>ENA-UPTA01005276-UPTA01005276.1-activated-sludge-metagenome-genome-assembly--contig:-NODE-5276-length-11911-cov-4.759278_pt1 | contig 11911 bp, 7 predicted proteins | sample MGYA00238184_ERZ773361 | MGnify/ENA primary metagenome ERZ773361 (study PRJEB29100, sample SAMN05720205) | activated sludge metagenome | isolation source: anaerobic digester from wastewater...
AGAGAGTCCATGAGGAATGGTTAATTGCCTATCCGCAGGGGCAGCCGCAACGGTGGTTTGAGCGCGAATATGATAAAGAGAAGTGTGCATACGAATGGAGATTTGGTTCGAAGTACAGGGGTGAGCGCGAAAGCCTGAAAGACAAGACACGAGACAATGCGCTGTTTCTCTCCGTTGCGGCACAGTTTGATCATAAGCAGCTGAGTATGGTCTATCAATGGTTTGGTGTTTTTCTTCGGTTTATGGATTTTTCTGGCTACGATTTGCCATTCGGCAATACGATTGCCATGATGCTGGGGAACAAGTCAGTTCATGATCTTGTTGGTGCCATGATGAGGACGGCCGACCTTGGTATTGCCGAGGTTGATATTCGGGTCAAACCGGATGAAAGGCCTTTTCCAGATGTAATGCCCGGAGACGATAGAAATGAGATGCCACGCTCCTTGGGTGGTAAAAAGGGAGTGGACATTCGTATGAAACATTTCATGAACGGGAAGGAAAACGGGATCTATTTTTCTCTTGATGAGGAGTCGGCGGGTACATTGAAGTACTTTTCCCTGTTGGGGCCATGGCTTATGACACTGAAACTTGGATGCACAATTTGCATTGATGAATTTGCTGCCAAAATACATCCATCGCTTGTTCGCAACCTAATAAGGTATATGCAATCGCCAAAGGTGAATCTCGAAAATGCGCAACTGATCTTGACCACACACGACACAACGCTGCTGGATACTGACCTGTTCCGGCGGGATCAGATTTGGTTTACGGAAAAGAATGACGAAGGGGCGACGGTTCTTTATCCGCTGACGGATTACAAACCGCGTCCCGACGAAGCGCTTCAGAAGGGGTATCTGGCGGGGCGGTATGGGGCGATTCCATTCCTGGGGGATTTTCCATTCAAATGAGCAAAAGGGATCGGGCACGATCAGGACGTTCACTTGGGCGGGAGGTGAAGACACCGAAGAAGACCGGTGATGTCTTTCTGATTGTGTGCGAAGGGGAGAAAACGGAACGGAATTACTTTGAGGGGCTTAGGAAGAGAGGGCGTATTCATCCCTTGAATGTGGAAGTGTTCGGCCCCGATCTTGGCAATTCTCCTATTTCCATTGTCAAATATGCAAAAGAGCTCCGTGATGAGCGCAAGAATGAGGTGAAACGTGGAAAAGGAGTTGTGTACGATCAAGTCTGGTGCGTCTTTGATCGTGATAAGCATGAGCGATTGAATGAGGCAATAGACACGGCGAACGGCAACAAGATTCGTGTTGCCTTATCCGTCCCCTGTTTTGAGTTCTGGTATCTGCTGCATTTCACATACACGACAAGGCCATTTCAAGACTGCGAGGAAGTTGAGAAATGTTTGAGGGAGCACATCAAGGATTATGATAAGGCCAAAGACTATTTGGATTTACTACTTCCCAAACTTGAAACGGCACTGGATAATGCGAAAAGAGTTCGAGAGCGCAATGAGCCATCCGAAACCAAATGTCCCGCGACGAATGTGGATCTTTTGGTAAAGGAATTGCTGAAACCTGATTGATTGGGGGGATATGGACCGTTTTATGAGATTTCTCCCTTCGGTCGAAATGACAGGGCGATGTTGTTATGACGGGATAATGTTATTCCGAACGAAGTGAGGAATCTCGGCGAGCCAGGAGATCGCCACATCCCGGCCCTTCGCAGACTCAGGAGCCGGGATTCGCGATGACGGGACAGACGGAATGCTCTGTTTTGACGGATCATTTGAACTGCGGCAAGAGCCAATAGTCTTTATTCTTTTCCCACCAGGCCAGATAGGATTCTTTTTTGGCGACCTTCTCAGTTGCTTTTTGGAATTCTTCATCGGGTCTGCCGTTTGTCCAATAGTCGATAGCATCCATTACCTCGTTTTTGCCGCTACGTAGATAATCGAAAGCAAAGGGCAAAGCCGGGATGCCAAGAGAGAGGAACTCACGGTATGCCTTAAGTTCCGCATTTCCACGAATGTTTTTCGCATAGATATTTCCATTCTCATCCGCCAGGTCTTTCCATTTGGTCGGTTTGCCTGCAATTTGTTCACTCCACCGTTGATACAGTTCTGTGAATCGGGATTCTGTCTGTTTGTATTCCGAGTCCCACCAACTGGGGAGATCCTCGTATTTCCTGAAGTGCATTTTGGTGATTTCGCGATAGGCGATAGCCATACACGGATCAACCAGGCCCCGCTCGATTCTCATTTTTCCGGCGATGTAGGGCAAGGCCGGAGGTCCCATGGCGACGATCTTCTGAAAGGGTTCATTGAGTGTGTAGTCGTGCGGATTGGAACTCAGCGTGAGACTCATAGGTGCATTCTTAAGAAAGGTGACCCATTCTTGAAATGCCTGCTCGAATTGTTCGGCGCTGACCGTGTATGCCGGACATGCGGGAGTCCTTCGGTCCACCACCTTCTTCATTCCCTCTTCCCACCAGGCGCGCAGTGCCTCGCAGCGAAAGCTCTTTTGGGCATTTTCGGCAGTAGCCTTTTGCATATCGAGCATGGCGGAAATCAGTTCGTCCTGGAACATGCTCGCCTCGACGATGATATTCCCGTCTGGGGCGATGATGCGGCTTTGCCCGTGCGACATCATGGCAGGCGAGTTTGCCTGAACGATATAGACGTTGTTCTCGACAGCGCGGGCCTGGATCTGGGCGCGGTACGGCCCGATTTTGCTTTCGGCCTTGACATTGGATTCGCTGGAAACGTAAAAGACTAATCGCGCCCCCGCCAGAACCGGCAGGCGCGCCAGCTCGGGGTAACGTTCATCATGGCAGATGATAATGGAGGAGGGAATCCCGTCGATGGCGAATATGGACAGGGTGTTGCCAGGCTCCGCCCAGTCATCCCCGCCAACCAGCTGGATTTTGGCGTACCGCTCGATCTCTTTTCCTTCAGGATTAAACACCACTACCGTGTTGAATAATGTACCGTCCTTGAAGTAAGGCGTTCCGACTACCGCGTAGACATTGAACTGTCTACAGGCGTCCGCGATTTTCTGTTCGGCCTGTGCCAGTTGATCCGGTGTGGCTTTCGTAATTGCCTCTTTGTCATAGCCGGTAATGGCACATTCCTGGAAGACCGCCACGCGGATGCCGCATTCGGAGCATTGCTTAAGGTAGTCAATGATCTTTGCCGTGTTTTGCTCGATTTCAGGGGCGGGCAAGAATTGGATTGCGGCTACAGTGAGGGACGCCGAACGAATCTCCGGCGGGGCGATGGTATTCACCACGTGCGTGTGGGCGAAGAGAAGAAAAGCGAGCGAGATCATTTGACGTTCCTCCAAGCGAATATCTATCCGGCAAAAACGACATCCTGTTTTTCGCGGTCCCAGCGGACGGGACGGTTTTCTCTATACGCGACGGTAGCCATGACAATGATGGCGGCCTCGATGAATGCCTGGTCCTCATCGCATTTTGGCTTTTGTCGAGAGCGAACGGACCGGATGAAGTCCTCCATGTGGTACGGTTGTTCCGGAGTTTTCGCCGGATCGAATTTCAGGAACGGCTCATCGGACGGGATTTCCCCGGCCTCGATTTTCGCACCGTATTTCGCACCCCGTTCCGCATAGACATCGAATGTATCCACCGACTGCGCGATGGTATCGAACTGCAAGACCGCCTCTTTTCCGTAGAACACGGGGGGCTGAATCCGCGCACAGGTGTTCATGCTGCAATCGAACGTGACGGTGCAGGCCTGTTGTTCGAACGTGAAGACTGTGTTCCAGGTATCGGGAACCTCTCTACCGTCTGTGAGAAGCGCATTCAGGCCGGTTGTCATACAGGTATCGGGGATGCCGTAGCCGAGCATGGCCTGAACGAAGTCGATTTCATGGGACAGGAGGTCGCCGGCAACGCCGGTTCCGTAATCCCAATAGCAGCGCCAGTGCCAGAATCGTTCCATGCTGAACGGCCGTTTGGGGGCCGTACCGAGCCATCGGTCCCAATCGAGATCGCGTTGGACCTGTGCCGGATCGGGGCGTTCATATTGATCGTAATCGCCATACCAGCGCCAGATATTCCGACCCAGGGGGCGATTCTCAAAGCGTCCTGTGCGAACCAGGGTGATCGGTCCAAGCGCACCCTCGCGGATCAGCTCACGGGCCTGAACGCCCGCGGTGCGCTCGCGACCCTGGTGGCCCAGCTGCATCATCACGCCGCTGCTCTTAATTGCCGCGTGCATCGCTTTCGCCTCATCAATGGTCCGGGTCCAGCCCTTTTCGATATAGATGTCTTTCCCGGCCTGTGCCGCATCAATCAGCATTTGCGAATGCCAGTGATCCGGGGTGGCGATGGTGACTGCATCGACACCGGGATCGGCCAGCAGCTCGTGATAGTCCAGGTAAGTCTTTGCATCGGGATTCCCGCCGAATTCCAGTCCCTTATTGACATGAGGCTTATAGACATCGCACAGCGCGACGACTTTAACGCCCTCGACCTTAGCGGCCTGACGGCACAGCGTGCCGCCTCTCACTCCGAGGCCGATACAGCCGACACCGATGGTTTCATTGGGGGATTTTGCGCTCAGAATGGCAGGCGCGGTTGAGACGACGGCGGCGAGGGCAGCGGCTCCTTTCCCCGATGTTTCCAGGAATTCTCGACGGGTGATGGATGATGGATTTTTCATGGGTTCCTCCGACTGTGGGGGAGAATCTGCAGTATGCTCCGGATATTCACTATCCGGTTTCGAGCAGGCATACTATACAAAAAGAATCGAATCCCGTAAGGAGTGGAAAATGACTTGGATCGCTGATGAAATCACAAGGCGCAGAATGCTGCAAATTTCAACGATGGCAGGAGCCGGACTTTTTCTCGCGAGGGGCGGGGATTGTGCAACGGGGCCGAAACGCACATTTCATCTGTGCCTTTCGCCGCAAATCATCGCCGAGGAACCGGAGCGGGTGAAGGTGGTCCAGGATGCCGGGGTGACGGATATCTGGATGGGGGCCTTTTTCTATGGGCATTGGCACAGCGATCCCGCCACACTCAAGGCATGTCGGGACCGGCTTGAGAAGGTGGGACTCCGAGCGCATGTTGTGAATGTGCCGTTGGGGCATCCGGGCGATTCGCTCGGCGAACAATCGGGGACATTTCCGCTGACTCCGCCGGAACGGTGGAGGATTGCGGTGAAACCCGACGGGTCGAAATACGCGGGAACCTCATTGCATCCGCCTGCAACGGAAGAGAATGCGAAGGCTCTACGAGAGATACAGGGTGTCGGGATTTCGGATGTTTTTCTGGATGATGATTTCCGCCTGGCGATCTCTCCCGGAACCATCGGGGGTTGTTTCTGCGATTGGCACCGCGAGCGATTCCTGAAACGGGGCGGGTATGCTGCCGGGAAATGGGATGAACTTCTTGGGGATGTCGGTCGCCGTGTCTTGACTCCGTTATTGCGGGACTGGGTTGAATTCACATGCGATCAACTGACCGAGTCGTTCCGGGAGCAGCAGAACGCCGCGCCGAATCTGCGTCTCGGCAACATGGTGATGTACCTGGGCGCGGAGAAAGCGGGAATCCGCCTGGCGGATTATCGGGATGTGCCGCTGCGGGTGGGGGAATTGATGTTCGATGACAATTCTTTTGGGAAACTCAATAACAAGACAAACGAGCTGTTCAGTTCGCTGTTCCATCGCCGATTCGTCACTCCCGAACTCGCGTACAGCGAGACCACAGCGTTCCCGGCTGACCGTCTTTCCGCGAAGAACATGGCGGCAAAGCTGGTCGTATCCACGTTGAGCGATGTGCGGAATACGATGTTTATGTCGGGGATGACGCCGTTTCCGTTGACGCACTGGGAGGTTCTGGCCCCGGCGATGAAGAAGCAGGCTGCGGAGCATGAGCGTATTGCCGGTCACACGCCACGGGGACCGTTCAAACACTATTGGGGGGAGTGGAGCCGGTATGTGAGTAAGGATCAACCGTACAGCCTTTTCCTGGCGACCGGGGTCCCGTTTGAGGTGACGGAAGAACCTGCGAAAGACGGATGGACTTTCCTGCCCGATTCCGATGCGCAGGCGACGGCGGCGGGCGATTTGCGGTCGGGCGGGACGCGGTTTGTCATTCGACCGGAAAGCGGTGTCGCGATTGAGGGGGCGATTCCGATTGCGCAGGACTTGCCGTCTTTGTTCGCATTCAGAAAAGAGATTCTGCCGCAATTGGCGGAGGTTCCTTATGTGGAGGATGAGAAGCCCGTGGTTTGCGCCTGGTATCCGACCGCCCGTGCTGTGCTGCTCTGGAATCTTTCGGAAACAAAGGAGACCGTTACGGTGAAATTCGGTTCAGACCGCCGTGAGGCGGAGATCGAGGGCCTGGATTCTGCGTTACTGACGGATATCGGATGAAATTGACAGCCCTTTTGTGCTACACTCTCACTCAATGATTCTTTTCCGGAGGAAGCAATGCCGATGCGCGCCCGCTTATGCCATAGCAACCGTATCCCTCTTTTTGGCGTTTTGATTTTGCTTTTTACAATGACAGTTGCTGGAGGATTGCCCATGGCTGCTTTTCCCCCGCCGACAATCAAGATGCCGGATATGGCGGTCTACCTGCCGCAGCATGATTTTATCTATGAGCGTGCGCCGGAACGCTGGCTCGACGGAATTCCGCTGGCGAACGGAGAAATCGGCGCGATGATCTGGGGAACCGGCAACCCCTGGAAAATCACCCTGGACAGTTACGCCGCCTGGGAAACGCGGGAGGTCCCTGTTGACCCGGAGAAATACAATTACAAATGGGTGCGAAAAGCGGTAGCGGAGAATTGGGAGAAGGAAGTCTGGGACACGATGTTTCCCAGCAGTTTCCAGCACAGGACGGACGGCAAACTCCAGACCGATGTGACCCGTCTTCCCATGCCGCGAATGGAGCTGACCTTTCGTTCGGACGGTGAACCGAGAGTCTTCGAGTCGTTTAATGCTCGCCTGCGGCTACACGAAGGAATTGTAGAAGGGGAGTTGAAGATTCTGGGGAAATCTATTCCATGGCGGGCATGGACACAGAACGGGAAGCCGCTGCTGGTGATGCAGTTTGACGGTCTATCCAAAGACCGCGCCCCCGCGATTCGAGCCACGCTGGATCATCTGAATGATGGGGCGAAGAAGACGCTGTCCGACTGGGGTTATCTCCCAACGGTCATTCGCGAAATAGACGAGGAAAAGGTGCTCTATCAACTTTTCCCAACGGGCGGTTCGTATTCGGTTGCCTGGTGTCCCGAATTCAGCCCAAAAGGATTGACGCTCTGGATTTCGTTAGTTGTCAGCGATACGGATGACTCCGACAAGCAGGCGGCTCGCGTTGTGCGGGAAAGTCGAGAACAGGGTATTCAAGAATTGCGCAAGGAGCATGAGGCCTGGTGGGCGGATTATTGGAAAGTCTCGGCACTTTCAGTACCGGATGCGCGCCTGGAGAATCTGTACTATATTGAAATGTACAAATTGGCGTGCAGCACCCGCCAGAACGGCTGGCCGATTACATTGCAGGGATTGTGGACATTGGATGGCGGAATGCCGCCGTGGTCCGGGGACTATCACCTGGACATGAATGTCGAGGAGAGTACGTGGCCGATTTATACCGCAAATCGCCTGGAACTGGGGCAGCCGTTGTACGATTTCTTTCTTGAATGTCTCCCGCGTTTTCAGAAGAACTGCCAGGAATTCTTCGGATTTGATGGAGCCTGGTCGGGATGTGCGCTGGGACCGGGCGGAGTACGTGTGCACGGTTACCCGCCGACGGAATTCTGGCCGGGGAACGGCGCATGGCTGGCGCATCAGTACTGGATGCATTGGCGGTACTCCATGGATCCGGATTTCCTGCGGGATAAGGCTGTGCCGTTTATGAAGCCTTTCTTGCGGACGTACATGAACCTGCTGGAAAAAGGCGAAGACGGGAAGTTGCACATTCCGCTCTCCAGTTCACCGGAGTTCCATGAAGGCAGTATCCGCGCGTGGACCTCGGACCCGAATTGCGATCTCTACCTGATTCGATTTCTAGCCAAGTCGTTGCTGGAGGCAAATGAGATTCTGAATCTGAACGACCCAGAAGCGGCACGATGGCAGGAGACGCTGGATGGTCTTGTGGATTACCAGGCAGATGAGAAAGGACTTAAGATTTCCCGCGACTATGACTTGGATTTTTCGCACCGGCATCATTCCTACATGATGGGCATTTATCCTCTGGATCTGCTCAGCATGGAAGACGGCAAAGAGACCCGTGACCTGATCCGCCGGTCGATAGAACACTGGCGACGCACGGGCTATATGATGTGGACCGGCTGGGCGTTCCCGTGGGCCTCGTGCATCGCCTCACGTGCGGGGTATCCGAATATGAGCTGGGCCATGCTGGATATGTATGTCAATGGATTCATTACGCCATCCACTCTACATGTGAACGGTGATTATCGCCAATTCGGCTACTCGCAGTTTACTTATGAGCCGATGACATTGGAGGCAGGATTTGCCTACGCGGCGGCGTTAATGGAAATGCTCTTGCAGAGCCAACGCGGGATCATTCGCGTGTTTCCGGCTATGCCGGATGCCTGGCGGGATGCTTCCTTTGTGGGGCTGCGGGCTGAAGAGGGATTCCTGGTTTCTGCCGCAATGAGGGATGGCAAGGTTTTGTCGGTGCAGATAACCGGCGAAGCCGGTCGCCCGTGTCGGGTGAAGAATCCGTTTGATGGACCGGCAAATCTGGTATCGGGTTACAAGAAAGGCAAGCGCGAGATATCGGGCGATATACTGAGTTTTGACACGGAAAAGGGCGGAGTATACGACCTTATTCCCTTGACAGATGTATCCGGTGTCGAATTCATTGAATTTGAGAGAATGGAGAAGGAAGCCAACTGGTTTGGGCTGAAGGTCCACCCAAGGTGGTAATCCGTAATTCCCGGAAGAGGGATTCATGATGGTACGTAAAGAATGGCTATTGCTTGTGTTCTTGAGTATCGGAACGGTTGTCCTGTCTGCGCCGACGGAGATTGGCGACCGCGCCCAGCTGTTTATCGATCCGGTTCTTGTCCGGGAAACAAGTAACGTGTGCTTTACGCAACATCCGGGAGTTAAACATCCGGAAAGTCCTCTTATCAAAGCGGACCAGCCATGGGAGGGATGGCGAATCGAACTGTTCGGAACCGTGTTGTATGACGAGGAAGAGCGGCAGTTCAAGATGTGGTATGTCAACGATCAACAGGGCTTTTTCCAGAAACGTTACAATACCTGCTACGCGACGAGCAAAGACGGGATACATTGGGAGAAGCCGACCGTGGGGACGCTGCAATCCTTGAACGGGCAGCCTCATGCCGTTGTGGGGATGTATGAAACCTGTAACGTATTCAAGGATTATGAAGAACCGGACCCGAATCGACGCTATAAGATGATTGCCTATGTCTCGGAAGGGCCGACGGGATATCGGACGCTGGTTTCCCCGGATGGATTGCATTGGAATGTGGAAAGCCAGGAACCGATTGCACCGAACAGCGACGTAATCGGGGCGTTCTGGGATCACTATCGAAAAGGCTATGTGGCCTATCCGAAAATCGGGGAGGTCTCACCGCTTGGGCATAAGCGTCGTGTATTTGATGTGATTTTCAGCGATGATTTTCGGACCTGGACGGAACCGCAGCCTGCATTTCGCCCGGATTTGCGGGATGATGAGGGATCGTATGCCAGGCTTGTGAAGCTGCAATCTTTATTGGACCGTCCGGTTGATCCGAATCTGATGCGGACGGAATTTTATGGTATGGGATTTTACCGCCAGGAGAGTTGTATCATCGGTTTTCCCTGGATTTTCACAATCAACAATAATGCACGTTGGGGGAATCAGGACGGTGTACAGGAGATTCAGCTTGCGGTTTCACGCGACGGCATTTCCTGGGAGCGACCGTTTCGGTTGCCGATTATCGAGATGGGCGAGTTGGGCGAATGGGACTGTTCCTATCACATGACGGCCTCGCGCGCAATACGGGTCCGGGATGAGATCCGGCTGTATTACAGCGGAGCGAACTACACGCATGGGACTCCTGCCGTCTATCGGGACAAGGATGATAACGGGAACGATACGGGAAGAGGCACGAAATACACGAGCCGTATCGGCCTTGTGACATGGAAGTTGGATCGGTTTGTTTCGGCGGATGGGCCGCAAGAAGGCGGAACGTTGACAACGATTCCGTTTGTATTTTCGGGGGATCGGCTTGTGATCAATGCACTGACACGAAAAGAAGGTGCAATTGTTGTAGAATTACTGGACGCTGCCGGAAATCGGCTGGAGGGGTATTCGCGCTCGGATGTATTTTTCGGCGATGAACTGCGTCATGTCGTGACGTTCGGCGGGAAGACGGATCTTTCTCGACTGGTCGACAAGGCCATCAGCCTGAGATTTCATTTGCGGAATGCGGAATTGTATTCATTCGCGTTTCGGAAATCGTCGGGGTAGTGTTGTGTAACCGAATAGTCTTTACCATATCGTCATTGCGAGCGAAGCGTGGCAATCTCGCCGTTGGATCGAACGTAAGCCTGAGATCGCCACGTCGCGGCCCTTCGCAGACTCCGGGCCGCTCCTCCTAAGAAAGCTCGCCTGCAACCGTCATGGCAAGGAGTCTTGTGCTATCCGGTCAACCCCCACCTGACCTCCCCCGATCTTCGGGGGAGGAATCTGTGCGAGTCTTACAGTCCTTCGCCTATGCCATGATATGCCATACTTTCTTCACCCAAATCACCGGCCCCGCCGGAGTCGCGCTCGCGATGACGTGAGACTCTGTAAAGGTAATTCAGTTACAGGACAGTAGTTGTTACGTGGGGAACCGTTCCCGCAGCGTTTCGCTGTCCAGGTCGAAGAGTTCTCCAATGAGGGAGGGATTCAGGACAGCCTGCGGTCGATCCGTTGCGAAAATTCCGCCGTCCTTCAAGGCGATCACCTGCGTTCCGATGCGTCGAACGGTGTGGAGATCGTGAGTTACCATCAGGATGGTCCGCCCATCATCGCGAATCCGCGCCAGTGTGTCTTCAATTAACACCATATTTTTCAGGTCCAGGAATGAACTCGGTTCATCGAGCAGGATAACCGGCGTGTTCTGGTAGATTACCTGGGCCAGGTAGACGCGTTGGCGTTCCCCGCCGCTTAGAGTCGCCACCTCCCGTTCCTTCAAATGTGCAACATTGCAGAGGTGCAGGCAATGTTCCAGATGTTGCGCCTTCCAGGCGGGTTCCCATTCATTGTCCCAGGGATCGCCTCCGAGCTCGACAAATAGCGGAACCGGAAAGGATGGGGCATATTGCATGGTTTGGGGAAGGTAAGAAATCCTTCGCGCTCGCTCGCGTGCTGAAAGAGTCTGTAGATCGACCGAATCAAAGGAGAGCGTTCCCCGGGTGAGCGAGAGGATATTTGAAATCGCACGGAGAAGAGTACTTTTCCCCGCCCCATTGGGGCCGATGATGCACGTCAAGGATTTCTCCGGAAATCCGGCTGAAAAGTCACGGACAATGTATCTTCCGGAAATCTCTATGAAAACATGTTCCAATTTCAGCATGGTTTTCCATTAAATTCTTTTGCGCGATACAAAAATCCACAGGAATGTGAGACTGCCGACAAATCCTGTAACAATGCCCAGCGGCAATTCGACAGGATCGAGTACCGAGCGGGCCAGAACGTCGCACACGAGGATGAAACAGGCCCCTGCCAGTGCGGACAGCGGAAACAGCGTTCGATGATCGCCGCCTGCCAACCGTCGGATTGCATTCGGGATAATCAGGCCGACGAAGCCGATGATGCCCAGCACGGCGACGGTGGCTCCGGTAATCAGGCTGCACCACAGAAATACGTTGCGCCGCAACCGAGGCACATTCAGGCCGAGGGAGGTTGCTTTCTCATCTCCCAGCGAGAGCACATTTAATCCCTTGGCCTGGCGGAA
>ENA-UPTA01005278-UPTA01005278.1-activated-sludge-metagenome-genome-assembly--contig:-NODE-5278-length-11905-cov-139.647342_pt1 | contig 11905 bp, 10 predicted proteins | sample MGYA00238184_ERZ773361 | MGnify/ENA primary metagenome ERZ773361 (study PRJEB29100, sample SAMN05720205) | activated sludge metagenome | isolation source: anaerobic digester from wastewater...
TGTCCAGATGCAGATTAATTATTTTGCAACGTTGGCTTTTATATCTGCAACGAGGGAACTATGACAGCTCAAGTACGGAGGTTGGGTATTGAAGAATACTGAACAGCTCAGAAAAAAAGGTATGACGCTTACAGAGCTTATGATAGCTGTGTCTATATCGACTGTTGTTCTTCTTACAGTTACTCTAATAACTACTCAGTCATTAAGAATTGCTAAAGCGACAGAGGCATCGATGTCTCTTGATGAACAGATTTCAAAGTTGCATTCGTCGCTGAACTATATAATTTCGCGGCAGTTCACAGCATTAGGTTCCTTCACATTCTCGGAAGATGTGCCTGAGGAAAAAGTTCAAGAGATAACTTTGTATTCAGGTGTGCCTGATTCTAGTGTCGATGTGGTTTCTGCTGTATCTACAATTACCTATGATTCAAGTCTAAGAAAGGTGGTTCATCAGTATTATAACAAATCTGGGAGCTTAGTTTCGTCTGTGATTGCGGAGAATGTTGTGGATTTTGAGTTTGATCCTGTTCCATTGACTTCATATTTAACATATAGTGGAACCTTTACGTATTTTGATCCAGTCAGCAATGACCCGATTCTGACGCGAAGTGCGAGAGGAGCGGTGAGGTTTTATTAGAGATGGTTTCTCGTTGCTTGAAGTGATAATTGCACTTGCTGTTCTTGGTCTATTCATTGCGGGTGGGATTTTTCTTATAGTAAGATACAATTCTATGTCGCAAGGGATAACTCACGTTTCAGCAATACAAGCTGCAACATACTTTGTTCGCGATTTCATTAGGCAAGACTCGGTTTTGAGAGCTGTTGGAGATGATTCAGATGTCATTTTGGAAAAGGTCAACGAAAGGTTAGTCTTGATTGAGAACGCCCTTAATGGACCTAATGAAGGAATGGGTTTTTTGGCTACAGCAGGGTTTGGGGATCTGCGAATCGAAATCTCACCATTGGAACAGAGCTCGGTCATGTATAACGGAAATGACTGGATTCTTTTCACAGTAGAGGCCATGATTTCTGACATAGACAGGAACTCAAAGGAGGAGAAAGTATATGTTACTATCTCATCACAGTAGAAAAAGTGGGTTCGCTTTGGTCATGACACTCATTCTTGTTGCTTTTGGCACGGTGGTTCTTCTTGCGAGCGGTTTACAGCTTTCAAGAACAACAGATGTGGTGAATTCCTATAGAAGAATAGCTAATGTGCAGAATATTGCAAACAATGCTGTAGAAGTAGCATCTTGTTACTTCGTAGACAATCTCTCCAGCTACACTGAAGATGATAAGGTAACATGGTCTGAAGCAGTCGAATTCATTAGTATGCTTGATTCTCGATCAGGCCTTGAAAGCAAATACTGGGCAGATTTTCTTAGTTTTGTCGGAGAAGACACTGAGGGTTTTAGTTTGACAGATCAGGTCAATTCATTCAGGAATAGCAAAGGGCTTGGTGAAGGAAGATACAATATATCATCGCACGTATTTCCGGTTGCAGGTGGAGCAGAGAAATTCGTCGTTATTTGTTCGGCTGAGTTTGATGGAACAAAGCGTTATTCAATGGGTCTGGTTATGACAGACGCGTCGCCCCAGGGTGGATTACCTGCGCTAAGGACTGTTTCATTAGATCGAGTATTATCTTCGCTAAGAAGTATTGGGAAAGGGCAAGGCAATTCAAATTAGATTGTTGGAGATATTATTTTTGGAGATGCCATAGTAGCAGGAATTCTATCTTTGAATAATTCAGGAAGTTCTTCTCTTCAAGATATTATTGCGGGTATTTTGAACGCTGCGGGGATTGTTGTATATGACTCTGATGGCAATCAGATTACTGATGAGGAAGCCCTAGCCAACTTCCTACTCGACTATTTTTCTGAGATCGAAGATGACGCCGCTACTCTCTATAAGCAATGGATAGATGAATATAAGGAGAGTTTTCCTGAAACTCCAGAAGCAACAGTGACGCTTAACACATCTACTGCCACTGTTACCTATGCACAGGAGCCCTCACAAATTAATGTGATATGTAGTGGTGCAACCTGTCAACTGGAAAGTTACTCCGACGAACTAACTATTGAAGTTACAGGTTCTGATCAATTTGATGCAGAATTCACATCTGAAGGACTTATAATACATGGTTCGGGGAAATCTTTCATAGTTCCTGCTGCAATAGCAAGTGAAACAACCATACACATAATGATCGACGCTACCACGACCTTTTTCTCTAATAAGCCACACAAGATAAGTATAGTTAGTGGCAAGTATGATATACAGGTAAAAGGTGACGTGACAATTGATACTCAGTTTGTGTATGACGTTAAAGAGCTTGTTAAGGCTGTTAACAATGGAAAAGGAATGTCTCTAGTTGCAAATAAGACGGCAGTTGATGCAGAAACAAGGATCAAAGATTACCAAAAACTACTTGCAGAAGAAAACTACTCTTATCTGCGCGTTGCTTCATACGGGGATATTTCCCTTGGATATAGTTCTGCTACTCACGGCGATAAAAATCTAATGGGAGACTTTTTTGCTCTTAAAAGAGATGATGGTTCGGGCGGCAACTTCCTTCTAGGTGATTTGTCAAATGTGTCGAATATCAACAATCCAGGACAGGGACAATTCTCACAGTTGTTCCTACTAGGTTCAATTACTACTTGGCAGTTTGAAAATCCTCTTGATAATAATGGAGAAGACCTTCTGAATTCCCTTGCACTTGTAGCGGCCGGTGATCCTAATGCCTTAGGAAGTGGCTCATCAGATGGATCGGGCGGAACCCTTGCACTTCTTGGTATTCAGAGTTGGTGATCATGAACTGCTTGCTAGTTTTTCGGTCTGGGGAAGAAGAGATTCTCTTCTTAGCTTCTGTACTTTAGGCCACAGTTAACCCCCAGAGAGCCCTCGCGACGTGCGGGGGCTTTTTTGTGGGAACTCATAGCGATAAACTACTGGATGTCTTCGTATCACTTCAATTATTCGATCAGTTCTGGGCATTCAATGAAATAAGGTCTTGAGAAAATTTCTAGCTATCTTACTGGATATTAATGCGCTGTTTACCTCGAAAGCGTCATCATAGCAGTCGATGGTTTTTGAATCGGCTATTGATAGCTGTATAATAGTTAATTAAAGAGGGGGAGTATATGTTTCGAATGGATAATAGAATTGTTGAACTCGCTTCTCACGAGCTGGATTTGCATCCCGAAGCAAGGCTCGACGATCTTTACAAGCTCTTCTATCAGGGGACTTTTGGTCCGAGTCACATAATGGAGGATCAAGCGGTCGCCCTTAGATTTCTTGCCGAAGAGATCGACTGCGATGAGTTCGATCAGGTTCTATGGCAGGATGTAAGTTATATGGAGAACTTCTTCAGGATCAATCTTGTTATTGTTAAGAACCGGCAGGTACTTATCGATGATCTCTTCCGGGCACTGGTTGCCAGCAGTAGAATAGGGGCCACCCTATCACATGATGAATGGAAGGAAGAGTGGTACAGGATAGAAAGCGTACTCAGAGACTCACTTCCTGAGGAGATTTTCACTCCTGAGTCTTCAATGGTTGTTAAGGAAGCGGTTGAAGGCGGAAAACTGGTGCATCACAGTGCTTCGTATAAGAGAAGCTATCATCCACATTACAGAGTAATAAGCCGTGAATGGTTTGAGAGGCTTATTGGAACTACTTATTGAGTCGCTTTCTAGCATCATATGCTCTCCGCATCTTCGATTTACTAAGCGTAACAAAAAACGGAATGAGGTTTCTCCCATCGGCTGTTTTCATTCAGGTTGTTCGTGCCTAAGTGGGTTGTTCTCCGTTTTTATGACTGAAGTCAGTGGGAACTTGAATTACTTTGTTCATGTCTTCAGAGGGCTCAAATTTCGGCAAAAAAGCAAATCGGAACAAGTCAAATAAGAAATTGACAAGACGCTCTGTCGAAGCCGCGTTAATCCGCAAGCCGATTTTCCGTAAGCGGGAAAGCCGCGAGCCGATTATCCAAAAGCGGAAAACCCGCCTCTACTAAATAATGATATTACTAAAGGATACTTCGTATCGCGCAAGCTCGATCGATTTTTGTGGACACAGGTGAAAGAACTAACAAGGCAAGCGATTATGCAATCAAAGTGAAGCGCATAAGGAAAGTTATCTCTACTTTTTGAAAGGTGCCTTTGAGAGCTGAAGAACATAAAGTTGCTGTTGATTACTTGTGATTTAGCGCTTCTACTAAAACTTCTCGAAACGGTCGACAAAACCCAACTTCCCCGAGTCACTGATTCAAGGGAGACCAACACCTGAATGATAAATCGGCGCAGGTTCTTCAGAAATCCTTCTCTGTTTCATTTGTTCTGGCAAAGAATAGCGGTTCCTTTGTAGAGATACGTTCATTTCGCTTCTAAGTCAAGCTATAATAGCAATGAAGGGAGGTAATAGTATGAAGTCTATTGTTGTTTATTTCTCATACGATGAAAGCACTAAAGCACTTGCAGAGGCAATGGCCTCTTCAATAGGTGCTGACCTTCTGAGGCTGGTTCCCACGGGGGAGTTCACTCGGACCTATTATCACCATGTGGAGAATCCCGAACAGATAGAGACCACGCCCGGCTATGACCCAGATAAGGAGCATATCTGGGGAAGCGAGTCGGTGACTATGAATAACAGTCCCGAACTTGAGCCGTATAGCTTCGATCCGAACATGTATGATTTCATAGTCTTGGGGAGTCCGGTGTGGGCTCTTACATATGCACCTCCGATCAATACATTTCTTCAAGAGAACAAAATCCAGGGAAAGAAGATCGCTCTCTTCTGTACGCATGAAGGAATGATAGGTGGCGCCCTCGAGAATCTGAAAAAGGCTTTGAAGGGGAATGAAGTCGTTCAGGAGAGTGACTTCGAATCTCCTTCTTCAAGATTAGAGGAGTATATCGAGACTGCGAAGGAATGGGTGAGAGAGGTTAAGGAGAGTCTCTAGTTTCCACCATAGATTTGATTTACCGAAACGCCGAGGGCATGCTCTCGGCGTTTTCTTTTTGAGACGTTTAGTCTACTGAGCCAATTAATCTTGAGTTTTATTGTCAAATTATATAGAATAGGAGTGAAGAGGTGGTTGAATGTTAAGCAAACAGGAGATCAAGAAGGCAATCGGGTTGAGAGTAACACAGAGAAAGTTTCAGGAAAGGCAGTTGTCTCCTGAACAGAAGAAAGAAGTCAATGACGCTCTGAGAGATATTGTTCCGATTAACTCCGAAAGTGTTTTGCATTGGTACTTCTCTCCAGAATTTCCTTCCGGATCGGGAATTGTGCTTGCGAAAATGAGTGACTTTTCCACACCAAGTCTTGTGAAGTATGGATTCGAAGGCGAGCAGATCGTTCTAAACCTTACTTTGAAGGGATTCTCGACTAGCTGGGCACGACTGCCAAATTATCTATCTATGATTGTTGTTGGCTTTGCTGCGGATGGTAGTGGAGACATCGTCGAGAGAGCTTCCCGTTTTCTTTACAGGGAGGCTAACAGGAAGCCCCTCAAAGAAGTTGTATATGGCAAGGAAGATTACATAGACGAAAAAATGAAAGACATTATCGATGCGGGAAGAATGGCACCCTCATCGTTCAACAGACAACCCTGGAAGTTTGAGGTTTTGGGAGAAAACGAGATAGCAATTCACGGCTGGAAGAAGATTCCTCTGATCTATGAAGAGGTTATAGCGATCGATCTCGGTGTTGTTTTATCGCACATGTATCTCATGGCAAATGCTATGAGCGACAAAGCGAAAGTTGAAGCAATAAGCCAGAGAAGCTATTTGCTGACATTCTAATTGCGTTGAGCCTAGAGATCTCATTCATAGGCATCGAGATCAAATGAGTTCCAAGAGTTTTCGAACGCGGAAGGCATTTAGTTCGCTCGTATTGGCAGAACCAGAAAGCTGTTCAAAGACAGGACTGTGCTTCCCACTTGCATTCTTCTGTTTTTCTCTCGCACTTATGCCTAATAATTGAGATTAGGGTAAGGCAATGCTCATTTTGGCAGTGTAACTAATATGGAACTGAGGGATAAGTAGAGGACAATCGAGATAACCCCTGAGATAACGGGAGTGAATACCCACCCATATACGATCCTCCTTGTCATTCCAGAATCATAGTTTTTCGTACCTCTGGCCAGGCCGACTCCAATAACCGCTCCCACTATTGCCTGTGAAACCGAAACCGGGACTCCAATAAAGGCATAAATTAGCACGGTCAATGATTGTGCAAGTAAGGCAATAATAGAAGCGAAAGATTCGAGAGCTACTATCTTTGTCCCTATAGTGTACATAACTCTTCTGCTGAACATTATTGCCCCGGCTGATATGCTCAGTCCTCCGATCAACACGGCTTTATCAACACCAATTATTTCTGCAAAGCTCCCAGTAACGTTTGCTACGTTGTTTGCGCCAAGTGCAAATGAACCTAAGCCTCCAATGATTATGGCGGACGATTTCAGAATTATGTCCTGAGCAAGTATCGATGGAATCTTCCTGAACCAGAAACCAAAGAACCTGTATAAGATGTAACCGGCGATTGCCGCTCCCAATGGAGTTGTAATCCAGCAAGCTACGATTTTCAATACAGCTAGCCAGTCTACGCTTCCGCTGATAAGTCCAATACCTACCACCGAGCCAACAACTGCTTGAGATGAGGAAACGGGTAGACCTATTCTGTTGAGCAAAAGAACAGAGATTCCTGCCGCTGCAGCGTTTACTGAAGCTGAGAGCAAAGTATGGGAGCTTAGTTTAGAGAGGGTTTGCATACCTCCTGCACCACCGATTATAGCTCCAATGAGTACGGCAAGCGCAGAGATCAGTGCCGCCGATCTGTATCTGAGAATTCCGCTTGTTACTGTTGTACCGTAAATGTTCGCTGCATCGTTCCTTCCAAGAGTCCACCCGAAGAAAACAGCAGGCAGAAGAGCGAGGATCACGATTATCCCTTCATTTATCAGTGTTAGAAAGAATTATAGCATCAGATACGCGCCTTTACATGCAATAAGGGAGAATTCTTTGAATGAAAGCGATCGTCTATCGGTTGTCTTCCTGTTCGATCTCCTTCAAGCAATAAGTGTAGTACCTCTTCTTGTTGGCGCTGTCTATCTTCATCTTGAGGCCGTGCATCTCATTCTCAAATCCAGGGAACTTGTTGTCGAACTCCTCGGAGAGATTGAGATACTCGATTATTCTCTTTGTTTCACCGGTGTATCTCTCGCCGGGCATTATCACTGGTATTCCGGGAGGGTACGGAACGACCATGACGGCAGAGATCCTGTTCTGCAGCTCGCGGATTCTCACCAGTTCAGTATTACCGTTTACTAACTCCGCGTAGGCCTTAGCTGGCAGCATTACCTGCTCGGGATTTTGTGAGTAGACATCTTTTAGAACCTTCGTAATTTTCACTTTTCTTAGGTACTCGTGCATTTGTCTGCACAGTTCCTGTAGAGTCATTTTCCCGTACTTCTTTGGAAACTCCCTAACGATATCCGGAAATATATCGTCCAAAGGGGCGTCTTCATCGAAAAGCTTTTTGAAAGTGAAGAGCTCTGCCAGAAGAGTCCCGGATTTTCCTTTAGTCAGTCCCAAGGAGAAAAGAATGAGGAAGGAATAATGGCCTGATTTCTCAACTACGATTCCCCTGTGTCTAAGGAATGTAGTCACTATTGTTGCAGGTATTCCCCAGTTTCTCATTCCACCCTGTCTCGTGATACCCGGAGTCATCACAGTTACCTTCACGGGATCGAGAAGGGCATAGTCATTGTCGAGCTTTCCAAATCCGTGCCAGTCTTCGTTAGCCTTGAGATACCAGCAGTCGGGCCTGTCCTTCAAGATGGACTCATCTATGTCCTCGAGATCAAAGGTCTTTCGCTCGCCGCTTTCGGTTTCAATAGAGACTTTGTCCGGCTGCCATATTTCCAACCACCAGCGTCTCTTTCGATCGGTCTCTTTGGATTCTATCTCTTTCTTGAGGTGCTTCATCTTCTTTCTGAAAATAATTGCCTCTTGAATCGTTTCATCTATAAGGAATCTTCCAGCATTCCCGGCCATCATTTTTGCAGCGACGTCGAGCGATGCAATAATCGCGTACTGGGGGGAAGTCGACATATGCATCATATAGGCTTCGTTAAATCTCCCGTGATCAACCCTCTTTCTCCCGTCCTTCACGTGAATCATGGAGCCTTGAGAGAAGGCTGCCAGGAGCTTGTGGGTGGAGTGTGTTGAAAAGACTACCGGGGATCTCTCCCTGTCGATATCGGAAGACATTCCGAATCGGCCAAGATACATGGGGTGGAATTTTGCGTAGGCGTACCAGGCCTCGTCAAAAAGAACGAAATCGACCACTTTCTCAAGCCTGTCGAGGATCGTTCTTGCGTTGTAGCAGAGACCATCGTACGTGGAATTTGTAATGACTGCCAGTTTTATTCTGTAATTCTCTTTGTCTTCTACAAGGGGGCTTTCCTTGATTGCCTTTTCTATTTCGCTCCACTCGAAATTCTCCTCATGTATCGGTCCGATTATTCCCAGTGAGTTTCTGCTCGGCGTGAGATAGATGGGAATCGCACCGGTCATGATAATTGAATGCATAATCGACTTGTGACAGTTTCTGTCAATGAGAACGATATCTCCGGGTGTAACGCAGTAATGGAAAACTATCTTGTTTGATGTCGATGTGCCGTTCGTTACGAAGTAGGTCTCGTCGGAACCAAAGATTTTTGCGGCGGATTTCTCGGACTCCCCTATCGCCTCGGTATGTTCAAGGAGCGATCCAAGCTCGGGAACTGATACGGATAAGTCACTTCTGAATATGTTTTCTCCGAAGAACTTATGAAAGATCTTCCCGGTAGAAGACTTCAGAAAAGCCTCTCCACCACTGTGGCCGGGAGTGTGCCAAGAATACTTGAATTCATCTACGTATCTAATTAATTCCTTCAAGAATGGCGGAAGAAGCTCGTCCATGTAGCGTTCAGTTGCTTCTTCAATTCTGCCTGCAATGAAAGAGGGGCTGTCTTCGAGTTTCCAGACATAGCCGTCGATTTGGCTTACAATTTCGAGCGGAATTTCCTTGACTCGAAGTTTTTCGGTCATAAGAAAGATGGGAATAAGCATATTTCTACCCCGGATTATCTCTATTATCTCTCCGGGGCCTAGAAATTCCGCATCGGGTTTTATGACTAGGTCCCAATCAAGCAAGACACAGCTTACATTTGAGTGTGACATGAACTCTATTCTGCAATCGTAGCCTGAATAGGATTCAATTACGGAAAAACCTCGTTTCTGAAGCTCTTTGATTATCTCTCTTGTAGCTCTTCCACCAGTATTTTCTGAACGAAGATCGTCATCGACAACTAGGACCGGAAAATCTTTGAAAAGCTCCATTCTATCCCCTCGATTCTGCCTTTTTGTAGGCAACGAACGAACCCTTTGGAACTCCGAGGAAGCCTCCAATTACCTCGCATTTTGCCATAAGCAAGAAGAAAATCTCACGTTTCACGGAACTCAAACCCTCAAGGTTGCCCTGTCCTTTAGAGATTACTACATCGGCGCTAAAATAGACCTCGGAAAATTCTCTCTTCATTGTCTTTTCCTGAGCGCCAGGCGCGTCCGCTCCGGAATCCATTAGTGTCGCAACTTCATCCATACTTATTTCAAGCGCCTCTTTCATAGTAATATCGTTCAGCGCAGGTTTTGTTCTGACAGAAAAGTAGCTATTGGGCACTTTCGCAATATCCAGAAGGAGCTTGTCTAAAACGGCTTCGCCACAGTTATCTCCGACGATCAGCAAAGAGTTCGCCTTGCGGATTCTATCGGCAAGTTCCTGAAGATCGTCTATCGCAAAAGGTCTGGAAAGAGCATCCTTCATCGTGGAGTGGATATCGATCTTGTGACCGGGAGCAACGTCTATGATATTACCTGCGACAGAAAGCTTCAGCGCACCGATCAACGGATCGTCAAGTTTGAGGAGCTCAGTTTTTAAATCATCGTAGATCTCCAGAAGATTGTCATTAGACATCTTCTTTATATCTCTAAAGGCATCGCTATCACCAAAGAGTGGTTCAAGTACTTCACCGACCTTTCGGCCGATGTCTATTGGAGTATCTGACCAGTCCATTTCCGCGACTTCTTTCATGAAGGTTCTTACTACTTGCTTTTTCTCTTCCTCTCCGGCATGGTTCTGGTCAAGAATCCTGAGAAGGCTGTTTAGATTGCAGGGAATACATCTGAGATCTATCTTCATTCAATCACCTCACAATGAATTATACAGTGTTTTAGTAATCGCAACCTGTGTTCATTTGACATGCAAACTACATCTGCAAAAGGCCTATCAGGTCAACCGTCAACGGTTCTCCGTCATCCGAAATCAGCAGACTGGCAAGAGCTTAAGTGATGCGCGAAGAACATCGCCGGAAGTGATGCTACCATAAAACACTAGACGCAAGGCGCCGAAAATCATCGGCGGTCGCAATGCCGCCTGCGGCAGGACGCAAGGCTGGCAAAGGTCACGCCAGGTCGCAATGCCCGCTTCGCGGGGAAGATCTACGTAGCCAGTCTGCTTCGCATGCCAGTTCCTACTGCTTCGGGTAAAGAACCAGTCTCCGCTGATCATTACTGATTACAACGTTTTCCGTCGATGCTAACACTTTTGTGACAGGATGCTCAAAAGAAATGAAAGTCAGAGAATTCGATCGTGTGCAGTGCGAGAAAGAATGACTATGTTAAATGGCTCTTCGGTTATTCTGAAAGCAACACATGTCGTCATTCTGACAATGCTCCTAGTCAGAATCTCGGTCTTTTGGGTGAAAGGACTGTTCTTCCCAGCGATCAGCGGGTCTTCGTTCTTAGGGGATGACTGTTCTTAGTTGCGAGATCCCGTACAGGAGCACTACGGAATGACAATTAAAGATTATTGCGAAAAGGCCATATCCCGTCATTCTGACAATGGTCCTAGTCAGAATCTCGGTCTTTTGGGTGAAAGGACTGTTCTTTCCAGCGATCAGCGGGTCTTCGTTCTTAGGGGATGACTGTTCTTAGTTGCGAGATCCCGTACAGGAGCACTACGGAATGACAATTAAAGATTATTGCGAAAAGGCCATATCCCGTCATTCTGACAATGGTCCTAGTCAGAATCTCGGTCTTTTGGGTGAAAGGACTGTTCTTTCCAGCGATCAGCGGGTCTTCGTTCTTAGGGGATGACTGTTCTTAGTTGCGAGATCCCGTACAGGAGCACTACGGAATGACAATTAAAGATTATTGCGAAAAGGCCATATCCCGTCATTCTGACAATGCCCCTGGTCAGAATTTCTGTCTAAAAGCCGCTGTCCGCTTAGGAGCAAGAACCCGCTGAACGCTTATGAAAAACGTTAGCCAGTCAACAGTACACCGTCCTCCGTTGAGAGGATAAAAACCAGATCCCGAAACAAGTTCGGGATGACAGCGAATGGTTATACCGAAAACCGTTTCGTGATAACGATGCGAAAAGTCGCCCAAAACTACCATCGTGACGACAACGCTTGGTCATTCCGAAAACGCCTCATTCCGTCATTCCGACAAAGCTACTGGTCGGAATCTCGATGCTATTGCTTCACGGCTCTCCCCGGCGAACGTAGAACCGCTCAACGGCGAACCGGTTTCAATCTGCTCTTTCGAGCCCCCAACTACGGGCTTACAACTCACAAGTTACAACTGATCTTTTGCTCTTTCCAGCGTTAAGCGTCTCCTAGCAAGCGGTGATCGGCTCTTCTCGGAGAACGGAGAACCGCTCAACGGCGAACCGGTTTCAGTTGGCTCTTTCCAACGCCCTACGTGCTATCGCAAACCACGTTATATTCGAAAACCGAGATCCCGAAACAAGTTCGGGATGACAGCAGATGGTTTTCCCGAAAACGCCTCAT
>ENA-UPTA01005279-UPTA01005279.1-activated-sludge-metagenome-genome-assembly--contig:-NODE-5279-length-11905-cov-7.047595_pt1 | contig 11905 bp, 9 predicted proteins | sample MGYA00238184_ERZ773361 | MGnify/ENA primary metagenome ERZ773361 (study PRJEB29100, sample SAMN05720205) | activated sludge metagenome | isolation source: anaerobic digester from wastewater...
CGGCGTCTCTGGACATGGCCCCTCCCCGTCTGTCCCGCAGTCCCCGCCTGCCGAGGCAACCCGGGCGCAAGGATTGAGTATTATAACAACAAGCTTCCATCTTGCAAGCGGGAATCTGGCATCGGGCGGCCCGCGGTCAGGGGCCTCCGAAACGGGCGCAGGGTCCGGGCGGCGGGCGATCCCGCGCCGCCCTGCGGGAGACGATTCGATTGACAACGCCGGGGGTTTGTGCCAGTTTCGGCACGGGCGACAGGTTCAACGGGCCTGCGCAGAGAGACGGCGGGGGAAAAGGAGATCGCAAAGACGTGGATCCGGGTTTGCTGGGGCATGTGAGTTTCAGCTGGGAATTTGTCGCCTCCCTCCTGAGCATCATCCTCATCGATCTCATCCTCGCCGGGGACAACGCCGTGGTCATCGCCATGGCCGTGCGCTCCCTGCCCCGTAGGCAGCGCCAGAAAGGAATCCTGCTCGGCTCCGGAGCGGCGGTTCTGCTCCGCGTCGTGCTGACCTTCTTCGCGGCCCAGCTCCTGCAGACCCCCTACCTGAAGTTCGTCGGGGGCCTGTTCATCCTCTGGATCGCCGTGAAACTCTTCGTCGAGGGGAACCCCGGCGAGGAAATCCATCGGGAGGCGAAGACGATCTGGCAGGCCCTATGGGTCATCATGGTCGCCGACATCACCATGTCCCTGGACAACGTGCTGGCCGTGGCCGGCGCTTCGAAGGGGAACCTCTTCCTGCTCGTCTTCGGCCTCGGCCTGAGCATCCCCTTTGTGGTCTTCACGAGCAGCCTGCTGTCCATCCTGATGGACAAGTACCCCGTTATCCTATACCTGGGTGCGGCGCTCCTGGGCAAGGTCGGGGCCGAAATGATCTTCACGGACCCTGTCATCGTCGGGATTTTCAACCCCCCGGCGGCGTTCCGGTATGCGATGGAGGCCCTCTTTGCCGTCGGCGTCGTCGTCGCGGGGAGGCTCTGGGTGCGACACAAGATCGCGTCGAAACGATGACAAACCGCCCCGCGGCGACGGGACCCTTCCGGACCGGCCGCGGGAAAACCATCGGGGATACAGCGCCATGGCCATTCTCACCCTGTCCCGGGAATACCGAAGCGGCGGCCGGGAGATCGGCACCGCCGTCGCCGAGCGGATGCGCTACGACTACGTGGGCAAGGAGCGGATTCTCGCCGATCTCCGGGCGCAGGGGGGACGCTGGGCCGCGGTGCTGCGCGAGGTCGACGAGGAGGGGCCCACGATCTGGGAGCGGTTCGACTGGGAATACAGGGGTCTCATGGCGCTCGTGGAGTCCACCCTCTACGAGTTCGCCGTGCGGGACCGCGTCGTCCTCGTGGGCCGCGGGGCGAACTTCCTGCTCGAGGGCCTGCCGCACGTCCTTCGGGTGCGGCTCACGGCTCCCGTGGAGCAACGGGTTGAATGGGTCATGCAGAAAGACGGCGTGGGCCGGGACAGCGCCGTCCGGCTCATCGAAAAGACGGACAGCGAGCGGGCATCCTTCATCCGCGTGCATTTCAACAGGGAGTGGGACGACCCGACCGCCTACGACATGGTGTTCGACACCTCCGCAAAGCCCTTCGGGGAAATCGTTGACATCCTGTGCAGCGCCCTGCAGGAAAGGACGGCGAGGCTGACCGAAGAGGGACGCGGACGGCTGCGCGGCAGGACGATCGCAGCCCGCATCAAGGCCCGCATCGCCACCGACCCCGCGATCCGGATCCCCACCCTCCAGGTGTCCTTCGACGGCAGATCCATCCTCCTGCGGGGAGCGGCCCACCGGGTGGCCGACCTCGATGCGATCGAGAGGATCCTCGAGGTCACAGCCGAGGGGACACCCGTGCGCAACGAAATCCGATACCGGTTCTAGGGCCCTTGCCTCAGGGCCCGTTCGGTCCCGGGCCCGCGACAAGAAAAATACTGGAAAAAACCCGTCGAATTGGATATAGAACCGCAGGGTGCGGCGCTCGGCGCCGCCCGGGGTTTTATTCCATCACGGATCCGGAGATTTCCGGACGGCCTGCTCGTTCTGCCCGGGGTGTACAAGGAGGGGCTGCATCCTTGCCGGCAGCGCCTCCTGACGCATAGATTCCGTTATCGTCCATCTTCATCATTCATCAGCACACGGCCCCGCACGGCTGCGGCCGGGCTGCAGGGCATCACCGGAGTTGTGGAAAGGAGGTTTCCCGATGATCAGAAGATTGGCTGGTTTTTTCACCTACTTCATGCGGCACTACCTGCCTGACGCGTACCTGTTCGCCATCCTGCTGACCCTGTTGACGGCCGTCCTGGCGCTTGCCTTCACCCCGTCGGACATCATGAAGGTGATCACGACGTGGGGGGACGGCATCTACGGCATCATCGCCTTCGCCATGCAGATGATCCTGATCCTCGTGACGGGATACTGCCTGGCGCTCACCCCGCCGGTCAACAAGATCCTCAACGGGATCGCCTCCATGGCGACGACCCCCGTAAAGGGCGCCATGATCACGGCCTTCTGCGCGAGCCTGGCGGGGTGGATCAACTGGGGCTTCGGTCTCATCGTGGGCGGCTTCCTGGCCCTGGAGATCGCCAACCGGCAGCGAAAGTCGGACTTCCCGCTTCTCATCGCCGCCGCGTACAGCTCGCTGGGCATCTGGCACATGGGATTCTCCGGATCTGTCCCGCTTCTGCTTGCGACGCCCAAATCCAATCTGAACCTGATCGAGAAGGTCACCGGCAAGATCGTGCCCATTTCCGACACCATCCTCGCTTCCTGGAACATGATCCCCGTCGCGATCATGCTGTTCAGCATCCCGTTCCTCTTTTACTTCATGCACCCCAGGGAAGAGGATTCCATCGGCCTGACCGCGGAGCGGGCGAAAGAACTGCTCGGCGAGACGGTCGAGGTCGAGAGGCCCGCCAACCCGACGCTGGCCGAGCGGGTCGACCACAGCTACATCATCAACTTCGTCTTTGCGGCCCTCGGCTTGGTCTACCTTGTCAACCACTTCATCAAGAAAGGGTTCGATCTCAACCTCAACATCGTCATCTTCCTGTTCTTCATCCTCGGCGTGATCCTGCACCGCAAGCCCATCAATTACGTGCGGGCCATGAACATCGCCATCAAGTCCGCCGGCGGCATCGCCCTGCAGTTCCCCCTCTACGGCGGGATCATGGGGATGATGATCGGCACGGGTCTCGCGAAGGTCATCGCGGGGTGGTTCGTGGCCATTTCGACCCCGCAGACCTTCTACATGTTCCAGTTCTGGTCCGCCGGTGTGATCAATGTGTTCGTGCCTTCCGGCGGCGGCCAGTGGGCCGTCCAGGGACCGATCACCGTCGAGGCGGCCAAGCTGATGAACATCGACATGGTCAAGTCCGCCATGATGGTGGCCTGGGGCGACCAGTGGACGAACATGATCCAGCCCTTCTGGGCCCTGCCGCTGCTGGGCCTGGCGGGACTATCCGCCAAGGACATCATGGGCTACACGACGATGATCCTCCTGTGGTGGGGCGCCATCCTCACGGTATTTGCCCTGCTTCTCGGTTTCGGGGTCATGTAATCTCTCCGCCATTCGGCGGATCCGCGGAAAAAGCCGGCTCCCTTCGGGGCCGGCTTTTTTCCGTTGCCCGCAACGGGACGTCGACACGACGAAACTCTCGAGCCTTTCATCATGAAAAGCAGGGGAACGGGTTACAGGGCCCGGATCGCCCAGCGGGGGAAAACGGCCTTCGGCCGCCTTGCGGAAGAGAGGTAGACCAGCGCGAGGAGGAGGATCGCCGGGTTGGACAGGCAGCGCCGGATCCTGTGGTCGATGTGGCGTTTGATGACGGACATTGCGGCGGGTCCTTTTGAAAGGGCATCGGTGGATGGAAAGGAGGGAACAAAACCATCCACCGATCGGCCTCTTTCAAAACAAGCGCCAGGAAATTTGGGGGTCTGCCAGGGTCTTGGGTATTTCCTGATGCGCTTCGACGATACAAGTTAGCAATAACGGTGCCATGAAAGAGCTGAAGGCAACAAAAAACCGCGAAGGGCTCATCAAAATATAGTTGAATGATTTCAATGCATTGATCGATATGCGGCAGGAACGGCACAGGATTCGCCGCTTCGGCGCCGCGGCGCGGCGGGCCCGAATCGTGCGAATTGTGCACTCATCATGTTCGTTTCCATGCAGTTCCTCAAGGCAGGGCATTCGGCGGCCGTGCGTTATACGAACTTAATGTTCATAAATCGCACAGACAACACGGCGTTCGGAAACAGCCGGAAGCCGGCCTCTTATTCCTTTGAATGTTCGGCTGCCCGCAGGCTCCCCCGCGTCGGGAGGAAAGCCCCATGACGCGTCGCCGAAATTCCCCGACCAGCGCCGTTTTTACCTTGACAGACGGGCTGCAATTCGGTATATGTCACGCGTTTTATCGGGACACTCGAGCGCCGGTTGCAGGACGCTTGACCATACCGGACCCGCCGTTCTTTCGCCACGCCTGAGAACAGACAGAGAGAGAGGATCACCCAAGGCGATTTACATCATGCGGCTCACGCTATTGCGCAAGCACAGGAAACATGCGTAATTCACGTCTTGGGGCCAAATTTTAAGAAAGGGAGGTAGTTGGTTATGGCGTTGAATTTCAATTTCACCGAAGAACAAAAGATGCTCGAGGACAGCGTGTACAAGTGGGCTGTCGCCTGGCTCGAGCCCCAGATGGAGCACGCGTACGAGGCGGATGTGATGCCCGAGGGTCTCTTCGTCGAGACCGGCAAGCTCGGCATCAACGGCATCGTGTTCGAGGAGAAGTACGGCGGGTCGGCCATGGGCTACGTGGAAACCCTGCTGGCCTACGAGACGATCGCCCGCGTCAGCAACGCCCTCTCGATGACCGTCGGCGCCAGCCAGACGCTGTGCTTCGACAACTTCCGCCGCAACGCGACGGAAAAGCAGAGAATGGACGTCCTGCCCAAGTCCTGCACGGGCGAGTACATCGGCTGCCTCGGCATCACCGAGCCCAACGCCGGCTCCGACGCCATGAGCATGAAGACCCGCGCCATCAAGAAGGGCGACAAGTGGGTCATCAACGGCAGCAAGATTTTCATCACCAACGGTCCCGTCGCCGACTTCATGGTCTTCTACGCCAAGACGGACCCCGACAAGGGTCCCCACGGCATCTCCACCTTCTTCTGCTATCCCAAGAAGACGAAGGGCTGGTCCTGTGAGAAGATCAAGAAGTGGGGCATGAGGACCTCCCCCACGGGTCTCGTGACCTTCGAGGACATGGAGCTTCCGGAAGAGAACCTGATCGGCGGTCTCAACAAGGGCGTCGCCGTTCTGACCTCCGGCCTCTGCACCGAGCGCATCACCCTGTCGGGTTGCACCCTCGGCTCGATGCGGAGCTGCCTCGAGCTCTCCCTGAAGTACGCCCAGGAGCGCGTCCAGTTCGGCAAGCCCATCGCCTCCTTCCAATCGATCCAGGAGAAGCTGGCGAACATGTACTGCGGCTACAAGGCCTCCCGCTGGATGGCCTACAGCGCCGCCGCCTACTGCGACTCGCTCGAGAACAAGTCCGGCGGCAAGGGCACGGACCTCGACCGCATGGCCGCGGCCTCCCTGCTGTACTGCGGCGAAGTGGGCACGAAGATCGGTCTCGATGCGATCCAGATCCACGGCGGCTACGGCTACTGCACCGAGTACGGCGTGACCCGTCACTTCCTGGATCAGAAGCTGTGGGAAATCGGCGCCGGCACCTCCGAAATCCGCCGGATGATCATCGCCCGCGAGCTCATGCGGGACAACTTCAAGAGCGGCCTGTAATCCGCTGGACGCAGCACGCTGCCGAGAGAGCCATGGCCCGAAAGAGCCATGGCTCTTTTTTTTCGCGCCGCCGGGGTTTGACAATCCGTGTGGATCCGGGTTAAGATTCCGCCCGACGCCGTTGCCGTCGGAGGTTTCGTTCATGCATCCACGGACGTTGCGCCTGACTCTTGCCTTCACCGCCCTGGCAGGGCTCGGCCTCCTTTCGATCTCCACCGATGCGCTTTCACAGGAAGACACGGCCCACCTGGTCCTCAGAAAAAAGGCAGCGGCCAAGGACAGCCCGTCCGTCTACGTCGTGCAAAAGGGCGACAGCCTCTCGAGGATCATCCGGCGCAAGCTCGGCAGGCCGGCGGCCCAATCGGCATCGGTGCGCAGGCAGGTCATGAGGCTCAACCCCCAGATCCGCAACCCCGACCGGATCTATCCCGGCCAGAGGATCGCCCTGCCCCGCCTCGGCGCGACCCCGGGCGGGCCGGCCTACGTCGTCAACCGGGGGGACACCCTGTCGCGGATTCTCCATGACCGGCTCGGCATCACGGCAGGCGAGATGGCGGCGTGGATCAGGCGGGTCATGCAGCTCAACCCCGGTCTTTCCGACCCGGACCGGATCTACCCCGGGCAGGCCCTGCTGCTGCCCCGGAAAGACCGGGCGCCGGCCGAGCCCGCCGGGACGGCGGCGCAGGAAGAAGGGGCGGCCGAGCGGGTCGACGCGAAGGCCTTCCAGCCGACGGGAAGCGAACTGGCCGTCATCGCGGCGGTCGTTGGGCGCTCGGGGGGAGAGCTCGTCCGCAGCGGCAAATACTTCGTCCCGCTGACCGAGACGGAACACCTGGCCGTCGACTGCGCCGATGTCCCCATGGCGGAGCTTGCCGACGGGAGCCGGATCTTTCTCGATTTCGGGCGCCGGATCCCCGACGGGGCGGCCGCACTCATGCGCGCCCGATGGGAGAACTTCACCGTGCTGCACGACCCCGGGGCCGACGGTCTCTTCTCCGTGCTGGAGGGCGTCTTCGGCGCATCCGCTCGGTACGCATTCCGCCGGAACGCGACGGCCCTGGAGCTGGGGGCCACGGCGGGCCTCAGGCTCCGAGCGGATTGGGTCCTCGTGCGCCGGTCGGCCGACGGCGGGGAGCACCTCCTGGCCGGCATCCTCCGGGCGCCGGCACGGACCCCGCCGATCCCGGAGCCCGTCGCGCGGTATGCCGAGGGCAAAGGGCTCGCCGTGATCGAGATCGAAGAAGGCAGCGGGTCCCTCCGCGAGCGGCAGGCGGCCCCGGCCCCCGCCGAACCCGCCGTCCTACGGGGAGGCGGCAACCGGGTGTTCGTCGGGTCGCTGCTCGACGCGCTGGGGTACGCCTACAGGGCGGATCAGCCGATCCCCGTCGAGGACGCCTCGAAGGAGGGGGGACCCCCGGTGCTGCGCGCGGATTACACCGTCCGCATCGGAACCCGGACGGCGATCATCCACTTCGGGGAGATGGCGCCGCCCCGCCGGGTCGGGCTCCGTGAGGGCGGGATGGAGCTGATCCAGATCGCGGGCACCGACGACAGGAAGACCGTCGTCGAGAAGGTGCTCGGGGGGCTCGATGTCCCCTACGCCGCCGTGACCGAGGATTTCCGGCCGCCGGGGGACGAGGAGCCGCCCCCGTGGGAGCTCACGCTCAGAGCCTTCAGGATCGCCACGGCGGAAGGAACGCTCTACCTCGTGTCCGACGACGCGGATCGCGGGCTCTGCGCCTACATCGGCGAGAGATGGAAGCGAAGGATCGTCCTGTACTGAGAAAGCAAGAGGATGAGAGGGTAAGAAGGTGAGAGGGCTGGATTCGCTTTCAGCCGTCTCCCCATCCTGCCTGCTGCCGTTATCGTCAAGGAAGGAATGGATCTCTTTTGTCTGCCGAGGAAACAAGGAAAGCCGTGAGGGCCATCGCCCTCTTTTCGGGGGGACTCGACAGCATTGTGTCGGTCAAGCTGATCCAGGAGCAGGGCATCGACGTGCTGGGGCTGACCTTCCGCACCCCGTTTTTCGGGGCCGCCAAGCCGCGCGCCGCGGCCGGCACGATCGGCCTGCCCCTCATGGTCCTCGACATCACCGAGGAGCACCTGGCCGTGGTGCGGTCGCCGCGATACGGCTACGGGAAGAACATGAACCCCTGCATCGACTGTCACACCCTGATGCTGCGGATCGCCGGGAGGAAGATGGAAGAGATGGGGTACGATTTCGTCTTCACCGGCGAGGTCCTCGGCCAGCGCCCCATGTCGCAGAGCCGGCAGATGCTGCACGTCGTGGCGAAAAACTCGGGCTACGCCGACCGCATCCTCCGGCCCCTGTCGGCCCTGCGGCTTCCCGAGACCCTGCCGGAGCGGGAGGGCCTGGTGGACCGGGAGCGGCTCCTCGATATCTCGGGCCGGGGCCGCAAGCGGCAGATGGAGATGGCCGAGCGGTACGGCATCACGTCGTATTCGAACCCGGCCGGGGGGTGCCTCCTGACGGACCCCATGTACTCGCGGCGGCTGAAGGATCTCTTCGCCCACGGGGCCGATTGCACGACGAGGGACCTCGAACTCCTGAGCGCGGGGCGCCACATCCGGATCGACGAACGCCACAAGGTGATCGTCGGGCGCAACAAGCGGGACAACCAGGCGATCGAGTCCTTGGTCGATGACCGGGACGCCGTCTTCCAGATGCGGGATTTCCCGGGTCCGCTCTGCGTGCTGCCCGGGGACGGACCGGAGGAGATCCGCCGCAGGGCCGCCGCCATCTGCGCCGCCTACGGCGATGCCCCGAAAGACGCAGGCGAGGTGATCGTGAAGTGCCGGCGCGGTGCAGAGACGACGCTGCTGCGCGTCACCCCGGCGGACAAGGGGGACCTGCAGGTGAGAATGATATGAAACAGGGATCCGGCAAACGGCGAAGGGCGGGGATCGCACGCCTCGCCTTTCCCGTTTACGCCATTTGCCCTGGGCCCTCAGCCCTGCACCCTTAGCCGCTTTCAGGCAGATGCGCGGGGCGCAGCAGGTCATCGACGGTCTTCACGGGGTTGAAGGTCTCGATGGGGACCTCGACGAATACGGTGTGCCAGTGGGCCATGGATCCGTTCCACAGGCCCGGCAGCTCGAGGGCCTTGATATCCCTGCCCTCGTGGGACTTGACCGAGATGAACACCTGGTCGGGGGCGACGAACCGCTCGAGATCGAACGGGCGACCCCGGAAATCGCGCACCCCGCAGGCGAGGTCGACGGGGTTGAAGTGGGTCGACGAGGCCCAGATCTCGGCCTGGCGCGCCTCCGTCTTGTCCACCTGGACCTCCTCGACGATCTGCAGGGAGCACCCGCCGCCGCGCTCCTTGACCCAGAAGGGCCCCCCTCCCGGCTCTCCCTCGTTCTTCACCATCCCGCAGACGCGCAGGGGCCTGTCGAGGGCGTTCATCAGGATCCGCCTGCGCTCCCCCGTCGGCCTGCCTTCGAAGCCGGGCGGCAGCAGGCACGCCAGGCGTCCCGCGGCGAAGCGGGCCGCCTCGGCCAGCACGGCCTCGCCCGCCGACGGGTCCGACAGCGCCCGGAGCCGGCTGAAGAGCTCCCGCTGCAGGGCAACGAGAACCCCGCCCAGGATTTTCTTGTAGAGGACCGTCGTGTCCTTGAGGCGGTCCGGCACGACGTTGTCGATGTTCTTGACAAACACGATGTCCCCCTCGATCGCCTGGAGATTGTAGAGCAGCGCGCCGTGCCCCCCGGGACGGAACAGGAGCCGGCCGTCGCGGGCCCGGAAGGGCCGGTTCTCGAGATCGACGGCGATCGTGTCCGTCGATTCGCTCTGGACGGAGAGCCCGATCTCGTAGTGCACGCCGAAGCGGCGCTCGTAGTCGCCGCGGACCCGCTCGAGGAGATCCCGTACCGGGGCCAGGTGCTCCGCGGAGACCGTCACGTGCATCCGGCACCGGCCGCTCTCGTCCTTCACGTAGAGGGCCGCCTCCACGAGATGCTCCTCCAGGGCCGTCCTCGCCGTGCCGCCGTACCGGTGGAACTTCAGCAGCGCCTTGGGCTTGCAGGCGTAGTGGAGCCCCCTTTCGTTGAGGATGAAATCGAGGATCTCCCGCTCCTCTCCTTCGGCGGCGGGGGTCGCCGCAGGGCGGCCGGCTTTCGACAGCGCCGCGCGCAGGTCTTCGTAGAAGGCATAGCGCGGCAGGCAGGTAACGAAGGTCTCGAACTCGGCGAGGCTTGCGAACCCGCCCCGGTTGAAGGCGGCGTGCCAGTCCCGGAACATCCTCGTGGCGGCTCCCGACGCGGGGACGAACTTGAGGCATCGCCCGGCCCCCGCCGCCTCGTCGTACAGGGCGACCAGTCGCGGTTTCTCGTCCTCGGCGATCCGGAGGATCCCGTCGCCGACCGTGGCCGGCCGGTCCAGGGTCAGGGCCGTCGCCCCCCTCCGAAGCCGTTCGATCTGCTCCGCGATCTTCTCCTCCGTCGCACCCCTGGAACGGATGTATTCGATGTCGGACGGGCTGAACATGGACCGGGAACCTCCGTCAGTGCGTGGTGTTCTTCCTGTTGACGATCTCGATCACGGTCACCTCCGGCGGGGCGAGGACCCGCATCGGGGGCCCCCAGGTGCCCGAGCCCCGGCTCACGTAGAGGTGCGAGCGGCCGAGGTCGTGGAGCCCGCTCGACCGGGGGAAATAGAGATCGACGATGTGGTTGAAGGGGTAGATCTGTCCCCGGTGCGTGTGGCCGGAGAGCTGCAGGTCGAAGAGCCCGAGGGATCCCTCCTCCACGAGGGGCCGGTGCTTCAGAAACAAAACGAAGCGGTCCCGGGACAGGCCGGCGAGCAGCTCGCGCTCCCCGTCGGAATGACCCTTGAGGGAAAACCCGCGGCCCGCCGGATCGTCGACGCCGGCCAGGGTGAGCACCCCGCCCAGATCGCGGGCCTCCCCGCGCAGCACCTCGAACCCGGCCTCCCGGGTGAACGCGAGGGCCTGCTCGAGACCCGCATAGAACTCGTGGTTGCCCGTCACGGCAAACTTGCCCAGGGCGGGACGGATGTCCCTGAACGGCTCGAGAAGCCCCGGCAGACGGGCCGCCGGCCCGTCGACGAGGTCGCCCGTGGAGACCAGCAGGTCGGGGTTCTCCTGCCTCACGATCCGGAGCATGCGCGCGAGCCTGTCCCCGCGGACGATAGGACCGAGGTGCACATCGGAGATCTGGCAGATCCGCAGGCGCTCGACGTGCGCCGGCAGCCGGTCCGTCTCGATCACGACCCGCTCCGTCCGGACGTCGAGCGCCTCGTGAAAGCCCCAGGCCGACGCCGCCAGCGACAGGACAAGCGGGACGAGGAACGCGGTCTTCGCCCCCGGGACGAGGGCGGCGAGCGGCCTGCCCGATGCAAACCCCGCCAGAGAGGCCGCTGCCCGGTACAGATCGACCGCCGCCAGCGCCACGACCAGGAGGAACAGGAATCCCAGCCACAAAAATCCCGCCCACGAAACGGCCCCGGCGGCCCCCTCGGCGCCCTGCCGCTCCAGGATGCGGCTCGCGACGGGGGCCAGCACCATGCACAGCATGGCCAGCGCGACGGGCACGCCCGTTCCGGGCCCGAAGAGGAAGGCGGCCCGGGCCTTCAGGAAGACGTAGCCGTGCATGAGGCCGAGGACCAGGAAAAAGCTTGCCAGAAAAAGCGTCATCGGATTCCGTCGCGATCCGGGGATGGCGGCACAGGGGCGCAGGTTTCGCGCCGGGCGCGCCGATCCTCAACATAATCACGGGCTCCGTCTTTTGCAAATGGAATCCCCGGACCCCCGTCATGCAAAGAACCGCCGCGCGGCATAATGGCACATCGGCCGGTCCGGATCGAACCCCAGGCCGGGATCGACGGCCGGCAGCACGAGGCGCGCCGGCCTCCGTGCGGCAGGATCCAGCAGGGGCTCCAGCCCCCGGCAGAACGCGATGCTCTGCTCCACGGCCGTCCCCATGAGGGCGCCGATGCTGCGGGCCTCCTCGCGGCCCGTGCAGGGATGCCGGTAGTGCAGCTCCCCCCGGATGCGATCCCCGAAGCGCGCCAGCTGGGGCGCGTACACGAGGGCCAGGATCTCCCGCGCCGCCGCGGGGACGGCC
>ENA-UPTA01005280-UPTA01005280.1-activated-sludge-metagenome-genome-assembly--contig:-NODE-5280-length-11905-cov-6.825148_pt1 | contig 11905 bp, 8 predicted proteins | sample MGYA00238184_ERZ773361 | MGnify/ENA primary metagenome ERZ773361 (study PRJEB29100, sample SAMN05720205) | activated sludge metagenome | isolation source: anaerobic digester from wastewater...
ATCCAGAGGGAAGATATTAAAACCCTTCTTATTCCCAACGGCTACGCCCTGCATGAAGTCCAGTTGAAAGTCGATAACCGGACACTGCAGTTTTTGCCTGTCCTTTTTCCCCCGCGGGCGTCATTATGGAGCCTGAAGGTCGCCGGGGAACCGGTGCGGGCGTCTCTGGATGTTGAGCGCGGAAGCGGGGCTGTGAGCCGCTATCAGATCCCACTTATCAAAAGCGGGGCCGGTGACCGTAGTTTTGATATTCAGATTGTTTATTTGACGCCGGTTAAGTCCATGGGGCTGTTCGGCCGGATGAACCTCGGAATGATCGATACCGGCGATGTGCCGGTCGAGAAGACCACATGGTCATTTTTTGTGCCGGAGAACTACGCCTTGTCTTTTTTTAAAACCAACATGGAGGCCATTGACGTTTCTGTGATTGAGGCGGAGAAAACTTTGGATTTAGCCAAAGAGTATAAATACTGGACCGGTGTGGCCAAGAGCTCCAAAGGAGAACTGCGCGAGAAGGCGATTTTTAACCGCAGCAAAGTCATGAGCGATTTCGGTGACCAGTATTCGATCGGCCAAACCATGCAGACCCGTCTTTATTCCAAACAGGGTGACAAAAAATATAACCAGGCTTTGATATCCAGGGCGCAGACAGAGAATGTCCAGATCCTGAATGAGGCCCAGCAGATTATGGACGCCAACCGGGCCGAGGTCCCGGTCCTGGAACCGCAAAGACCGGCGTCCGGACAGAAGGCGGGGTATGATTCCACGAGAAGAAATGTGAAGGGCTGGCAATTTAAGACCGATAATTTTGACGGGCAGGAGCAAGTCGGCCGGCAGATTTCGCAATATCTTCAGCAGGAAGACAGCAAACAGATGGCGGTTAAAAACAAGTCGGAAAAGGCGATGCGCAGAAAGGGCGATTGGAAAAAACAGGTTGTTATCAAAGAGGGGAAACCGGAGCAAGCGTTCAAGAACGTGGTATCCGACGAGGAACATGCGGAATGGGATACGCAGGCGGAAGGCTGGGGGGCGGTATCCGGTCTTGAAACAGAGGCGTCATCGTCCGCGTTTTACCGGGGCCGGGCTGACTCGGTCAGGCGTATCCGGGCTGCCGGCGGGTTTCAGGCGTCACAATATACGGCGACGGCGCCACAGGTGCAGGGCATTGTTCTAGACGGCCAGTCGGATTATTGGGGGGCAGGCGAGGACCTCCCGCAGAAAGACACAGCGTGGCTGCCGGCCAAGGCGCCCCAGACGGCTCCGGCGGAGAAGAAACAAAGCGCCCTTTTAAAAGGGCAGCGGTCCATTGATATCCCCTTCCCGGAGCAGGGGCAGAGGTTTTCTTTTAAAAAACTCGGCGGGAATCCCACGATGGTGTTTGTTTACAGAAAAAGCGGAGCGGAGAATAAAATCATTTATCTGCTTTTGGGTGCCCTGGCCCTGGCCGGGGTCTACAGGGTGCGCCGTACGCGTTTCCCGGCTGAAAAATTTGACGCGCTGTTTAAAAAAATCCAGCATCTACGCCTTCAGGATATTTTTGTCTTTATTGTGGATTCACGGTGGTGCAAGATTTTTACTTTAGTGGCCGTGATTCCCGCTTTCTTATCCGGCACACCCTGTTGCGTTATTCTTGTCGGGTTAGCCAGTATATTCCTGGTCAGGGGGATTTCTCGCTGGAGACATAAGAAACTTGGCCGCCCGGAAGTTTATAATCCGAAGGTGTTTTTCAAATATCTCCCTTCCTACGTGATTCTTCTGGCTTCTTTCCTGAGTCTGGGGCATCTGTCTTTCCTCATTTTTGTGGGGCTGGCGACAGCCTTGAACTTTTTCCTGGCTGCCGGCTACGGCTTCATGACTTTATTGACGAAGAAAAAGATACAGCCGGAATAGCGGTGCAGAAGTCCGCATGATTCCTGGGGCCCACGCCCTGGATGCCGCCGGCAATTTCCCGGAGGGGAAGAATTTTTCCCGGGGAGGTTTGATAAATAATTATAAGAATGATATACTTTTAATCAATAAGGCATGGGGTTTCTAAAATTAATGAAGAAGGGATTGTGTTTATGCCTGCTGTTATTTTTATAGCTATCATACTGTTATCCGGGCTGTGTCCGGCGGCGCGCGCCGCGAACCCGAGTATACAGATTGAACCCAGGCAGATCATTATCCGGAATCAGGTCAGGGATTTGACGGCCGCACAGGGCTTTCAGCAGACGTCGCAGATGTTTGTAAAAAGGAATGCCCAGATAGTGCCCGTTGATGATGAGATCTTCATTCTGCGGGTCCGGGTCAGGAATTATACCCGGGAGAAGCTGTCTCTTACCCAAGACGGGTCTTTGTATGATGACGATTGGGTGGTGGATGTCCCGGGACTGGCCGTAGGCGTTGAGTCAGCCGAATGCAAGGTCACTCCTATATCCTCGGCGGACATCGAGCCCTGCCGGGGCTCGGTCCGGTTCGACGAAATCGGACCGAGGATGGCGCGGGACATGAACCTTGTCCTTCGGTTTACCGGCGCTATTCAGAACGGGCCGCTGGATTTTAAAGTGGGGCTGAAGGTGCGCCAGACGGAGGGGGCGGCGGAAGAAGTTTTCTGGTCCGGCCCTGTCAGTGTGTCTATTGATCCATGGCCGGTGCGCCAGTTTTTGATGTTATGGAATGAAAAAGAAGAATGGAAAAATAACCAGCGCAAGATGCGTGATGAAAAAGAAGCCGGGATGATTTCGCGTTATTATGTGCCGGGCGGGGGGCTGCGCGTTGAAGAGAATTATGAAGGCGGGCAGTTAAGCGGCGTCAGAAAGACATATTTTGAGAACGGCGTTGTTAAGGAAGAAGAACATTACCGGGACGGCCAGCTGCATGGCGAAAGATGGGTTTATCAGAAAAACAAGGAATTGATACTCTATGAGATTTATTTGTCCGGCGAATGCCTTGGCTTTGCCCGGTTTTCGTCTTTTGACCAGAAACGGGACAAGGAAGAGAAGATGGCCCGCGTCCGGGCCATGGTTACGAAAGAATACCCTCAAATGAAGCCGGATTTGAAAGTGGATTTGGTCCCCCCCGCGCAGAAAGATGACCAGCCAGACCCTGTTATCTCCGGGGATATTCCCGCCCCGGAAGCCGTTCCCCAGCCTCCCGAATGATCCCGGCCCTATGGGATTTTACTGCGGAAAACGTTTGCGGATAGGAGTCTTTTTGTAGTCGGACCGGTTGAGATGAATGTCAACATTGGGGTTATAAGAGCCGTTGTCCGTGTAGATCACGTCTCCGCTTTCATTGACCCACCGGTATTTCCACTGATTGGATCCCATGTCAATTTCGTTGGTATAAGGATTAACGAACTCTTCCTGGTCCGTCAGGGTGAGGAACATGTCGTTATGGATTTCCGCGTTGGTTTTTTGACGGTGAGTTACGATTTCCTGTTCGATGCGCTGAATTTCCTGTTGCGTGTTGAGAGCGATTTGCCCCCGCTGGATCTGCCCGCGGATTTCCCCGGACAACCATTGGGGATCGATTTTGACGGAATTTTGTATGATGCTAAACACGGCTTCCCATTTTTTAAATTCGTCCCGGGGGGCCCGCACCAAAACCGTTTCTTTATTTCCCCACATGCCCGCGCCGAGCTGCCCCCAGTTTTCAATGACGGTTACCATCTTTTCTTCATATTCTGTGCCTGCTTCCTGATACGTCATATCAGAGAGCGCGGCATCGTATTGAAATCCCATTTGAGAAAAAAATTGGTTGACCCGTTTTTGGTAGCTTCGGGCAACCTCTGTCAGTGCTTTGCTGCTGACGACGTTAACGTTCTGGGCCTGCGGATGAGCGTAGGGGAAGGCCATCTGCGTTATAAACTGTGACGCCGGCATGAGCGGATAAACCAGCATCCCGTTATAATTGCTTCCTGCCGGCAACAACCCCATTTGCCCGGCGGGAGAATACCTCGAGTCGAAATAGAGCATGTCCGGCAGCCAGCGCATCAACACCGTTCCGGCGGAATCTTTTTTAACCGTGAAGTCGAGTTTGGCCGCGATCGACTGGGCGGCTCCGCCCTGGCTTAAAGGATCTACCCGTAAAATCCCCCCGTCCGTTTGCCATCCTTTCGGGATGAGGAGAGAAAAAGCTTTTTCTCTCGGCTCGTAGACCCGGGTAAAAACGATGGTGTTCCCGGAGCCTTCGTCTGGAAGAGAAGAGGAGGACCGGGAGCAGGAAAAGGATGTGAGTAACATAGTGATTGATAAAAAAATGGGGATCAGGGGTTTCATGGAAGCTCCTAGGTTAGGATGGTAAGGAATATCCAATTTTATCGTATTTGAAGAAAAGTGTCCACACCTATGGCGTTATTATTAAAGGGTGGCCTGTCTTAGGCTTTGGGGAGTGGAGAATCTAGGATTTAACTTTATTTCTGAGTTGTTTTCATATATGATTTTATTCATTGGGGATTTCTATCAGGATACCGTCCTGATTTTTGTCCTCCGGGAATGATGTTCCCGCGGGATGCCGTGGCGGTTGCATTTTGGCGCAGATTATGATCTTATCCGTTATTTACTGGTTTTTTGCCGTGTCCCTCGCGGCCCTGGCGGTGGGGGGATCGCTCGTCGTGTACCATCAATACGAGCATTTGGACAACCGGCCTTTCTTTTGTGCTCTCGGGATGACCGCTTTTGCCGCAGCCGTCGCTTTTTTCCTGCCTCTGGATGTTTTTCCTTTCCGCATCCTGATTTGGCTGCTGTGTGCGTGGCTGGGGATGATCGGATTGGCCGCCATGGGCCGGGCCCTGTATGCCGGGGATGACGTCCCGCTGGTTCTGGTGGGGTTTGTCTGGGCGGTGGAAGCTGTGGCCGTCGGGACCCGGGGGGCGGTTATCATCAGGATTCTGGTGCATGGGGTGGTTCCCTGGTTGATCAGCGCGGCCCTGCTGTTGTTTATTGTGTTGACGGTCCGGGCCGTGTTCCGGAATCTGAACGGCAGAGAGGAGTCCCTGTCCGAAGAGGGATTTGTGATCCTGGCCGGAGGCGTGGCGGTGATAACCGCCGCCGGTATTTTTTTCCCCGGCGCGCTGGCGGTGTACAGGATAATGAGCCGGATGATTTTACTCTGGCTGACCTTATCCGGGTTGGTTCTTCTTTTGCAGGATGACCGGCAGAAACGCCTGATAGGGCTGGTGATGATAGGAGCGGCGTGTTGCGTCGCTCACTGGAATCCGTCTTTCTCTTTGGGAATTATCGCGCAGGTCCTTTCCTGGATTTTCGCGGGGCTGATGGTTTTAGGGGTCATCTTTTTAGGGCATTATTATATGGAGCAGGAAGACCTGTGTGAGGACGGGGAGAGCGTTATTCTGTTCTGCGGGCTGCCGTTGGCGGCTGTTGTCCTCCTGGGGGTGTGGCTGCCCGGGAGCGGCGCGTTTAAGTTTTTAATCCCACTCTTGTGCGCCTGGCTTTTTATGACAGGGAGCGTATTCTTTTTCAGAGGATTCCTGAATCACAACTGGATGGAAACATCAGCCGGGTTTTGTTTTTTTCAGGGCGCCTTTGCCGTGGCCCTGCAGCGTCATTATGTCCTGTTTTTATCGGCGCGGCTGGGCTGGGAGGGAAACGTGCCTGTATCCTGGCTGGTTTTTAACGCCGTTTTAGCCGCGTCTTTGTTTTTTATTTTTGCCGGGCTCTTGGGACGTAAAATGGCGTGCCGGATGCAGGCGTGGAATACAGAGAGAGAAAGGACCCTCCTGACGGAAAAGGCGGCGCGCCTAGACCCTTTCGGGTATCACGAACTCACGGAGTTGTCGCAAAATAATTTTGTCCGGGTTTGGGCCCGGGGAGTGGACATCACCGCAATCGATGTGCGCGTCGAGAACCAGACGCGGCGGGCGTTTAAAATACGGATCTCCGCCGGCACATGCTTTATCGGCACCGGCCGGTATCAGAACATGGCGGCCCGGCAGGAGGAGAAGTTTGCTTTGCCCGCGCTCGACGGATATTCCTGCCGCCTTCCGGTTGTGTGTGTCAATGCGGATCGCCCGATCCCTACTGAGAAGAACGCTTTCTTATCGGTGCGTCCCAGCCCCGCCGATTTGACGCGCTTCTTGGAAAGGAGCGCACGGGAGGACCCGATGGTGGCGCAGGCCGGGGCGTGGGCGCTGACCGACCACTATACCGCCGCGCAAATTCAGGCGAGGCTGAAAATGGGAGGCAGTGCGGCGGTCTCCGGGCAGGATATCCTGCGGGCGAAAAACCTTCTGGATGAGCTGGGTATCCGGCACCTCTTGTAAGGATTGTGTTAAAGTTTTTGAGGACATAGGCCCTTTCAGGGAATTTCCATGGAACAGAAGAGGAGGGGAGTTATGTTGTTAAAGATAATGGGATGGATGTGGGCTCTGGGCGGGGTCTGTTTTTTGTGGCAACCGGAGTGGCTGCGTTCCACGCTCAAGAAAAAAAGCATCAAAACTATGCGGGGTATTCTTTTTGGAATTATTATATTTGTGAGCGCCCTGTTTATTCAAGGCGCCTGGGGCGTCCCGGGGGTGCTTGCCAAAATAGTCGTGGTTTTTGGCGTTATCGGTGTTTTTAAAGCCTTCTTCGTGCTTAAGGCAAAAGCGGCAGAGATGGTCATTTCGTGGTTTGTGCGCCAGCCCGTCTGGGTTTTCCGTGCGGCCGCCGTCGTGCAGCTTTTGGTTGGAATTATTTTGTTAAACGTTCGGCCATAGGGAGGCGGAGACCGGGCATGATAAAAAGTTTTCGGCCCTCATCACAGCTTTATGAGGCATGTTCTATCCTGCATTCTTTCTTTTCTTCCCTGATCCTTGTGTTCGTGGTGGAACAACTGTCCAGGGTGCATTTCTTCACCCATCATTCCATGGCCGTGCTGGCCGAAATGCTTGTCCTCACCGGATTGAGAATATTCGTATACAGCGGTGTTTACACGACTCTTGTTGAACTGCGCTCCGGGGAGGAGATCCTGGTATCTTTTAAAAGATTCCTGCGTAATGCCCGGCGTTACTGGTATGTTTTTGCGGTCCTGGAACTGTTCCTGTTTTCGGTCAACCTGGCCTTGTTCGCGTATTTCCCTAATTCCACGCTTCTCCACCCTCATGTCGCGGTTCATGTTGATATTCTGCTGCAGTTTGTCTTTGCCTACACGGCCGTTTACCGGAAATATCTTGTCCCGATGCGTCTTGGGAGGAGGAGGACTCCTTTGCCCTTTCAGGAGGTTTTGACGGTCACCGGGTTGTTCGTAATGAACTTGGCGTTGCACTATTCGCTGGCGTTTTTTACCGGAGCGGATTCTTTCTGGGGGCGGGCCGGGAGTTGGGGGGGCGTCTGGCTTCAGCTTTTAACATTTATTTATATCTCAGGCTGTTTTTTGAACGGATATCCGGAAATACAGGAGCATTTTTCAAGGCGTAAAGAAATATATCTAGTGGCACCGACGGGAGGGTATGGTTTGATTTTCAATATATTCTTCCTTCTCTTTCGCCCGTATCCGCCTATTTTTATTATTCTTCAGGCGCTGACACCCAAAGGTTATCATTTTAGAGAATTTTTTCAGGTGATATGGCAGCCGCGTTATTACACGGCCGGGAAACTCGTCGCCATTCCCTGCGTCACACAAACAGCGCCGGAAGTGTATCATCTGGCTAGAAAATTTCGCGAGCAGGGATCGAAGGTCGTCCTGGGGGGCCCTCATGTTGCTTTTTTCCCGGAAGAGGCCCTGGAGTATTGCGACAGCATCGTGATCGGGGAGGTCGAAGGGGTTTGGAAGGACGTGATCCGTGATTATGAGAACGGGACCCTGCAGAAGAGGTATCAGGGCGTGCCGTTGGAGAATTTCGCGGCCGAACTTCACCGGGCCATGATGTCGTTACCGCCGGAGAAGACAAAATCTTTCCTTGAAACGTCGCGCGGGTGCAAGTTTGACTGTGATTTTTGTGCCATCCCGGCGGTGTCTGGCCGGGACGTGAGAAAGAAGCCGGTGGCAGAGGTGGTGGAACTGATCCGCACTTGCCGGCCTCACGCCAGGTTCTTAACCTTTTTTGATTCCAATATTTATAATGATCCGGTTTATTTTAAAGAGCTGGTTCTTGCCATGAAACCGTTAAAGATTAAATGGAAAGCTTTTGCCACCATTGATATCGGGGCGAATGAGGAGATTCTGCGCCTGGCGAAGGAGAGCGGGTGCGTTATGCTCGGGATCGGCTATGAGATCCCGGCGGGCTCCCGGGAAACGGAACAGGGCGGGAAATTTTCCATGAGCGAACGGTATCTGCTTTACACGCGGAGGATCAAAAAGGCCGGCATCAAGATTAAAGCGAATTTCACGATCGGCTTTGAGGCCGACACCCTGAATTGGAAAGACCTCTGGCATTTGTGGAAGTTTTGCTTCCGGCTTCTTCCGTATAATGTCGGAATCGGGGTTCTGACTCCGTTCCCGGGGTCCAGATTGTATGCGCGGATCCTCCGGGACAACAGGATGATCAATCTTAACTGGCATCAATTTACGACGACGGCCATGCTTTTTAAGCATGACCATATCAATAACCGGGTGATGGATGCCGCGTATCCCTGGCTGGTTATGTTTTTCGCGTTTACAGCCAGTCTGTCCGGGCTGGTCGCGTTGGCCGTTCTTGTTTTGATTTTGATAATATAAGAAAGGAAGCGGAGGCGGCTTGGCGTTTACCGGGATAGGGATGTTTGACAGGCGGTATGTTTTACGGTCATTTTTTTGAGCCGGCAGGCGACGACGGCGCGCCAGGCAAAGGGATACCCGAGAACAAGAAGGAAAGCCCGGGTCCAGGACAAGGAAGAGAACGGGACCAGGAGAACGGGGGTTATAAGCAACGCGCAGGCGGTTTCCCGGGACGCCTGGATTGAGATATTGATGGCTTCGACGAGAGAGGGGATGCCGTGCCGGCGGGCGTAGAATTCGGTGACCTGGTAAAGGGTTTGTTTCCCCAGTGACTGCCGGTCGAAGTCTTTTGGAATTAATATTAAAGAGAGTTTTTGAACGGGCGCTGTTTTTTGGCGGCGGACGAACCAGAGCCCGAGGGACAGCACAAGGGCGGCTCCGCCCCCAAGATAGTTGCGCGGGAATATCCAGGCGGCCAGGAGCAACGCGCCGAGCAGGCCTGTCATCCCCGTCTGAAAACGGCTCAGGCGGGAAAAACGATGATAGGCCTTTTGGGCCTCACCGCCCTGAGCGGTTAACATGTCCCTCACCGAGGCCGTGTTTAAAAGCAGGGAGAACCAGTCGCAAACCTGACCGTCATTTTGAATGGTGGCTTCCAGGGATTCGGGAGTGGTAATATTGTTGTAAACAGGAATGGTCATGGCGCCCGTGTTTGTGAGTTTTGAACTATTCTATATGATTTCATCCTGTCAAACAAGTCCTTTGGTATCCGGCTGAGAGTTCCTTTAAACTATGCGATTTGCCTTAACCTCACATGACCTGGGGCGGGATTCTATAACCGCTATCGTGCTTATGGCCGGCGCTTTCGCCTACACCTTGGCCCGGGCGGCCTTGCTTCCTGTTTTTCATGACGAGGCGTACACATACTTTACGTATGGCCAGGCTTCCTTCCCGGTTATTCTCAGCGAGCTGGGCAATAATCATATTTTGAATACTTTTTTTATGAAATGGTCGAGCTGGCTGTTCGGCATGAATGAACTGTCCCTGCGTTTGCCGGCGTTAGGGGGGCATCTGCTTTTTTTAACGGGGGTTTACCGCGTCCTGAATCTTTTTTTGAAGAAAAAATTTTTTGCCGCCGGAGCTGTTTTCCTGACCTTTAATCTGTTTGTCCTGGAACTCTTCTCCGCCGGGAGGGGATATGCCCTGGCCCTGGGTTTTTTTATGCAGGCGATGCCCTGCTTTCTGAAGAGGATGGGGGCCGGGCGGCCGGAGGGGGGAAGGAGCTTGTTTACTTTGTTGGCTTTGGCTGTTTTTGCTCACCTGTCTTTTTTGTATGTTTATATATCTGTTTTTGTCGTCTGCGGGGTGGAACTTTTATATCGTAACGGCTGGTTTTCGGCCCGGAGGAAGCGCGCCCCCGGCATCATGCTGTGGCGGGAGGCCCGCTTTCCCTTGATGTTGACGGGACTGCTGTTCCTGGCGCTTGTGAGGCCGGTCTGGGTTCAGGTTAAACGGGGTGGCTTTTATCACGGGGGGGAAAACGGGTTTGGGAGCGATACAGTCAGGAGCCTGGGAACGGCTTCTCTGTATAACCGGGTGAGCGTGCCTGAAAATTTTTGGATTTGGGTTTACCCGGCTCTGGCAGGATGCGTGACAGGGATCGGGGCGTTCTTGATTTTCCGCCGGATGAGACCGGACGGGCTTTCCGCAGGAGAGCGGATGCTATCCGGAATTTTTTCGCTTCTGATGGGGGCCGTGGGGCTGATTGTCGGGTTCCACCATGTGTTCGGAATCAAATATGTCATGGGCCGGATGGCGGTTTTTTTGATTCCGTTATTCGGATTAACCCTCACGCTGTTCTGGGCATGCCTGTTTGACCTCGCGGGACGGGGCCTGCGGCCTTGGCTGAAAGGGGCCGCAGGAGCGGCTGCGGCTGCGGCCCTGGCCTTATTCGTGGGAGGCGTGAATTTTAAAAATTACACAATCGCCCCTGAAGATCATTTAAGCCGGGACGTTATCGCTGCTTTTCAGTCCGCGCGCGGGACGGGCGTCTGGGGCACGAAAGACATTTCTTTGGGGACGCATTCTCTTTTTGTCCCGAGCCTGTATTTTTATGCCCGAAAGAATCATTTGGCGTGGTTGGAAATTGCCGATATTACGAATGCCAATGCCGGGGCGTGCGACGCTTATTATATTTTTGAACGCTCCGCGCCAGGAGTGTCCCGGTATACCGTCGGCCCTGATTTTAATAAAGTTGATCTCACGTCCCTGCGTGTGCTCGTCCGGTATCCCGACCCGGGCACGGTTCTGGCCCTTTCCCCGGAGCCGGAAGGGTTTTGACCGGGCCCGGCGTCCTAGGGAGAGGTCAGAACCTGTAGGTGATGCCGAGGGCAATCACCGGATAAAACTTAAACGCGCTGATGTCGCTTTGCAGGTTGTCTTCTTCCCGCTGGAGGTCGGCCATAAAAACCGTGTTGTTGGCCAGCGTCCCGTCCGCTGAGAGGTCGACTTCAGGAGACCCCTGATAGAGGACGCCCACGTCCAGGGAAAGCAGCCAGCTGCTGTCCGTCCCGAAGGGGTTCCCGTATCCGATGCCCAAATAAGGGGCGAAATCGTCAAAGTCGATGTTGCCGTTGAGTGTCCCGACCTGGCTGGCGGTGTATGTCACGTCTCCCAGGGTGTAATCCTGCGCGCCTTTGGCGGAGGCGTTGATCTCGTTGCCGTTTACCATGAAGCCTGCGGAAAGACGGAAATTGTTTGAGAACGGGAACCAGTCCACAAGGGCGGAAACCGTAAATAATTTCAGCTCAAAATCATACTCTACGTCGTCTTCTGTCCCGTCATAATCATAATCAAACATATTGACCCCGATCCTGGTGTTGAATTGGTCGTGGATCTTGATAATGCCCTCCACGCCTCCGCCCAGCGTTCCGCCCTGAAGCCCGACGGCCAGCCGTGAACCGTATCCGCCTTCCGCGAACGTAAGGGAAGGGACACAGAGCATGGCGGTGAGAGCGAGGATGAAGAAGCGGGAAACTTTCATGGGAACCTCCTTTTTGATTGATGGATTGACCCGATGCTTAAGGGTTGCGAGCCTATTATACTCTGTTTTGTTTTTTTTGCATATTCAATGAGCATTTAGTTTACACGACCTTAAGGGAGAGTAAACTAGAAATGCGAATTGATCCTGCGCGAGAGAGCCCAAGCGAACGAGCCGCAGGATGCGGATTTTAATACACGACCTTAAGGGAGAGTAAACTAGAAATGCGAATTGATCCTGCGCGAGAGA
>ENA-UPTA01005281-UPTA01005281.1-activated-sludge-metagenome-genome-assembly--contig:-NODE-5281-length-11905-cov-4.932152_pt1 | contig 11905 bp, 10 predicted proteins | sample MGYA00238184_ERZ773361 | MGnify/ENA primary metagenome ERZ773361 (study PRJEB29100, sample SAMN05720205) | activated sludge metagenome | isolation source: anaerobic digester from wastewater...
CGCCAATACATCGCCCTCGATCTCAATGGTCAAGTCGTCGTTGGCCAGCAGATACTCCATCATGCGGGCATGGCAGACGTCGTATGCGAATTTCTTGTCCGGCGAGCGGACACAGAATCGGCGGGAGAACTCGTGCGACTCGAAGTCGATGTCGTCGTAGCCGACCGCCTGGGCGATCCTCGACAGGAACCCCTCCTTCGCAATGACCAATTCCGGGAAGGACATCGGCAGGTGCAGGAGAAAGCAGGAGAAATAATGATGGTGCGTCTGCCTGTGGCCTTTCGAGTTTGAGGAGTGCGTCTCGTAGTGGTAGTCGAACAAGGCCACCTCGTGACCCTGGTAGGTCCCGGTCAGCGTGTTGAAGGCGTAGCGATTCGAGCCGGCGCGGAGTTTGTCGAGGAAGCTGTAGCGCCGGGCCAGGTCCCAGTCCTTGGCCGGAGCGAAGCGTAGCCCCAATCTGGCCGCAAGGGCCACCATCGCCTCGCGACGCTTCTGCGCACTGATGTAGCCAAGAACGCCGACAACAATCATCAGCGCGATGAAGCCGACGACGATAAGTGGTCCCATGTCTTCCACCTGTGACAGCGCGTCTGCGAGTGCCGGTCGCGGCAACGGCATTCCCTTGCCTTCCGGCCACAGGCTATTGTAGTCCATCGGCTCGGGGGCTTCAATGCCCGTGCAGCATCACGTCAGCAGGCGGTTTCGCATCATGGACCATTCACACTACGGGGATTTGCTCGCCTGAGCCGTCCCGCCGTAGGCGCCCATGTTGACGCGCTGTCCGTTGGGCTGCGGCTCCTTCGAATAGCTTGTCGCGGGATTGCCGGCGTCGATGCATGGGCTCGTGACGTCGTCGGCGACCCACGCGGCTGCGGCCGGGTCCCATCGGCCCGCCTGAGACTTCAGGTGATAGTCATCGTTTTCGGCATCGGCGAACAGCGGATCGACGTCGAGGTTGCCTACGCCGTCGGAGCCCCCCTGGATATCGTTGTGCCGGATATCGTATTCTCCATCCGTGACATCGTCGGTCAACAGGATTTCGTTCTGCCAGACGATGTTGTTCACGACGGGGGCGGCTATTACAGGCCAGCCGGGAATCAGGGTCGATTCCAGATGCATCGCGCTGGGTCTGTTGGCTACGACCGTATTGTTCCGGATCACGGGCACACTTCTCCAGCTCATGATCCCACCGCCGACCAGCGCGCCGTTGCGGGCAATCACGTTGTTGGCAATCGTGCAGTCGGCATAGTAAGCGGTAATCCCGCCGCCGTCGTAATCGGCCTCATTGTCGACGATCACGTTGTTGGTAATCGTCGGCATGGCGCCGTTGTAGCACATGATCGCACCGCCGGTCCGCGCGTAGTTGTGCGCGATCACGCACGAATCGATGATGGGACTGGTAATCACGGGCATGCCGGGATCGTGCTCGTACGAGCCGTAACAGAGGATCGCCCCGCCGAAGAGGTCCTCGAAGGAGCCGCCGCCGGTGCGGGGCTTTCTCGCGTGTTCGAGCGTGCAATACTGCAACGCGTCCTCCGACGAACTGTTGATGAACCGGATGCCAAACCATCCTTCGTTGGGATCGATGGCCGCGAAGACAATGCCGTCGTCTTCGGTTCCCCTGGCGAGCAGCGTCGCGCGATAGCCCACCGTCAGACCGAAGTGACCTGCGAACTTGACGGTAACGCCCGGCTCGATAGTCAGCGTCTGGTTCCTCGGGATGCTTATATCGCCCGTGACGACATAGGGACTGCTCGTCTTCTTCCAAATCCCGCTGACGGAACCGGCGGGCACCGGCGTTCCCATTACCCCCACGCCGCGAAGCGAGATCGGCATTGCGGATGCGTTGCTGCCGGTCGAATGAACGCGCAGCGTGCCCGTGTAGATCCTCTCCTGGGTCGGATTGAACGCGATCTGGACTTCCAAAGACTTACCCTGCGAGAGAAGCCGGTTCTGGATGGGGGTGGCGACGGAGAAGGCCTCGTCCGCGATCTGCAAATCCACGATCTCGAAGTCAAGCCGGCCTGTGTTCGCAAGCTCGATTGTGACTATCTCGCTGCCCTGGACGGCGACGCACCCCGCGTCCACCGTGTTTGAGGGCGTTACGGTCAGGAGAGGCAAGTCCGACTGGTTCTCGTAGGCCCCGATATCGATCACATCGCTGAATACGCGGCCGCCCCCGGCCGGGTCCGTCATTGGGAGGTCACCGACCTGCGTCCCGGCGTTGATGCACGGCGAATCGCTCGCGAGCGCCCAGTTGGCGGAGGTTCCGTCGTAGTCGGTCCCTACGCCCTCCGTGGGATCGAGGAAACAGGGGTCCCTGTCGATGTTGCCCTCGCCGCGGTAGCCGCCCTGGATGTCGCAGAACGCGATGGTCGGGGCGCACTCGTCCATGTAGATCTGATACCGGTCGTTGCCCCAGACGATCGTATTGACCACGGTGATTCCGTCCCAGGACGAAGAGAGGATCGCACCGGGGAAGTTGTTCACGATGGTGCAATTGTAGATCTGCGGCGCGCCGTACGCGTCGCAGAGGATACCGCCGCATTGGGCGGTGCCGCCGACCGCCGTATTGTTCGCAATCACCGTATTCATGACAAGGGGATAGCTGTCCGTGCAGTAGATCGCGCCGGCCACCTTGCCCATGTTGTTCGCAATGACGCAGTTCCCGATGATCGGATCGGAGGCTTCACAATAGACGGCCCCGCCCAGGGAATCGGCGTCCGTGACCGTCGACGAGCCGTCCTGTGGGACAAGCCCGGCGTCCTTCTTCGCACAACTGATCCGGCAGTAGCTCAGATAGTCGTCGGAGCCCGAATCCACGAATCGCAGGCCTGTCCAGCCCGTTTCCAGGTTCCAGGCTGTGAACTCGACAGGTTGGGCCTCGCTGCCTTCGGCGAGGAGCTTGGCCTGCCGGCCCACGGTCAGGCCGTACGGCCCCATGAACAGGACCTTCACGCCGGGCTCCATCACGAGTCGTCCGTTCGCTGCGATCTCGATGTTCCCGGTCACGAAGTAGGGCGATTCGTCCGCCGACCATGTCCCCGACACCGGCCCGCTGGCGATGGTGGTCCCGCCGCCATAGGCGAGGCCTTCGAGGATCACACTCTTCGTACCGCCGTCCTCGCGGTGAATCACGAGCATCCCGTAGTAGCCGCCTGCCTTCGCAGGCTTGAACGCCACGTTGATCGAGGCCCCCTGCCCGGGCGTCTCGATCACAAAAGGATCGATCTGCCTGCCGTATCCGTTGCCCCCACGATCAATCACAAAGCCTTCGGGGCACGAGATGGATGCGATCCGCAGATTCGCCACGTTGTTCTTGATGCGCAGAGCCTTGGCCGAGGACTGCTCGCCCGGCGCAGCGTAGAAGCTCAGCGAGGAGGCATCTACTTCCACTTCCGGCTGGGCCGCCTGAACATTCAGAATGCTCTCCGTGATGACGCAATCCTTGTACAGGAAGGCCGTCGGCAGCGCGTACCATGCCTCGGTGACCTCCTGGGGAAACGTGGCGCCCCAACCGAAGTTGAGGTGGTACTCGCCGGCCGTGTTGTAGCCATCACAAACGATCACGTGCCCGCCCCAGCCGTCGGGCGGACTGAAGCTCAGCAGCGCGGGCAGCCCGTTGGCTACGTTCTCGCGCAGGGTGACGAGCGCATCACCTGTCAGGCCGCCGTACATGTCGGCGGAGTAGTGCCCGAAGCGGTCGAGCAGGGCCGTCTGCACCGCATAGAGAGAGGCGCCGGACCCGTCGCTGCCGTAGTCCATCTCGACGGCCGCGCCGCAGGCGAGATTCAGTGCCGCTATATCCGTATCGTTCAGGTCGGCGCCTTGGGAGTACTTCAGCCGGATCGTGTCGAGGTAGCCGTCGAGCGTCTCGAACGAGGGGAAGTCGTAGAGTCCGCTGTCGGCATCGACCTGAATCCCGTTGGTCGTCGTGTAGGAGTCGTCCTGGGTGAAGCTCGCTTCACAGAGGCGGTGATAGTGGACGAGCTGTGCGAAGGCCGTCGCAACGCAACCCACGTAGGAGCGGACGCCGTCCACCGGGTCCTTCGGACAAAAGAGATTGTACGGATCGCCCTGGACCCAGACCGTCTCCAGCCAGCCGCCGGTGGAGGTCGTATTCTCCAGCGGCCATTGCTGAAAAGACCCGTCGTTGGCATCGTTCGGGTCCCCGGTGGCAAGGAGATTCCACTGCTCGGCGGTTTCGGCCGTCTTGAGCTCCGGATGCTCCGCCAAGGCCTTGGTCCTGAGCTGCATGTCCGCTCGAAGCATGCGAACGAGTGGATTGGCCGCATCCGAGCTGGCCGGGAACGAAGCGTTGAAGGAATACGCGATCACTGGAGCAATATCCGTATCGGCCGACAGCGCCACGAAGCCGCGAGGATCGAGGTCGGCCACGTAGGCCAGGATCGTCCCGTTCGCGTCCCGGACCGTACGGAAGCCGGCAGGCGTCACCCCGGCCGCCTGCGCTCGGATCGTCCCAGTCGTCCCGCGGCCCGGTCGAGTGGAACGGCTCGCCAAGAAGGCGTCGGTCGCCTTCTGTGCTTTGGCAAGATCGACGGATTCGCCCAGAGCGGGAAGGCTCGAACACAGCCATGCGAGAACAACGATGGCAACGAACAACTTGCTCCTACCGATATTCGCCACGCCGACACCTCCCGTTCTGCCCTTCCGCTACAAGCATGTATCTCATTCCGACGCCGGTGTTATCGGCATTCCAAACAGCGATATTCTGCACCGATTCCCCCAGACACTCCCCCGTCGCCTCGATTCCAGGCGTCCGTGGGAAATGCGGGCACAACCCGCGCCGCTCCGTCCGGCCATGTGTCCTATAATAGCAGAATCCGGCCTCTCATCAACAGCAATCACACATGCTGGCGGCCAATTCGATCAAGCCGGCGGCTCTTGCGGTCGTGTGCGTCGCCGGCACATCGCGAGAGCACAGTCGCATGAGCCATCCCCATCAATAGTCTTTGAAGGGGCGCATCCACTCGGGCCAGTCTTCCGGCTGGGCACCACCGGCCTTGGTCCACGGCCCGGCGGTGTCGAACGACCGATGCCACTTCAGCGTCCAGAGTTCCTTGAGCCCCACCTTCCGGACGGAACCATCCACGAACAGACAGTTCACTGCACCATCATGCCGATTGATGCAACAGCGAGCCATGTGGTTGTTACTCCATGCTGCGTATTCGGATGCCGCAGGCGCCTGCGTATCGTGAGGCCATACGTCAAAGCGGAGTGCGTCGATGAATAGGGGAACACGGTCGGCGTCCGGTACGTTGTTCAGGTCTGCCCAGCCCTCACTCGCCGGCATACCGCTTTCGTAATAGGTGCCGTCAATATCCAATACGTACCCGTTGAGACTGTAGCTGCCGGCAAGGCCGTTGGAGTTCATGACATACGTCTTGCCATCGTAGGTCATGCTTGTCGGTGTAGTGAAGATACCCCAGGCAGTGAAGATGGGCGGGATCGATGACACGATGCCGATCTCATCGTAAATCGGTGTCACGGCTCTCGGGCACAACCACGCGCGGTTCTTCCGCCAATCCTGATACTCGTGCGACAACTGGAGGGGCCACCAATAACCAAGTGAATTGGCACCGGTGAAGAAATGGCCGTCATTGTCCTGGATGTAGCTTTGGAAGATCCCATGCCACTGCCGCAGGTTGGCCTGGCACACGGCTTCCTTTGCCCGTCGCCGGCCAGTGTCACCAACGGCCCCAAGGGTCATCAGGATCAGGGCTGCACAACCTACTGTCACGGCCCAGTCGATTCTTCTGAGTCTTCTTTGCTTTTCCATAGTCGTCTCTCCCATGCGCGGTGACCCGTTTGGGGTTAATCAGTCAGCGTTTAGCTGCGAAGGCAGCAGGGGCGATCGCCCAGATTGCGTTCTTCTCGTCCGTCTTCAGCAACGAGTAGTCTCTCGAATCCGCCAGGATCAGCAGATCGTCCGTCGCGATGACGGGAAATGCCGGCCAGCCGCCCGTCTCGAACTGCGCCATCGTTAGACCGCCGGGCGACACTGCGTACACCTGGCCGTCCTCGGCCGCGGCGTAGACAATGCCGCTGCTGTCCACGGTCAATGTGAAGCCACCCACCTCGCCCAGTTGCGTCACCCATGCGAGGACCCCACCGGCGTGGACCGCCCGCAAGTACGGGTCGTCAAGGCTCACGTAGATCGTCCCATCGGGCGCCACCACGGGTTCAGACCAGCCGTCGCTGTCGGTTGGTGCGTTCGCACTCCCGCCGAACATGTAGGGATCGCACAGATCGACGGACCATCGGATCGCCCCGGCAGCCGGGTCAACAGCATAGAGATACCGGTCGTAGAGCAGCGTCTGATAGATCGTCCCGTCGTCGGCTACGACCGGCGAGGCGAAGGGCCAACCACCGGTGTTCGGATCGTCCGAGTTCGCCGGGAAGCGACGGACCCATCTGACGCTACCGTCGGCGGGATTGAGGGCGTAGAGATTCGGATCGTAGAGGCCCGCGATGTAAACCGTGCCGTCAGTGCCGATGGACGGCGAGGCAAAGACCGCTCCGTTGGGCAAGATGCCGGGATCTCTCGTGCTGAACCGCCACAACTCTTGCCCGGTCTGACCATTCAGGGCATAGAGCACGCCATCCGTGGACCCCGCATAAACCTGGCCGTTCGGTCCGACGGCGGGCGACGAGTAGACGGCACCGCCCGTCTGGTACGCCCAGATGCGCTTCCCATTGGGGCTGACGGCGAGGAGTTGTCCGTCCTTGGCGCCGACATACAGACTACCGTCGGAGCCGACGCTTGGCGCGCTCAGCAGGGGGCAATTGACATCGCACACCCAGACCGGATTGCCGTCAGAATCGAGCGTGTAGATCTTTCCATCTTCGCAAGCAGCGTGGATGCGGCCCTCCGATCCGATGGTGGCGCTGCCCACCACGGCCCCCTCCGTCTTGAACTTCCATCGAATCTCGCCCGCCAGCGGCCCGAAATCCCCGCTCTGGCCGTCCCGGCGAAAGCTGCCCCCCAGCGTGGGCCATTTCGGCTCGGCGGCGATTCGTTGCCGCACATCGCCTCGATCCGCTCGCGCGGCCGCAATTGCCGGCAGAGCCGGTCCGACGGCAGTCGCAAGCACACACAGCACCGCGAAACGCCGTTTGATGTCCATGGCAATTCTCCTTCCTCGAGTGATTCCGCTATCCGCCAGTACCACAGAGACACCGCAATCCGGGGCCAACGGTTCACCGATCTACACATGTATGTCCGGGAAATGGGCCGGACGTTACACAGAAAATCGGGATCTCCGCGTTGATACGGCTATTATACCCTCGCCTCCGTGAACGGCAAACCCGATTCCAGAGAATGCCGGCCCTCATCCGCCGGCGCGTTTGACCGTGTAGCCGCGTTTGGCCAGTTCCGCAACGAGCAGGTCGCGGTGGTCACCCTGAATCTCGATGACGCCCTCCCTTACGGTCCCGCCGGCCCCGCATCTCCGCTTGAATTCGGTAGCCAGCCTCTGCAACCCCGTCTCATCCAGCAGGACGCCCGTGATGAGCGTCACGCCTTTGCCCTTGCGGCCCTTGGTCTCGCGCGAAACCCGCACGATCCCGTCGCCCTGGGGGATCACCGATTCCTTGCGGCACGCACATTCATCGATGGGCTGCCCACACCCTGGGCACATCCGCCCATGCTCCGTCGAATAAACTATGCCGGTCTCTCTGGCCATATCCAATCAGGAGTTGGTCCATTTCATCTGGAACTCGATTTCCTCGTAGTCGCCCTCGCGTTCGTGCTCGATATTGAATTTGGCCCGGACTGGCACGTAGATCCGCTCGCCGGCGATCTGGATCTCGAACTTCTCGCCCTTCTCCAGCGCATCCGCCAGCCGCCGCAACTTGGCCACAAACTGGGCTCTCGAGTACGTCTTCTCGATGTCCCGTTTTGATCTCTTCTTCACTGTCGGACTCCACGAATGTCAGCTCTCGAAGTACACGGCGGATGCTGCGAGCGCCTCACGCAAGGTTGGATACTTGAGGTCCCGTGTGCCGAGACTCCTCGCGGCACACAGGGCGGCGGCCGTGCCCGCGCCTTGGCCCTGGCCCATGCAGCAAACGGTATTGCGCGTGGACATATGAGCATCGTGGTTTGAGGTAATCATCATGCCACAGGCGTAGAGGTTCTCGATGCCCCTGACGCACAGGGCCCGGTACGGGACGCCGTAGGTGCCGCCGTTGGCGATCTGGAGTCGCGGGGCGGAATCGTGGAAGCCGTAGACCATCACCTCATCGTCGAAGTGCCTGCCTTCGAGCACGTCCGGCAGCGTGATATTGTAGTCGCACTCGATAAGCCTGCCCCGGCGGATGCACAGCTTTGGGCTCGTGCGGGCCATGAACGCCTTCTCGCAGCCGGGGACATATCGGCGGAACAGCTCGACCGCTTTCGCCAGTCGCCGGCGGATCTCCAGTTCGGCTTTGGCCACCTCATCCCGGTTGGTCGGGCTCGCCGGCATCTTGAGGTTGCACTTGATGAACATCAGGTAGTTGTCGTGCACGGTCGTGGTAATCATGCCCATGCCGATGGCCCGCGCCCCCTCGGCCAGCCCCGGGACGTTGAGCCATTCCGCCCCCGCGCGGACGATCTGGTCCGGCACGCCGCTGCGCATGCCCTTCGCCAGTTGTCCGACGACGTTGTTGGCCTTGAGAAACTCGTGGTACTTGTCGATATCCACGTTGCCGATGCCCGCGCTGTTGCAGACGGCGTAGTCGTTGGGCTCGGTGTATTGCGCGCCCGCATAGGCGGCCAAGTCGCCGTAGGCAGTGCAATCCACGAAGGACTTCGCGTAGAACGCCTCCCGGCCGGAGCGGCTCTCGACGATCACGCCTCGCACGCGCGGCCCACCCATGATCGCGCCGGTCAGCAGCGTGTTCACGAAGACCTGGACACCCGCCTCGACGAGCATTTCGAACGCCACGAGCTTGTAGAGCTCCGTGTCGATGCAGGTGCAAACCGAGTCATACGTGTAACCCTCGATCATCTCCGCGTGGCCGGAGCAGCCGCCCACCTTCAGGAGCCGTTCGATGATCTCCTGCGGGATACCCCTGACGACCTGTCGCTTCACGACGCCCGGGAACGCCTTCCACAGATTGTAGAAGCTGTGCAGCGCCGTGCCACCCTCAGTGACGGTGCCGCCCGGATAGCCTTTGACCTCGATGATCGCCGTTCTTGCCCCCTGCCGGGCGGCGGCTATCGCGGCCACGACGCCTGCGGTTCCGGCCCCTGCCACGATCACGTCGAACTTGCGGATGGGCAGTCTCTTCGCCGGCTCCTCATAGTACTCCCCGCCCGCCTCCGGGCCCGCTGCCCGCGTCTCTATCGTCGCCCCGGCCCCAACCGCCATCCCCATCAGCAGCGCACTCTTTGAAAACTCACGTCGATTCATCGTGATTCCCTTCCTGAGTCCAACTCCGTCGTCAGTACAACAAACACAGGGCTTGGCACTCCTCAAATCCTCATCGGGTACTCAGGCATTCAATCGAGCCCTCCGAACATCGATAGATCGAAATCCCTCATCAATGATGACTGGTTTCGTGGGAGTCCACGTCAAGAGTGCTGTGAATCTTATCATCCATCTGGAGCGATTCCCATTTCAACATGTGTATTTCTCCTTCTTCTGTCAACACCGAAGCTCTTGGGGGCGGGGCATCCTTACTATCCGCGCGTACACTTTCTACCATCGTGCGAGAAACCAGCATGGGTCACCAGACTGCCTGTTCCATGATTGTCGTCGTCATCGGACAAGAGGGCAACTCCAAGACGCCTGACTGGTCGGACAGAGTCGCCGACTCCTCGTACTTGCCCAGAGTTATTCAGTAGATGCAGGCATCCAAGATAGAGAGGGTCTCTTCCAATACGCGTTGCGGGGCCTTCGCGATGCGCTTGGCCCTGCGGGCGCGGAGGTCGATGGACTTGACCTGCTCGACCATCACAAAGCCGGTCACCCTCGGGCATCCAGCGACCTCGACGTGGAATGGGAAGCCACGTCGGGCCGTCGTGATCGGGCACACGATGGCGAGGCCCGTATGCTTGTTAAAAAGATGGTGGCTTATGACCAGGGCCGGCCTGCGGCCCTTCTGCTCGTGGCCGGACTGAGGATCAAAGGTCAGGGCGATCAAATCCCCTCGCTCGGGAATGTATGGAGCCATCTACCAAACCTCTCCGCCAGCGGGAGGACCCCAGTCGAGTTCCTTTGCCTCATAGTCCTTCGGAATCCGCGACACAAGTTCCTGGAGGTCGTGCTTGCCTCTTCGGCGTCGGGCTGGGCCTACCACGATCACACCGTCACGAACGGTGACCTCTACTTCATCACCGATGCCGATCTGCGCGTCAGCCAGCACCTGCCTGCTCAGCCGCAACCCCTGGCTGTTGCCCCATTTCTGCACCTTCGTAACCATACTATTCCTCAAATGGATATACGAAGTATAGCCCATTTCGCGGCCACCGTCAACGGCTTTGTGCCTGCGCCGATTGAATTCCCCGAACGCCGTCGCTTCCGTCCATTCGCCTTCCGTCAATACGAACCGTAATCCGCAACGGTGTGCATTGCTCGTCGAAGAGGGTAGCAAACGATTTCCCTGCCCGACGGAAATGGCAAACGTGCTATCTCGACCAGGCGGATAAACGGACGGTGATCCCGTCGATTGTACCCGCCTAACGGTTGCCACTTCGTGGCGGGCCGCCGCGCGGGGGGCCGCTTCTGGGCGAGCCATGTCTCGGCGAATGATCGTTCCTCGGCTGGCCCCGGCCTCGAAACTCCCGGATCCTCGGGCCGCGAGGCCTGTCCCCGCCGCCCGGCTTGCGCCGGAAGCCGCCCTTCTTCTTCGCGGGGCCTTCCTTCATGAGGAGCAACGACTTGGTGCAGGTCTCCTTCGTGATCCGGTTGGCATGCGTGAGCCCTTGCGTCAGAACGTCCTCGGCCATCTTTCGCATCCGGCCGTTCATGCTGCGCAGCCCGTACGCCGCAGCCTGCTTGGTGGTCCTGGGGAAACTGCCGAAGAGCGCCTCAACGAGAATGTCCAGGCCATCTTCCTGCATCCACGAGAGCGTGAACGCGGCCTTTCTCGCCGTGGAGACATCCTCGCTGTGCAGCTTCTCCCGCAATTCGGCCAGACGTTCGACCGCCGCTTGATCCTTCTCCCTACCCGATGGTTTTCGTTCTTGCAGCTTCATGAGGTCACCCCCTCATCCGCTCAGTCCATTGTTCCGGATGTCACTTGAGGGCCCGACGCGCGACACCTCGCGTTCGGCGCCCTTCACCGGAGGGCATTTGTTTTCACGTTCTCAGGCGGACCCTTGCGGTCCGCCACAATCCATACGGGCCGCAGGCCCAACCGCCCCCATTGTCGCTCCGGGTCGGGCGGAACGCAAGACAATTCCAAGAAGTGGTCATACAATGCGAGGCACCCGGGCGGTCCCCTCAGCCGGTGAGCCACGCAATCGCCTTGTCGATATCCACAAACACCCTGTTGCAGTAGCCCCGATTCACCGAGACCGTCTCATAAAAATCGGACCAGTCGCTGTTCTCCGGCCGGTCCACGATCGCGGCACGCATCCCTTGAATAGACGGATAGCTGGAAACCAGATTGAACGTCTCCAGGACACCGAGACGACCCTCTACTCCGCGAACATCTATCAGCAGTCTCAGGCAGTTGTGCGCCGCGATCTCCCGAAAGACCGCCGCGACGATCTCCTCCGAGACCCGGGCGGCCGCCTGACCCAGAATGCGGATCGTCACGTAGTCGGGCTGTACCTCCGTCTCAATGCTCCAAGTCATCATTTCCTCCGTCACGCATATCGACTCTCAGGCATATGCGACATGCCTGTCCCCCCGCTTACCAGGGAAACTATTTATCCGCAATCCCCATAGGA
>ENA-UPTA01005282-UPTA01005282.1-activated-sludge-metagenome-genome-assembly--contig:-NODE-5282-length-11904-cov-5.320955_pt1 | contig 11904 bp, 8 predicted proteins | sample MGYA00238184_ERZ773361 | MGnify/ENA primary metagenome ERZ773361 (study PRJEB29100, sample SAMN05720205) | activated sludge metagenome | isolation source: anaerobic digester from wastewater...
GATTATGCCAGAAAACTAACTTATACGCCGGACCAGTTTTTCGGGAGAAGGTCACATTGCCTCAGGATAAGTTCCAACTATTCAGGAAATTGACACTGGATGAATTTGGAAAAAGCGGTTTGGAGAAGGAACTGGAAAGGGTTTTTTGTAGTCAGGAAAGGTAAGGCTTGGGCAGGAATACACTAAGCAAAGAAGGGGTGTGTCATGTTTGAGCAAATCACAAAAAGGTGAGGGCGTGTCTGTTATTATAGATTTCGACATTCCTGAAGATTCGGTATCAAAGGCAGAAATCAGGCTCGTTCAGTCTCACTTAAGGGAACTGATGGTCAAGGTATTGATGCAGAGCGAGGAGAACAGATCATGATCGTTGCGCTTTATGCTCGTGTTTCTACAACCAAGCAGGCGGAAAAAGACTTATCCATTCCGGATCAGCTTCGGCAAATGAGGGAATGGTGCAAGGCACGGCATTACAATATTGCCGTTGAATATGTGGAGCCAGGTGCTTCCGCTACGGATGATCGAAGGCCGGTCTTTCAACAGATGATCGGTGATGCCTGTATATCCCCCCCTCCTTTTGATGCGATCATCATTCACAGCCTTTCCCGGTTCTTCCGTGATGCCATTGAATTTGGGATATACGAAAGGCGGTTGAAAAAGCATGGAGTCATCATCATTTCCATTACACAGCAAACGAGTGACGATCCTTCCGGTGAAATGGCCCGCCGTATCTTCAGCCTGTTTGATGAATACCAGAGCAAGGAAAACGCGAAACACACCCTCAGGGCCATGAAAGAAAATGCCCGGCAGGTTTTCTTCAACGGATCAACACCACCTTATGGTTTTGCGACGGTTGAAGTCAAAGAAGCCGGCAACAAGGGCAAGAAAAAGCGGTTGATGATTGATCACACCGAAGCGGCCATTGTCCGGAAAATCTTTGACCTGTACTTGAACGGTCACAATGGCCGTTCATTGGGATTGGTCGGCATAGCGAATCATTTGAATAATATGGGCGTGACAATGAGGGGGAAAACATGGAAAATAACCATGATCAGCAAGCTTCTTTCCAACCGTCTTTATCTTGGACAATACACGTTTAACCGGATGGAAACTAAAACAAGGAAAGTAAAACCAGAATCCGAATGGGTTGAAATATCCGTTGAGCCGATTCTTGACAAAGAAATCTTTGATCTTGCACAGCAAAGGAAGTTTGAACGTTCCCCGCAGAATGTGCCGCCAAGGGTTGTGAATTCACCTACACTTTTAACGGGCCTTTTGAAGTGTGGTCAATGCGGTGCGCCGATGACTCTAGCCACGGGCAAAGGTGGAAGTTATCGCTATTATAAATGCACGACTCGTATTCATCATGGGAAAGACGCTTGTCCAACCCAAAACATCAGAATGGAAAAACTGGACGCTCTCATTCTTGAAGCTCTGGCCGAAAAGGTTTTTACGCCCACCAGGGTCACTGCCATGCTGAAGGCCATGGGAAATGACTTGAAAGGATCCAAGGAAGATCAGAACAATAAACTCAAGAAGCTTTCGAAGGAACTTGAAGACCAGAAGCAAAAGACGGATCGGCTTTATGAAGCTGTTGAAAAGGGTATTTTGCCATTGGATTCAACTCTCCACGAAAGGGTTCACAAACATCAATCCAGAAGACAGGAAATCCTGACGGAAATGGCAAGCCTGAAAAGGGAAACGGAACTCCCGGTGTCAAAGCTTGGACCTAAGAATGTTCAGGCTTTTTGTTCGGTGTTATCGGAAAAACTGAAGGACAAAGAATCAAACTTCGGCAAGGAATATATCAAACTGCTGGTGGATGAGATCAGGGTTGAAGGTGAAAACGTCCATTTGAAGGGTAGTTATGGGGCACTTGCCGGAGCCCTACAAACAACAAAACTGGGTCACCCCAATAGAGTGCCCAGTTTTGGTAATGTCTGGCTCCCCAGCGCGGACTCGAACCACGGACCCGATGGTTAACAGCCATCTGCTCTACCGACTGAGCTACTGAGGAATAAATAAAAAGTCGGTGCTCAATAATATAAAAAAGAATCTTTGTCAACCGGCGAAATGCGGGCTCCATAAGATGACTTGTTGACGAATCTCGGGAAACTTTGTTAATGTCCTCGATACAATATTTAACCGCCGGCAAGTCAGATCGATTTTTAAAGAAGGGAGGTTGCACAATAGCATGTATAGCGCAGTTAAAATCAGTAATAACGTCTACTGGGTGGGGGCCGTCGACTGGAATATTCGCGATTTCCATGGTTATCAGACCAAAAGGGGAAGCACCTATAATGCCTATCTGATCATGGCGGAAAGGCCCACCCTGATCGATGCGGTCAAAGCACCCTTCAAGGCTGAAATGATGGCCCGTATCAATTCGGTCCTCGACCCGCAGGATATTGAGATCATCGTCTCGAATCACGCCGAAATGGACCACACGGGCTGTCTGTCCGAAGTCATGGCGGAAATTAAGCCGGACGCAGTGTACGCCTCCACCATGGGTGCGAAGGTGCTGAAGGAACTCTTTGCGCTGCCTCAGGAGATTATTCCCGTCAAGGATGAAGATTCGATTTCCCTGGGTAACATGAACCTGACCTGCCTGGAAACCAGGATGGTTCATTGGCCGGACAGCATGTTTTCCTACCTGGAAGACGACCAGCTCCTCTTTTCCCAGGATGGTTTCGGGATGCATTACGCCTCGTCTGAACGGTTCGATGGAGACATACCCCAGGATATTCTGGAATATGAGGCGTCGACATACTTCGCAAATATTTTATTACCTTATGCGCCCCTGGTATCGAAACTGATCCAGCGGGTCGCCACCTACGGTCTCAACATCCGGATCATCGCTCCCGACCACGGTCCCATCTGGAAGAAAAATCCCCAATGGATCATCCAGAAGTATGTCGAGTGGACGGCTCAGAAACCAACCGCCAAGGCGGTCATCGTTTACGGTTCCATGTGGCACAATACGGAAAAAATGGCGCGGGCCATTGCGGAGGGGCTTACCTGTCAGGGGATTCATGTGAAAGTCATGTGCATGGACAGCTATCATCGCAGCGACATTATGTACGAACTGCTGGATGCAGCCGCCGTAGTCGTCGGTTCCTCGACGCTGAACAACAATATGCTCCCCCAGATGGCGGATATTCTGACCTACATGAAGGGCCTGAAGCCGAAGAATCTGATGGGATTTGCCTTCGGTTCCTATGGGTGGAGCGGTGAAGCGGCCGTACACATCGACGCCCAGATGAAGGAAATGGGTATCGACATGACGGGCGAGCCCCTGAAGGTCAAAAATGCGCCGACCGAAGGGATTCTCAAGGACTGTTATGCTCGCGGCGGAGCCCTGGGAGAAAAAATACGCGCGGCCATCGGTTGATAAACGGATAATCTCACAGAAAAGGAGGATTATGATGCAAAAATATGTTTGCAGTGTATGCGGTTACATTTATGATCCGGTCAAGGGTGATCCGGACGGAGGGATTGCCCCCGGCGTGAAATTTGAAGATCTGCCCGAAGGTTGGGCTTGCCCGGTATGCGGTGCGGGAAAAGAGTATTTCAAACCCGAATGATGAAAATCCATGGCAAATCAGGAGAGGCAAAAAGCCTTTTTGCCTCTCTTTTTCCATGGTGGATAGCGATATTGGGGATTTGGGGAGGTTTTGCTTGAAGCTGCTCATTAAATGGATCCTGCTGACATTATCGATCCTGATTGTTTCCTATCTCCTGGACGGCATCAAAGTTGATGATTTTGCCTCTGCGCTGATGGCGGCGGCCCTGTTGGGGATTTTGAACAGCTTGGTTCGGCCTCTGCTCATTTTACTGACCCTCCCGATCAATTTGATTACCTTCGGGATTTTTATTTTCATCATCAATGCGGCCCTGCTCATGCTGGTTTCACATGTTATCACCGGTTTTCATGTTGCCGGCTTTTGGACCGCTGTTTTCGGTTCTATCCTCATCAGCGTCAGCAACGCGCTATTGAACTGGCTGATCAAAAACAATCGCCCTTCTGAGCCTCCCCGTCCCCCCGGCGTGATCGAACTGGAAGAAAAAGAAAAGGGACGCTGGGAATGACGGATCCGGTCGTGTTAACTCCCGCCATGAAACAGTATCTTGATATCAAGACGCAGCATCAGGATGCGATTCTGCTTTTTCGCATGGGTGATTTCTATGAGATGTTTTTCGAAGACGCCAAAACGGCCTCACAGGAATTGGAATTGACCCTGACTTCACGCAATAAGGGGAAGGAAGACAGTGTCCCCTTGTGCGGTTTTCCTTATCATGCGGCATCAACATACATTACCAAACTCATTGACAAAGGCTATAAGGTCGCCATCTGTGAACAGATGGAAGACCCGAAACTGGCCAAGGGGGTTGTGAAACGGGATGTCGTGCGAATCGTCACGCCGGGCCTGGTTGTGGATGACGACAACTTAAATCCCAAGGAAAACAATTTTCTGGCCGCCGTGTACGCTGAGGAGAAACATTACGGGATCGCCTTTGTCGATCTGTCCACCGGCGAATTCCGGATCAACGAATCCCGGGATTGGGACACTTTCTTGTCCGTCCTGACAACTTTTCAGTTCCGGGAATTAATCCTGCCCGAGAATCTGCCCGAAAAAAAACGGCTCAAGGATAGGGTAGGGGAGCTGATGTCGTGCCGCATCAATGAATTTCCCGCCCTGTATTTCGATGCACAGGAAGCCATAACACTTCTGCGGGAACAGTTTGACGCAGCGATCCTTCAGCAACTTGATATCTTCAATAAACCCGGCGTGTTGGGTGCCGCCGGGTCCGCCCTTCGCTATATCCGGGAAACACAGAAGGGTGAAATCGGTCATCTGAATAAAATTGAGTGGTATGCTTCCGATGCATACCTGCTGATCGATGAAGCCGCCCGGCGCAACCTCGAGATCTTCGCCACCATTGCCGAAAACCGGGAGAAAGGGTCTCTGTTTCATGTCATCGATGAAACCATGACATCCATGGGGGGGCGCAAGCTCCGGTGGTGGTTGAACTATCCCCTCATCCAGCCCGACCGGATCAAGGAAAGGTTGCTGGCCGTCTATCAATTAAAGGAAGAACACCTCCTGCGGCAGAATCTCCGCAAAGCCCTGTCCCGCATGTACGATCTGGAAAGACTGGGCAGCCGCATTGCCATGGGTATGGCCAACGCACGGGATCTCATCGCTCTCAAGTACTCCCTGGAGGTCATTCCCGAAATCAAGACCCTGATCGGAGAAATGGACGCCCAGTTGATCCGGTCCATACACCATGGCATCGATGCGATGACCGACATCTGTGATCTGGTTCAACGGTCCATTCATGACGATCCACCACTGACCATTCGTGAGGGGGGCATTATTAAAAAAGGCTATGACGAGGAATTGGATCGTTACCTTTCGCTCTCACTGAATGCCAAACAGTGGATCGCCGCCCTGGAAGAAAAGGAAAAGAGGAGAACAGGGATCAATTCTCTTAAGGTCGGGTTTAACAGCGTCTTTGGTTATTACATTGAAGTGACGCGCGCCAATTCTGATTTGGTTCCGAATGATTACATCCGCAAGCAGACTCTGGTCAATGCGGAACGCTATATCAATGAGGAGCTGAAAAAGTACGAATATGAGGTACTGAACGCGGAAGATTCGCGGAAGGAACGGGAATATGACCTGTTCATTCGCGTGCGGGAAAGCATTGCCGCCGAAATCCGCCGTTTACAGCAAACAGCCGGTCGGATCGCCGAATTGGACGCCCTGACTTCCCTGGCGGAAGTGGCCGAACGCTACAATTACTGCTGTCCCGTCATTGACGATGACGAGCAAATTCGCATCAAAGACGGCCGACACCCCGTGATCGAGCGCATGCCGCTCCCGGAGGGATTCGTGCCGAACGATCTGCTCCTGGATCTGGCGGACAACCGTCTGTTGATCATTACGGGTCCGAATATGGCCGGAAAATCGACTTATATCCGCCAGATCGCCCTGATCGTTTTGCTGGCCCAGATGGGCAGTTTCGTTCCCGCTGCGGAAGCACATATCGGTGTGGTCGATAAAATTTTTGCCCGGATCGGTGCGGCGGATAATCTCTCCCGCGGCCAGAGCACCTTCATGGTGGAAATGACGGAAATGTCGAATATTCTCCAGAATATGACCGCAAAAAGTCTGGTGATTCTCGATGAGGTCGGCCGGGGAACGAGTACCTTTGACGGATTGAGCATTGCCTGGGCGGTGGCGGAGCACCTCCATGATTTCAAGGGGAGGGGTGTCCGGACCTTGTTTGCCACCCACTACCACCAGTTGACGGAACTGTCCGTAACACGGAAAGGTGTCCGCAATTACAACATCGCAGTCAAGGAATGGGGCAACCGCATCATCTTCCTGCGGAAAATCGTCGAGGGAGGCACCAATCGGAGTTATGGTATCCAGGTGGCGCGCATCGCGGGTGTTCACGAGGAAGTCATCACGCGTGCCGGTGAAATCCTCAACAACCTGGAAACGGCGGAACTGGATGTGACCGGAAAACCGCGATTTGCCAGGGAAAAGGCCGGCGGGAGCCGTGTCGGTCAGCTCTCGCTTTTTGCCGATGACCGTGAACTATTGGTCCAGGAATTGAAAGCCATGGACATCGCAAATCTTACGCCGCTGGAAGCCCTGGTTTGGCTGGGGGGCTGGAAGGAAAAACTGAATCGATTAATCTGAGAGAATAGAAACTTTACTTGATACAGACCCGTCTGACCTGTTTGATATCCGTCACACCCTGAAGGGCCTTTTCAATACCGTCCTGCAGCAGGGTGGTCATTCCTTCTTCCATGCCGGTTTCCCGAATCATCTCAACCGTATCGTGTTTCTGAATATGACGCCGGACCCGGTTCGAATTCAGCAGCAACTCATGGATTGCCATCCGGCCTTTGTATCCGGATTTATCACAGAGTTCGCAGCCTTTCGGTTTGTAAAGCATGAGATTGTCCCGGTACGGGAGGTTCAATTTTTTAAACTGTGTTTCACCATAGATTTCCACGATTTCGTTGTACTCGTCGAGCGTGGGATGATAAGCAGCCTTGCAGTTTTTACACAGGGTGCGCACCAGACGCTGAGCGAGGACGCCTAACAGCGAATCCGCGAAATTCAGGGGATCAATCCCCATGTCCAAAAGACGGACAATTGTTTCCGGGGCGCTGTTCGTGTGCAGGGTACTGAAGACCAGGTGACCCGTCAGAGATGCCTCGACGCCGATTTTGGCCGTTTCAAAGTCGCGCATTTCACCGACCATAATGACATCGGGATCGGCCCGGAGGAAAGAGCGCATGGCGGCGGCAAAGTTGAAACCAATTTTCGGCTGGACCTGCACCTGCCGTAGGCCATTCTGTGAGATTTCGACCGGGTCTTCCGCCGTCCAGATCTTTTTTTCCGGTGTATTGATATAGTTCAGCGCGGCATGGAGCATCGTGGTTTTTCCGGAACCGGTCGGACCGACCACCAGGATCATGCCGTAGGGTTTCACAAGAATGTTCAGCAGTTCGGCGTGATTCCTCTTGCCAAGCGCCATATCCGGCAGGGTCAGGACTTCGCCCCTGGCCAATAGACGCATAACCACGTCTTCCACCCCGCCCTGGGTGGGGATGGTCGCCACACGCAGTTCCAGTTCTTCGCCGTTCGGCCTTCGGTATTTGATTTTACCGTCCTGGGGTTGCCGTTTTACCGTAATGTCCAAATTGGACATGATCTTGATGCGGGAAACAATGGCCGCCCGGTAATTGAAGGGAAGGGTCTGATAAAGGGCGCAGTCGCCGTCTACGCGAAAGCGGACCTCGACATTCTTCCGGGCGATATTGGGTTCGATGTGAATATCGGAACTTCTTCTATTGCAAGCATCGTTGATGATCTTGTTGACGATCTGCATGATGACGCTGTCGGATTCCGTAACAATATCGCCGTCATCTTCTTCCTCGTTATATTCTTCGGGGCCGTCTAACTTGCCCAGAATATCGTTGATGGAAGAGTCTTCGCCAGAAGACTGGTAGAAAAGATTCACATATTTGATGATGTCTTCGGCAAGAGAGACATCATATTTGACGGATTTTGTCTTTAAAAGACTCTCAATCATGTCCCTTTTCAGAATATTGTTCGGATCGTCGACGATCACATGAATTTTCTGATCGATTTTGCCGATGGGGACCCAGAGTTCCCGGCGCAGGTAATCTTTCTTCAGGTTTTTCAATAAATCGCCGGGAATAGGGGTTTTCTCATTGAAGGAAATATATTTACAGCGATAGAATTCTTCCAGAGACTTTCCGATATCCGTTTTGGAAATCTTGTATTTGTTCATCAGGAAGTTTTCCATGGTCTCCTTGTTGTCCCTGGATTCTTCCCATGCATTATCGAGATCTTCTTCCTTCAGCAGGTCACGGTTGATCAGATAATCGAAGCGGGTGCGGCGCCTTTTGGCGAGGCGTTCCTGGTTGTAAAAAGCGACGGCCAGAACCTCGGCGATTTCATGGGCGAATCCGACCTCTTCATCGGTAAATTTATTCCCTTTTTTCTTATTCAGGATTTGGATGACGCCCATTAGCGTGTTGTTGCGCAAAATCGGCGCCGCCAGAATTTGTCTGGTCCTGAATCCTGATTTCTTATCCCAACTGCTGTCAAAGGAGAGTTGTTTATCGATTTTTTTCAGATCTTCCGCGATGTAAGCATCGGAAATGTTGACGACCTTCTGGGTATTGGCTACAAAACCGGCGATGCTGCGGTTGCTGATCGGGACGCGAATCTCCTGCAACTGTGTTCCCGCCAGAAACATGGAAAAAATTTCGTTTTTATCGCGATCGACGACATAGATGGTCATGGTCTCGGCATCAAAAAGTTTCAGGATGCCTTCCTTCAAATCGACCAGAATCTGCTTGATGTTTTGCGCGGCGTGAATGCGGTTGGTAATATCCTGCAGGGCCTTGCGGATCTGCAGTTTTTCCTCCAGTTCCGAAATCTGTTTACTGGGAAAGTTGAAATCCATACCTTATTCCCTTATTGTCCATCGAGACAATATCCGGTTTATTTCGTAACACATGTGTATAATCGTCACATTGGTTACAAAACATTAATTTTCGGTGGAAATATATGAAAAGTCCGCAATTTTGTGAAACAACGCCGAAATGGCCTCCAATAGGGATAGACGGTTATACTTGACTTTGTCATCCTTGGCCATGACCAGTACGGAATCAAAGAAACCATCCACGTCGCCCTTCAATGCGGCAAGCTCTTTTAAGCATGTTAAATAATCGCCCTGATCAATCCGGGAAAGGGCCTTCTCCCGAATGCCGGTAAATGTCGCATAAAGAACCGATTCCGCATCGGTTTCGAACAGGGTGGGATCGATTGTGCCGCCACTGAAGTCCTTGATGATATTTTCCACACGTTTAAAGGTGGTTGCAAAGGGCAGAAAAACCGGATCGGTCTTGAAACTCTCCATGGCCCTGATTTTATTGTAACAGCGACACAAATCCCAATCGTAGGTAGCCAGGACGGCATTGACGACGTCATAAGAAAATCCCTGGGCGGTCATCTGGTTTTCAAATCGGCTCTTGAAGAAATCCAGGACATCGGACTTGACTTCGCCGGGGGATTTCATCAGTTTTTCACCCAGGATATCCAGACTGCAATCCACCAGTTTATCGATGGCAAGGACATAGGTCTTATTCAAGATAATATTCATGATACCAATGGCCTGTCTTCTCAGTGCGTAGGGGTCGGCCGTTCCTGAAGGAATCAAATTTACCCCGAAGAAACCGACAATTGTATCCAACTTGTCGGCGATGCTGACTATGCTTCCCTCTTCCGTTTCCGGCAGTGCACCGCCCGCGGAAATGGGGAGATAATGTTCGTAAATGGCTCTGGCAACCACCGGGTTTTCTCCCTCCAGAAGGGCGTATTCCCTTCCCATGATTCCCTGGAGTTCGGAAAACTCGCCTACCATCTGCGTATCAAGATCCGCTTTGGCGAGATAAGCTGCACGGTCCACCGTTGGTTTTAAAGCGGGATTGATACATTCGGCAATCTTGGACGAAAGCGCTTGAAAACGCCGGACCTTTTCAAAAGATGTTCCGAGTTTGGTATGGTAAATGACATGTTTCAAACCGTCAACCCGCTGTTCCAATTTGACTTTTTGGTCTTCCTGGAAAAAGAAATTTGCATCGGAGAGTCGCGCCCGGATGACCTTTTCGTTTCCCTTGCGGACTACGACCGGGTCACGGGGAAGGGTATTGTTCACTGTCACAAAATTAGGGAGAAGTGCGCTTGTCGCGTCGACCACAGGAAAATATTTTTGATGAGTCATCATCGATGTGATGAGGACTTCCCGGGGCAGTTTGAGATATTCCCGGGCATAGCTGCCGCAGATGGCATTGGGATATTCGACGAGGAACGTCACGGTATCCAGAAGTTCCGGATCGGTCAGGGCTTCACCGCCCACGCCGGCTGCAGCCTGCCGGATCTCCCTTAAAATGATCTCTTTCCTCTCCTCCGGTTCGACGATGACAAAATGTTTTTTTGCTTTTTCGATATAGTCCGCATAGCCGGTCACTTCAAAGGGCTGGTTACTCATGAAGCGATGCCCGTAAGATATACGGCCGCTTTGAATATTTTCAATGGAGAAGGGTAAGACGTCTCCGCCGAAAAGCGCCATGATCCAGTGAATAGGCCTGGCAAAGCGAAAATCATAGGACGACCAGCGCATGGATTTTCTGAAGGGAATGCTGGATATGAACTTGATAAGCAGAGCAGGCAGTAATTCGACGGCTGATACACCAAGGAATTTTTTCCGGATACAGAGGTATTCCCCTTTATCCGTTACCACGGTTTCCAGTTCTGAAAATTCGACGCCCTGACCTTTGGCAAAACCGAGAGCCGCCTTGGTGGGATTCCCCTGGTCGTCAAAAGCGACTTTCTTGGCCGGTCCCATTTTTTCAATGATTACATCGTCCTGTTTTTCACTCAGATCCGCAACCGTCAGACACAAACGTCGCGGCGTACCTAATGCACGGACGGAGCCATGCTGCAGGCGGTTTTCCAGGAACATGGCTGCAGCCATTTCCTCCATATCTTTTAGGGCTTTCTTAAGGAAAGCCGCGGGTATTTCTTCGGTGCCGATTTCAAGCAAGAGTTCTTTACTCATTTCTTGCGTCCTTTCGCTTTGTTTTCAAATATATGGATTTATGACCGGTTCAGAAGAGGGTATCCCATGCGTTCACGCTGGGCCAGATAGACATCGGCGCTCAATTTGGCCAGGTTCCGCACACGGCCGATATAACTGGTCCGCTCGGCGACACTGATCGCGCCCCGGGCGTTGAGCAGATTGAACGTGTGGGAACACTTCAGGCAGCAATCATATGTCGGCAGGACCAGGTTGTTTTCCGCCATCCGGATGCCCTCTTTTTCGTACATGTTGAACAGTTGCCGGAGCATCTCCACATCGGCCTTTTCGAAATTATAGACCGACCATTCGACTTCGCCCTGATGATGAACATCGCCGTACTTGATGTGATCGTTCCATTGCAGGTCATAAACATTATCGATATTCTGGATATACATGGCGATCCGCTCGATGCCATAGGTGATTTCGGCGCAGATGGGTTTGAGGTCGTAACCGCCGACCTGCTGGAAATAGGTGAACTGCGTGATTTCCATGCCGTCCAGCCAGACTTCCCAGCCCAAGCCCCAGGCGCCGACGGTCGGAGATTCCCAATCGTCTTCAACGAAGCGAATGTCATGTTCCAGGGGATCAATGCCGAAGCTGCGGAGTGAATTGAGGTACAATTCCTGGATATTGGGCGGTGACGGTTTCATGATCACCTGGTACTGGTAATAATGCTGCAGGCGGTTTGGGTTTTCCCCGTACCGGCCG
>ENA-UPTA01005286-UPTA01005286.1-activated-sludge-metagenome-genome-assembly--contig:-NODE-5286-length-11898-cov-4.271806_pt1 | contig 11898 bp, 5 predicted proteins | sample MGYA00238184_ERZ773361 | MGnify/ENA primary metagenome ERZ773361 (study PRJEB29100, sample SAMN05720205) | activated sludge metagenome | isolation source: anaerobic digester from wastewater...
TGTAATCAGTGCGGCGACTAAAGCGGCCTGACCGGCGCTGATAAAGCGATGTTCCCGCACAATGCCAGCCCAGCGAATGGCCTGGCGCGCGGCCAAAACCCAGAGGGGCAGCAGAGACCAGGACAGGTCAATGACCTGCCGACTGGGGTAAACCAAGGCCAGCAGCAGTGCAATACCGAACCAGAAGAAAAGGAACCGATCAATGGGTTCTGCTTTGAATAAGCTACGAAAACCGCCGACCAACCCCAAGACAAGCGGCAAAAACTCATAGAAGATCAGCGCCAGAGGCAATTGTCCCAGAGAGATGCCAGAAGCGCGCCCCCAGCCCTGGAAATATGTGCCCAGGCTGGCTGCGGCAGCGCTCAAACCGCGCGGTTGCAGGAACAACAATGTACCCACAACGATTAACGTGCCTGCGGCCCAGATGAGGGCGTTACGCCAAGAAAATGGAGCAGGCGCATCATCAGAAGAAGCGGCGATAGAGGATCGCCCGAAGACCAGAACAGCAATCGCAAGGGCCAGCCAGCCGGGGAGGAAATTGGGACCGCTTAGCAGGGCAAGCGCCAGGCAGATTCCGGCAGCGGCCGATGAGCGTCTGATGTAGTAGCCCAGGGCCAGAACTGTACAGGCCAAGCCAATCATCATTCCCCCGGCCTGACGGGAAACAGCTGTTAAACCAGGATCCAGCGCCAGACCAAAAGCCAGCAAGATTGCCGACCAGCGCCCCAACTGCCGCCGAAATAGCAGGGCGACAAGACCAGGAGACTGCCTGCCAGGGCGGGGATCAGGCGAGCGGTGAAATCTGTAGCCTGGAAAATGGCAAATAAAACGCTGGTCATCAAAATATAGGCGGGTTGGGGATCAATTGCAGCGGTGCGATCACTGAATAGATGGGCAGCCTGAAGCGCCAATGCAGCTTCGGTATCGCCAAGAGGTGTGGCAGCAAGAGCCCAGAGCCGGGAAACCAGGGCCAGCAGAAAAGCCAGCGCAAATAAGATGTGTTCAATGGTTATAGGTCTGTTTTTCATCAGGCTTGGGCCTCACGGGGTGGTTTGCAGGGGCACTATTTCCAATTGGGGGACTTCGTAAATCATTACGGTATTGGTCACAAAAACCGGTTTTAGGTAGGTCTGGAAGAGGTTATCGTTAACAGGATAGGTGTTGCGCTCCAAGGGGCCAACGTAAACATATCGAATATTATACCTGACCAGGATGGCCTTCACGGCTTCCCAATCTGAGCTGACGTAAAGCTGCTGCATATCGGGTGTGCGGCTGCCAATCTCATCTCGACTACCGCGCCATTGGCCCTCGTGGTTGTCCCAGCCCAATACGGTGGGCAAACCCGTGTTGACCGAGATGCGCGCATAAGAGGAATAGGCGCCGCCGACGGCTTCGGCGACTACCCCATAGGGCGCATCGCGCAGCCAGCGAATAGCAGCCATTTCATCCGGCTGACTGCGCTCGATGTGAGCAGTGCCGTCGAGCGTGTAATTATCGGTTACTTTAAAGTTACCTGTGTAATAAGGCAGCATGGTTACGGGATAGGTCAGAGACATCAACAGGACAATGGACCAAACCGCGCTAAAGATGACGGCCCGGAATCCGCTCAGCGCCTCCCAGAGGACGGCAGAGGCAAAGGCAGCCACCAGCGACCAGATGATCCAGGTTTGGAAGTAAAACTTGAAGATGGTATTCATGCGGTTGCCAAAGTTGTCCCGCAGGAAGAAAAATTCCGGGAACAGGGCCAGGCCAGCGCCCAGAAGGGCCAACAGTGCGGCAAAGGCCTGAACAGGGGTAATTTGCTGGGATGTTGATTCTTCTGAAGCAGTGCGACGTTTTAAAGCAGACATTAGACCCCAGGCCAGGACAACAATGGTCGTCAGGGGCAGCCATGTGCCGACATAAGTTATTCTGCGCTGCAGGGCGGCGCCAAGCAGCGCGCCGCTGTCGGAAGCTCCAAACAGGCTGTTAATCATACTGGCCCAGAATACCATGCTATTTGCCAGGCGCGATGCAGCTCCGGATGGCGTGGACAAAATTGAACGCCCAATAGATTCCAGGACGGGGGCAAGCACTAAAAGGGATAGAGAGGCCAGGGCAAGGCCGCCAATCACCCATACAGCAAATTTGCCCCCGGCTTTCAATGCGGGCCGGCTGCCATTATGAGACCACGACCAGAATAACCAGATCAAGACAGGTACCAGCAAGACGCCAAACATGACCCAGAAATGGGCTCCGCGTGTGACAAAAATACCGCTGGGCATAATGCCACCGGCTTGAGAGGCAAATCCCAGGTAAAATGGCAGATAAAGCACAACGCCAGCAATCCCAAGGACCGCGGCCACACCGATAAATTCCCATAAACGCCGGGTTGCCCAGCCAAAGCTTTGCGTACGAGAGAGGATAAACGCGGCGCTGAAAAGCGCTACATAAATCGGAAAGTCCCAGGTATTCAGGAACGCCAGACTGCCGAAGATGACAGCATTGAGCCAAAATTCCGGCAAGCGGAGCCAATCAAAGATGGATTTGCCTTCAAACGGGCGACCATGGGCAAGATAAACCTGCAAGGCCAGCCCAATGCACAGTAGAACAAAGGGCATTGCCAACACATGCGGGTGCAGGTCGGCGAGAAGGTAGGAGAAGAAGGGAAATTCATCAATAATTTCAATGGCGCCGCCAGAAAGATTGTAATCCGTCAGAACGCGGGAGCCGCGCCAGATGAGCCAGCCAGCCTGGCGATGCGGCAGGCCATCCTTCAAGAAATTCCAGGCGGACCAATCGAAGGGTAAATGTGTAGGGGCAGCTTTTAATTCGGCGATATCCAGCCAGGCCCAGAAGCGCGACTGGTACGTGCCATCCGCCGCCGGGGACCAGAAGGCACCCACGGCATACAGGTTTTCAAGAATCCCTTCCAGATTGCCGACCAGCAGAAGGAACAGCGGGCCAAACAGCGCCATGCCCAGGCCGCGAGCCGTAGTTTTGAGGGTCTCAACCAATGGTGTACGTTCGTGAAGCCAGCGGTTGATCAGTGCGAACAACACACCATAAGCGGCTGTGGCGGTGAGGGCAAACCAGAGCGCGCTGGCCAAGTTAAAAGCCACGCCCGGTTCAACGGCCGTCAGCCGGGTCAGCATGGCAACCATGACATAGCCAAAGTAATAGTAGGAAATGGAATAGCCAGAAAGCCAGGGATCATTAGGCGGAAAAGTGGGAGACCGCAGAATGGCATTGATGAACGCCATTTCCATGGGTTTTTCAGTGCCTACGATGGCGGGATTGAAGGCGCGAACGGCGGCCCAGGCGGCAAAAAAGACCAGGAAAACACATTCTATGGTCAGCCAGATTTTCAGGTGGGGTTTAAACCAACCAATGAAATCCTGCCATTCTTTTCGAATAACCAGGGCGCTGGCACCCAGCACCAGGAGCAGGGCCAGCAAGACGCCACCCAGATCGTTCTGGAGGATATGCAAAGAAGCCAACAGCCAGAAGATAAAACCCCACAGGAGGAGGCCAAACGGGCGGGCAAGTGCATAGCCGCGATCTGGCAGGCGCGTAAATATGCGGTAGGCTATGGGGAATGCCAACAACCCCACCACAGTGATTAACACATACCAGGATAAAAACGCCAGCATCTGGTCTATTCTCCGGCCCCGACAGGCCAGACAAACGTGCCGTCTGACTCGGGCGGCATGGCCCAGACATGACGGACAGCGTTCAAATTCAAAGGCCCATAGATATGGGGGTAAGTATCGTCATTCTCGGATATTTCCCACTTTATTTCTGGAACAACCAGCGCAGGGTCAAGTTCCAGCAAGAGCAGATCGAGGCGAGATTTGAAGATGCGGTTGGCAACTTCCAAAACCTGGGTGCGGGTGGAGCAGTGGATAAAATGCTCGGTTTCGAGCGTATTGCCGCGGTATTCGCCGATTTGGAGAGCCGTTTGCCAATCGGACTGTATGGTCAGGTGGTAGATTAATTCTGAAGGGGTCATCGAATCACCTCATAGATCACAGTTTGTCCATCTCGATAAACTTCTTGCCAAAGATCGCCTTCCCACTGATCGAACTTATCCAGTCCGGGGCCGGGATGAGCTGCACGCTCCAACTGCCCGACAATAATATAGCTGGCGTTATAGCGTTCCAAGAAATTTTCTGTTTCACTGCGCTCAACCGTTGTGTAGAACAGCATCACATCATTGAGACGCTGCCCCACCCAGGGCTGCGTGGCTCCGGCGCGCTGCTGGCTCTGATGCCAGTTCCAGCCGAGGACATTTGGCAAGCCCGTGTAAACGGTGAAGCGGTTCCCCCAATGATACTCCCCAACCCGGCCTTCGACAATCACCGGAGAGCCGGTAACGTTTTCCTGCATCCAGCGGATGGCGCGGTAATCTTCATCAAATTCAATATTGACGCCGTTTTCATAGAAACTGCCGTATTCCATATAAGCCATGCCATCCAGGGTATGGGGAGCCTGGTTGCTCATTCGATCGCGGATTTTGTCAGCACCGGCAACGAGCGGGAAGAGTAAGGCGCTGCCGATCAGCAGGGCAAATACCACCTGCCAGGTGGAACGCCAGCGCGGCGTCCAGTTGAGGTTAATCTCGGGCCAGAGCCAGTAAAGGGCCGCCGCAGCACTGAGGGAGAGAAGTGTCCAGGCCTGCAAGTAGAGCTTGAAGACTGTATTCATGCGGCCAATGTCGCCTACCAGGACTAAAAGCTCCACAACCAGTGTCAGGGTCAGGGCGGTGCCAATCATGAAGAGCACCATGCGCTTTCCATCAGGTTGAGCGGGGCGCAGAATGAGAATGCCAGCCCAGAGGATCATCGGGATCACCAGCCAGGCGACGGCAACGCCAGGGGTTTTTAGCTGCACCAGAACTTCATCGGACAGGCCCGTCGTCGTAATGCCAGACATCAATAGAATGATGAGGGCAAGGATAATCAGGCCGACGGGGATCAACCAGATCAGATGGGGTTCAAGCTTTTTGAGGGCAGAGACGGGGGTTTTTGCCAGCCAGTCACGCGTCTCCCAATACATCCAACCGATCAGGACAAAGAGGAAAACGCCCCAGTGGGTGATGTAAGACCAGAAGGGTGTATGGTCATACTTCCAGAGGGCAAAGGAATTGTAAGCTGTGCCGAACCAGTGAGTGAATGGCGCATAGAACAGCAACGCAAGGATGACCAGCAAACCCATGCTGGCAAGAGCAACAAGAAAACGCTGGAACTTTTGCGGCCAATCGGATAACCAGCGAATGGGCCAATCAGCGTACTGCCAGGCGGTGTAGCCCAGGACAATGGCACCCAATGGTAAAAAGGTATACATATCCCAGGTGTTGGTGGGACGCAGGGCGCCCAAAACCACTCCGCCGAGCAACATGCTGGCGCCAAATGCCAGCGCCCGCCGGCGGTCAGCCCAGCGCCAGCGGCCCAACAAAACCGCCAAAGTCCAGCCAATTGCCAGAACTGTAATTGGCAGTGCAATGAGATGCGCGTGAGGGTCGGCATATAAGAAAGTGAACAACGGGAACTCGGTAATGGCCTCGCCGGGGATGGCGCGGCTGGGAACCCAGTACCAATCGCCAGTTCCCACGCGCAGTTTTTCGCCGTCCATATATTTTGCCAGACCATCAAAGGTCCAGGTCAGGCGCTGGACAAAGGTAGCATCTTCGATGACCGCGCCAGGGGCCGCCAAACGTTGAATGCTGTGCCAAATCTGGCGAATAGTGCCCAGGTTGCCCAGGATCAAAATGGCAACGGCGGCAGTTATGCCAGCCATATAAAGGTTCCAAGTGGCCGGTCGGTGTTTTTTAGTGGGGGCCACCGGCACCTGCGTAGATTCGGCAACGGGCGAGGCTGGCGCAGGAGAGTCTATGTATTCAGAAGGCGCAATGGCAGGCGCTATTGGAGATTCTGTGTCGGCAGGCTCTGACAGCAGAATATCTAAAGCAGCAACGGGTTGAGGCTGTTGGTCTGTCTCGGCAGGTTTTTTAACTGAGTTAGCCAGATTCCAGCCCACGCTAAAAGCGCCGAGCGCCATCAAGCTGAACCAGGTCGGCAGAATCAAATTATAGGCGATGGCAGGAACAATACCTAAAAGCTTGACCGGAACACCAATGATCACAAAACCATAGTAATAATAATTGAGGTACCCTCCTGAGAACCAGGGGTCGTACGGAGGAAAGGTGGTGCTCTTAAGAACGGCGTTGAAATAGGAGAAATCCATGGGTTTCTCGCCACCCTTGAAAGCATGCCAGAGATCCGGGTTGCCAATCCGAACCAGCAGGAACAGGACAAAAAAGGCCAGGCCAATCAGTTCGACAGAGATAAAGTAGCGCTTGCGGGTACGCCATTCTTCACGCAAGGCATCGCGCTGCAGCCACCCCAGGGCCAGGCTGCCGAGCGACAGGAGGACAAATATAATCAGGATGGTCAGACGGCTGAAATCAATTCCGGCAGAACCAGCCAACCAGGTGACCCAGGCAAGCAAAAGCAGGCCGATCAGGCGGGCAAACGGATAGCCTTTGTCGGTCAGACCGCCCATAGCCAGGCGCACAAATGGATAGATGAGCCAGCCCAGCAGGGTGATCACCACATACCAGAGAATCAGAGCCAGAGCAGGATATTTGTTGTGGAGGGCATCGGTATTGAAGAGTTCTGACCAGGTGCCGCCGGACTGCTGCTTAACCAAACGGTTGGCAGGCAGCATCAGGTTGCCTTTGTAATCACCAGCCTGGCGCGGTGTCAGGCGCACAATATTGGAAAGGTCAACCGATTCCAGCAAGGCCTGGGTTGCGGTGGGCTGGTAATCGGCTGTTTTCTTGAAAACCATGACCTTGGGATGGTCGTAAACACTGAAGGCTTCTTCGGCAAACTGGGTATTGAATTCCAAACTCCCCAAATTGGGATAAGATGCGCCAACATAGATCAATTCAAAACCAAGGTCACCCTGGAACATACCGGGTTCTGCAGCGGAATAGCACCAGACGATGTCTTTATCTTCAGGGCAACCCAGCAAATGTCGATAGTAATAGGCAGACAGGGGGTATCGCTCTGGCACACGCGGGATGGTGCCCCACTGGCGATTGGAACTCATGAAAATATAATCTGTGTTATTCAGGATTGTGATAAAGCGTTCGAGCTTGTCGGCTGAATCGTCCCAGTACATTTCAAAATTCAAATCCGTGCGGTAGGGCCCCCAGTTGACATCGTAGGGTCCACCCTGCCCGACCGATAACGGCACGGCATCATCCCAGGAAGATTCGATGGCTACTTTACTGTTGGTGAGCGCAAGGGCACCGGTGCCTTCGGGCAATTCAAACGTCAGGGTATAAACGCCATCCTGGATGATTTGCACCGGGGGATCAAACGTTAACCAGTAGGATTCGCCGCGAAAATCATTTTGCCGCAGGAATGTATCTTGAATTTGAGCGACGGCAAGGGGCTGGGATTCCTGGCCGGGGAGCGCAAGCGAGACTCGCAAGGTTTTGGGGTCGGGCTGCGATTCCCAATCCGCAACATTTTCCAGCCAGATGCCGTTCAGTGTGCCGGCTTCCAAAATCCGGAACGAGGGCACCTGAAACGATTGTTCGGTGGTGATTAATTGAACAAATTCCGCTGCGCGGTGGCGATATAAACGTTCGCCATCCTGCAAACCAAGATCCAGATAACCCGCCAGACGCATCATGGCACCGGGTTCCATAACGCTGAACTGGATGACATATTCTGTTGCGGGTTCAAGCGTCAGGGGAATGGACAGCGGTATGGTTGTCGATTGTTCAACAGCATAAGAGGAGGCCAACATGCCGCTGGCTAATACCGTTGAATCGGGGCTGTTGGCGGCATAAATGCTGAACGACAGAGTGCGCTGGTCAGCAGACCACTGCGCATCACTCAGTCGGGTAATGGTGATATCCTGCAGCGTAACAGCAGCGGGGGCATCAAAAGTGAGCGTGAGGGGGTGGTCTGACATCAAAGTCAGCGCGCCCAGACTGCCCAGGGGCTGTTGATAATCACCATCGGCGGTTGTCATTCTCAAATTGATGGCGCCAGGGACATTCTGATAGATCCAGTAACTGGCCTCCAGGCGAGAAACCGGGCGGGTATAAATGCGGGTAAAGGCAAATGCCCAGGCAAAAGTGCTGACCAGCACAATAGCTCCGGCTGTAACTGATAGAATTTTTTGCCAGTTCCAACGGGGTAAAGGCTTCTTTTTACCAGCTTCCCAGAGAGCAAAGATGCCCCAGGCGGCAATGATTGCCAGCGAGGGGTAAATGGGCAAGAGGTAGCGCATTGAGCTGACAAAAGCAGTACCCTGCCAGAGGAAGTACAGCCCGGTCCAACCCCAAAGGAGTAAATGGTTGCGCCATTCGCCGCGGAAAATACGCCAACCCATCCAGATGAAGGCAGCCCAGGCCAGCAAGCCCAGAGGCAGCCCTAATCCCCAGATGGTCAGATTTTCCCAGCCAAAAGTAATGGGACGCCGAGCCCACTGCAAGGCGGGAGGGAAATCGACATCGCCGGTGCTCTGGCGCTGCAGTTCCGTCAGATTGGCAACCCATTTGGGATTCAATCCAAGACCATCAAAAGCGTAGGGCTGGAAAATGCGAAAGACCAGAATTGCCATGAGGGCTGCCAAAACGAGGTGGCGGAAGGCAATAATGATCTGGTCACGCTGCTGGGGTTTTGGGATCCGGGAGATAAACAATACCGCGGCCAGGGGTAGTAGAAGGGCTAATGGCGCGGCGCTGATCTTTGAGGCAACCGCCATGCCAAGCGCCAGACCAAAGAGGATATAGTTGCCCCAACCGCGCCAGGACAACTGCATCCAGGCCCAGGGTGAAGGGCGTGCTGGAGGCATGTCGGCTTCGGCGGTTTCTGTCGGGGAGGAGACGGGTGTGCCGGGGGTATCGGCGGTCATGACGCGAACGGCAAAATAGAAAGCCAGATAGGTGAAAAAGTTGGCGAAAGTATCGACTGTGAAAAAGTGCGAGAGCTGAATTTGCAGCACCGCAAAGGCTGAAAAAGCAGCCGCCAAAAGCCCCAGGCGAGTGTTGCGGTAAAGCCGGAGAGCGATTACAAAAACAAGGAAGACCGTTAATAGATCAATAAATGCTGAAAAAGCCCGACCAACCAGATAGACTTGATCATAACCGGTTTGGTCGAGCGCCTCGGCAGCATAGCGCACCAGGAAAATTGGCAGTGTGCCATAAACAAAGTATCCATGACCAACATTGTTGGGGTTGAGGGTTGAGGTGGCAGTGTTAAAGTAATCTGCCAGACTGGCAACCGGCTGGATTGAAGTTTCCACCATCGTGAGGAAGCGCTCATCAGGGTGAAGATGTTGGTTTGAATCCCAGTTAATTCCAATGGTGCGGAAGTAACCGCCAACCAGTAAAATGACCACCAGTAATAGATCCCAGGCCCAGCCCCAGGAGAACTTCCGCCGGGGTGGTTTTTCGGTAGACAGGGAAGGGGTGGAATTTTCAGTTACTTGGACAGGTGTCAGGGGGTCATCCATGCTGAGGGCTCCTCAATCAATGGCTTATGGCATTTTGGCTGGCGCGTAGAACAGCAAAAAATCTTTGCCATCGAATTTTGAATCGTAATTTCTTAGTGTACCACCAGGGTACAGTAGATTCAATGCTGCCACCCCATCGGTATCGTATGGGTTCAAAATAAACAATTGGGCGCGGTTGTCGGTGGCCACCTGCGGCAAATTTTCGGGCATGATGCCGGGATCCAGAGTTGGGTAACCGGCATTGATTGCGACCAGGCGAGAATCCACCCAGTAGGGGTAGCCGACAAGATGAACGGTTTCGGGAGAGCCCGACCATTCGGCATAGGCGCCCATGACCTGGCCCATCTCGGAAGTGTTCAGCGAAGCCTGTTCATAAAAACTACGGTACTGGTTAAAGACCAACTGATAATTCTGAGCGGCCGAAATTAAAAACAAGCCAGCAAAGAGCAGCCACCCGAGCCGGGAACCCAGGCGCGCCAGGTGGGATTCGAGCGATTTCATCACTCCATCAAGTGCAAAGCCGACGATGAGGAAAACCGGGATGATCGCGCCGGCGGTGCGATTGAGGCAAGGGTTTTCGGCTGGAAAAGCAAATGAAAGAATGGAAGGGAGCATTAGAATGGGAATGGAGAGAAGCAGGAACAAATCCAGCCAGTGGCGGCGCTGAATATAACGCACCAGCAGAACAACAACGCCGAGATTGAACAGCCCGCCCGCTACCCAGTCTAAAACTGGACGGCCCATCACAGAAATCACCCAGACCTCGCCGTTGTTCCATGAAAACATGGTCAGGGCGCGCCATAAGTTTGTGAAGAATAACTGCCAGATTGGACCGGGCAGAGGAGATTCCATGCCGGTCAAACGAGTTAGCATACGGTAGGAGAAAATTGCCGGGTTTTCGAGCAAGAAGCGCAGCAGCGGGAGAAAGACAACCACCGAAACCAAAATGATGATAGCCAGGCCGGCAATCGATTCGCTGCGGCGGTATTTAGAAACTCGATGCAGATAAAACAACCCGATGGCAAATACCAGCAGCAATGGAACAATCCGAAACGGGGAGTAGCCGTGCAGGCCAAGGCCGAGGAAGAGTCCGGCCAGAATAAAATCGTTGCGGCTGGATGTCCGCATTCCGCGCAAAAAATAATAAAGCGTGGGAGCAAAAAAGAATGGATAAAGCGTGAAGCGTAATCCGATGCGCGAGATGAGATTGGGCCAATAGGCAATTCCGGCAAAGGCCAGGGCGATTAGACCAATGCGGCGGCTGCCAAGCTCTTTGCCAAGTGCATAAAGATAGGGCAATGTGAGTACACCGCACAGCACAGTGCCCAGCTTCAAGCTCAGGAAGGAAGCCCCTGTGCCGAATACCAGGCTGACCAGAGCCGTGAGGTACATTTGGAAGGGTTCGCGGCCCGTATTGCGAGTGTAGAAAATGCTGGTGTTACCCGATAAGACGTCGCTCACGTCCAGTAATTTTTCGGCGTGATCGCTGACCATTTCAGGGGGGACAGAATCCAACCGGTAAAACCGAAAAAAGATTGCTGCAGCAAAAACAACTACGCAGAGCAGCATCCAGGGGGTGATGCGGATTTGCCATTGACGCCGCGTGAGCCAACCCCACAAGCTGGCGAGGCGATAGGCAAAGCTAATGCGAGGCGCCCAGAGCGCAGCGACCATGGATCCAACAGCAGCCAACCACAGCAGAAGGTTTGGCAACGTGAAACGGTTTTCTCTAAACAGGGTGAAAGCCAGGGCTGTAAACAGCAGCGCCGGGATAAACCAAAACCAGCGTAGAGGCGCGGACACAGCCGAGTCTGGCAAAGGTCCGGTTTCCAACTCTTGAATTGGATCGGGGGACTCAACAGCCGGATCCGGACTACGCCATTCTTGCCTGATGACAGCCCAGACAACCAGCCCCGCCGCAAGTAAATATAACGCTACCCCCGGCCCCCACTGACGTTCTGCCGAGGAGGGTTCCATTGATTGTTGAGCCAACAAAGCCAAAGCCAGAGCCAGCAATACCCGCCAGGGCCAGGGATGAGCTGCTGAGGCAGAGAGGGTCAGTTTTGACTTAAGATAATCCAGAATGCTGGGTTCCTGGGTTTCCGTGCCCACAGACCCTCCTAAGGCCGAATGGCGCTCAAATAACCAATGTCGTCGTGGACAACATTGACAACGCTTTCAACCCGGTAGCCATGATCACGGAGATGATGCTCCATATCTTTATGGCTATACGCTGTTTTTCCGTCGTGATATTCCATTACAATCCGCTTTACCCGGCCGAGGGTTTCAGCGGAAGCGTAAAACAAAATATCATACTCAGCGCCCTCGCAGTCCAGCTTGAGCAAATCGCAGTGTTCGATCTCGTAGCGCTCAAAGGCA
>ENA-UPTA01005289-UPTA01005289.1-activated-sludge-metagenome-genome-assembly--contig:-NODE-5289-length-11893-cov-4.613617_pt1 | contig 11893 bp, 7 predicted proteins | sample MGYA00238184_ERZ773361 | MGnify/ENA primary metagenome ERZ773361 (study PRJEB29100, sample SAMN05720205) | activated sludge metagenome | isolation source: anaerobic digester from wastewater...
CTGAAAGGTGGATTTCGCCACATCCTTTGGCTCCCCATCCGAGGATACCGGCGCGCCAATCACGGACAAAATCTTCCTGGCGTAATCGCGGCAGGTGTTGCCGTTGGCGGCATCCACCAGCAGGTGAGTGAGTGCCACCCCTCCATCAAAGATGCGCAAATAACCTGCGGGCTGTGCCACGGTGAGGGCACGTTCGAGCGATTCTCGAGCGCGCTTGTCGTCGCGCTGGGCGTGCCGGGCCTGCGCCTCTATAAGGGAAAGCTCGATCAGGCGGGTCGTCAGGCCGTGGGTTCTTGCCAGATCGAGCTGCCTTTTGAGATAAGGGAGGGCGGTATGGGCATTGCCGTTGAGCACCTGGAGGCGAGCCCAGGCAAGGTAGGCCTGGTAACGAGCCTCGGCAGCTCCCAAAGGGCCCATCCCTGGCAATGGCGCATCATCTCCGCTCGGTGGATAAAAATCCCGACTCCAGGCAGAGGCTTCCTCTCGCACAGCGGGGTCCTGGGGCGCATTCTGCAGGTTGTGCAGTATCCGGGCAGAGCGCGCGCAGAATGCAATATCGGGCCAGGCTTCTTCCAGGCGAGCAAGGTATTCAATCGCCTCCGCCAGGCGCCCCTGGATCTCGCGCAGGCGGAACAATGCCAGGCAGGCAATCATCAAGTAATAAGGGTTCATTCCCCAACCGACCAGGTCAAGACCGGCGAGCAGGTTTCGCTCCGCTTCTTCAAGGTAATCAGACTCCAATTGTACGCAGCCCAGCGCAATATCAAGACAGCCGGCTACTGGTAATTCCTGTTCAGAGTCGGGGAGGATTGCTGAGGCTTCTGCTCGTCCTCGCAGGCAGATCTCTACGGCGCGCTGCAGCTGCCCTTGAGCGTGAGCAAGGCGCGCCTGGTGGAAGGTGGCTTCTATAGCTCCAAAGTAGTTGTAGCTGGCGAGGGCCAGTTGCCGGGCATCTTCCATAGCCTTAAATCCAGCGGCGGCATCGTGAAGCGCCAGGTGGGCATAACCGATCGAGAGCGCAACGGCTGAGCGCGCCGGATCCTGATCCGACAACAAATCCAGCGCTTTTTGGGCAAGCAGGAACTGCGCATGGGGGTCAATGGTCGGGTCTGGAGTCACTGCTTCCAGAATGGCCCGGGTTGTGGATGCCTGGCCCATGAGCAACTGCCCCACCTGACCGTCTTCCTGCGCCTCTGCTGCTTGCTCAACCTGCCGCAAGCGCGCTTCGACTTTGCTCCGGTTCTTCTGGCGATAGCTGACCGCTAACGCATTGGCCTGGAAGAGGCAGAGCGATGGGCAGACCTGCATCACCTCTTCCGGAAAAGCCGAGCTCCACTCATAGAGGGTCGAAAATTCACCGCGTAGGGCCATGTTGATGCCTTGCTGCTCGACCAAGGCGGCCGCATACACCCAATCCCGGCTCTGAATGGCATGTTCGACCGCTTCATGCAGGGAACCGTGCACAGCATGCCATTCGCTGGCGGTGCGGTGCAGCATGACAAGACGATCGGGGTAGAGCTTTTGCAGCCGGGTCTGCAAAAAATCTCGAAAGAGATGATGGTAGCGATACCAGTTGCCCTCGTCATCCAGGGGCATCATGAAAAGGTTTACCTGCTCCAACTGTGCGATGGTTTCCTGGCTGCCCGCAGGTTGGTGCAAGAGGGCGTCGCAGAGAGAAGCGCAAAGTCGCTTGAGGATGGATGTCTGCAATAGAAATGAGCGGGTTTCCTCCGATTGGCGGTTGAAGACCTCTTCGAGCAGGTAATTCACCAGATAGCGGTTGCCCCCGGTAAAAGAGGCGATAAAGCCCTCCTTGTCCGGACGGTCAGACAGGGAGAGTGCCGCGAGCTGCAACCCGGCGGCCCAGCCCTCGGTGCGTTCTTCAAGGGCAGCAACCAACCCCGGCGGCAGGTCGAGTTTCATGATTGCATTCAGGAATTGGGCTGTTTCATCTTTGGTGAACCGGAGGTCGGCGGGGCGTATCTCGAGCGACTGGCCGCGGACACGCAGGCGCGCCAGAGGAAGCGGCGGGTCTGCGCGGCTGCCGATGGCAATGCGCATATTTGCCGGCGAATGATCCAGAAGAAAGGCAACGGCGTTGTGAATTGCCGGAACGCTAATCAGGTGATAATCGTCTAGCACCAGCACACAATTGCGGTCATTCGAAGCCACGGCATTGATGACTGCCGGCAGGATTCTTTGTAGCTCAACCTCGGGCGAGAATCGCAGAAGTTGAGCAACGTGCGCCAACCCACTCATCGGGCCAAGAACCTGCTCCAGGCTGGCGACGAGATAGGAGCCGAAGAGAAGCGGGTCATCATCACTCGCGTCCAATGCATACCAGGCAACGGCGACGCCATTTTGCAGCAGGCTCTGGCGCCACTCTGCCAGCAGCGTGGTCTTACCGTAACCAGCAGGGGCGCAAACCAGCACAAGGTGTGTGCCGGTTTCGGGGGTTAGCCGTTCGAGCAGGCGCGTGCGGGGGATAATGCGCAACCGCGCCGCAGGTGCACACAACTTTGTGAGCATGAGGGTTGAAGCCGGGGAGTCCATTACTGTTTATTGTACTCCCAGCCAGAGATCCCGACAGATAAAGCAGGCTTCAAAAATATAACCCGGGATACAACCTTTGATAGATGACAATGGGGATTATTAAAGGTATCATTGTGGACACAATGAAGGAGAATACAGAATTGGAAAACAAGATCCTGGTGGCATATGCATCAAAGTACGGCTCAACACAAGAAGTCGCCGACGCGGTGGCGGCGAGGCTGCGCGGAGAAGGGTTGGTCGTTGACCTCCAGCCCATGCGGAAAATACATTCGCTTGCCGGGTACAGGGCGGTTGTGCTGGGCGCCGCCATTTACTATGGTTTCTGGCATAAGGATGCGCGCGATTTCCTGACAAAGCACGCGTCCGATCTCTCACAACACCCTGTGGCGGTCTTCGCCCTGGGGCCGAACGGCACAGGTGAGGATGAGATGCGGGACTCGCAGGCGCAGCTTGACAAGGAACTGGCAAAATTTCCCTGGCTAAAACCGGTTGGCATGGCATTGTTCGGGGGCAGGTTTCCGGCCAGGCTGCGCTTCCCCGACAGTCTGGTAGCGGCCCTGCCAGCCAGCCCCATGCACGGTTTGCCAGCCAGCGATGCGCGGGATTGGACGGCGATCAGCAATTGGGCAAGCAACTTGGCCCAAAAGTTACAACCGATAATTTCGCATTGATAAAAGGTGAGGGATGAAAAACGCAACACGAGTATTCGTTTCAACTTTTGGCTCCATCTGGGCGCTGGCGGGGATTGAACATGGGATTGGTGAGGTGCTTCAAGGCAATGTGGCTCCAAGTGGGGTGATGTTCTCATCCTGGCCCGATGCAGCATTCTTCCACAGCCTGAATGGAGAACCGGCCATGACTGTTATCCCTAACCTGTTCATCACCGGTATTCTTACGATTCTTTTTTCTCTGGCCTTACTGATATGGGCGCTTCTGTTTGTCCAACGGAAGAACGGCGGACTGGTCATGATTTTTTTGTCCTTTATGATGCTTCTGGTAGGTGGAGGCATTTTTCCGCCGATCCTTGGCATCCTGGTTGGCATTGTAGCGACCAGAATGCATGCGCCAGCCAGGGTTAAAGGCTTTGATGGTTTTAGGCGTTTCCTGGCAAAGCTTTGGCCCTGGTCTTATATCACCTGCCTCATCGCCTGGCTGGCCATGTTTCCAGGCCTGGCTTTTCTCGGGTATTTTTGGGGCGTGAACGATTCAACGGTCATCCTGGCGCTTCTACTGGTTGCCCTGGGTGTTTCTATCCTGGCAGTATTCTCCGGTTTTGCATACGACGCCCAGATGGAAACCAGCGCATGATCACAATTCCCCAGTTTCCTGGTTAATTGATGCCGTGATCAATCAGGCGACCGATGCTGTATTGCAAACCTGATTTTACAAACAGTATTTCGCTGTAAACATACGTAATTCTTTAGGCGACGTGATGTGAATTACTTGCTTATCTGCACGAAAACTATTTACCAATTCAAGAAGCCGAGGACGCGAATGATAATGGATGTTCCATATCATTTTTAGTAAAGGCAATGTCATAGGAAGCATTGGACAATTTTCAGGCCCATCTACCCTTGGTACAAATATGCACGCAAATTGTCTTTTTAGTGCCCACCAATAATGAACCAAGAGCGGATGGTCAACAAAAATAATCGTATCTGATGCCGCAAAGCGCGTTTCGATTATCTCCCAATTTCCCCAACCGTCAATAATCCACTGTTCTTGAGCCAAAATATGGTCATGTTGAGTTTTTATTTCATCGTAAGAAGCAGGTGTCCATCCTGGCTTCCATTGAATCTTATCAATGGGAAATAAAGGAATATTAAGGGCTTTGCTTAATTTCCTACACATGGTTGATTTACCGCCGCCAGCATTTCCAATTACCGAAATACGCTTCATAGCTCTTTGCCCATTTTATGTCGTTTGTTGTGAATGATGTCGGGAAGCCTTCAATACGGTTTGGGGGTTGCGTTGACATTGCCTTGCGGCAAAGGCCCAACTATTAATTGATACTACCGCACAGCACGAGCATTATATACCAGAACTGTTGAAAGAGATGTTTCTTGTGTCCGAAACAACCTCACCCAAACCCCAAAAAATGCTTAACCAACTACCGGACTCCGTTCGCATCAAACGCTATTCCCATTCCACAGAGAAAATCTAAGGCCATTGGGCGAAACGCTATATCTTCTTCCATAACAAACGCCACCCCGCCGAAATGGGTGTGCCGGAAATCGAAAGTCTTTCTTGCACACCTGGTTCAGGAATGCGACGTCTCCGCTCCACGCAAAACCATGCTTTCAATGCCATTCTTTTCTTCTACCGCCACGTGAAGAAATAAAAAACTCCTGTCCGATAAAGACAGGAGCTCTTCCTGTGCCTCCCGGGGGTACCGTACGTTAACGAGTCTTATGAGCAAAAGGGCTTGACTCTCAAGTAACTTGAGGTTGTATACTAATTACAGATGATCATCACACACATCCTTGCGCAAGAGGAACTTTGAAATGATCCGTATTGGTGATTTCAGCCGCCTCAGCCAGACGCCAGTCAGCACCCTGCGATATTACGACGCAGTGGGCGTACTCAAGCCTGTCGAAGTTGACCACTTTACTGGCTACCGCTACTACACATATGACCAACTGACGCGCCTGCAGCGCATCCTGGCGCTGAAAGATTTGGGATTCTCGCTGGATGAGATTGCAAACTTTTTAGATGATCGTTTACCAATCAGAGATGTGCGCGAGCTGCTACTGTGCAAGCGCGCCGCACTGCGAGAGCAGGTTCAGGATCAACATGAGCGACTTGACCAGATCAACGCATGGCTGAAGCAAATTGAAATGGAGAATAACATGACCACAGCTTCAATACGTACAGCCCGGACAGAAACCGATTTGCCCGATATCGTGCGCATTACCAACCCATATGAATGGCAACCAGTGACGACAGACCAGGTGCGTGAGTGGTTTCAATACAACCCACCTGGAAGGGTACAGCGCCGCCTGGTATCAGTGAACGAGAATGACACAGTCACCGGCTACGCCGGGTGCGTACATGAACCTGACGCTCCCACCAACCGGTTTGTGGTATGGGTTATCGTTGACCCTGACCACCGGGGAATGGGAATCGGGTCGACTTTGTGGGAGACATTGCTTCATGAACTGCGCCGGCTTGGTGCACAGAGATTGACCTCAGACGTGAACGATAACGATGCCCAAAGCCTGGTCTTTGCTCAGCGCCATGGCTTTGCCATCGACCAGCATATTTTCCACTATGCACTCGACCTGGCGACCTTCGACGAAACGCCCTTCTTGAATGACCTTCACGCGCTTGAAGCCCAGGGCATTCACTTCACCTCATTTGCTGCTTTTGAAGACACACCCGAAACGCGCCGTAAGCTATACGACCTGAACATCAGCTACGTGTTGGATCATGCCAATATGGCTCCTCCGTGGACGTTTGCCGGATTTGAGGAGTTTGTGCTTGGCGCACCCTGGTTCAAACCCGAGGGGCAACTGCTGGCGGTCGATGGCGACCAGTGGGTGGGGATGGCGCCGATCAGTGTGTTTCCAGAGGAGCATACGGCCTATAACCTGCACACAGGCGTGCTGCCCGAGTATCGAGGCAGGAAAATTGCCACGTCTCTCAAGGTATTGGGGGCGCGATATGCCCGCCAGAATGGGGCGCAAAAGCTTATCACCGACAACAACCTGCGAAATGCACCAATCCTGGCTATCAATCGAAAAATGGGGTACAAGCCGCAGCCCGGAAAATTCACTCTCGTCTGCGAGTTGTAAGAATGCCCGAAGCCAAAGCCTGAAAGGGAAAAGCACCTGCCTTATTTACTACATAAGGCAGGTGCTTTAGCAAAAACGACTAGCAGTGTTCCAGTCGTTTTTTGTACCTTACAGAGCTGGTGCCTCCAGGGGATACCACGTATTAATCTGTCTTAGCAGCAAAAAAGGGCGGCTGGAAGAAACGCCAATTATATTTCATTGCAATAATTTATCATTGATGATAATATTCTGGTATGGAATTCGAGCAAATCTTGGACTTAGTTGGTGAAGAACCAGTCTTTGAGACCGCCCTGCTGCTGGCAGGGGAGGTCAACCCTTATAACGTACACTTGCAGCTTACCCGTTGGACGAAAAGCGGTCGGCTTTATCAACTCCGTCGCGGCCTGTATGCTATTGCCCCACCCTATCAAAAGGTAAAGCCTCACCCCTTTTTGATTGCCAATCGAATGCAGCGCGCTTCCTATGTCAGCGGGCAGTCAGCCCTGGCTTTTTACGGGATGATCCCCGATACCGTCCAGGCTACTCTCAGTGTAACCGCGGGCCGACCAGAGCGGCTGGATACACCGTTTGGGGTTTTTGAGTTCCGGCATGTCAAGCCTGATCTGCTGCGAGGCTACCGCTTGACGGCGCTGCATGGCGCCCAAACCGTTGAACAACAGGCTCTGGTAGCCACGCCCGAAAAAGCCCTGCTGGACCTGGTGTATTTGCAGCCCGGCGGCGATCACCCCGCCTACTTGCGTGAGCTGCGCTTGCAAAACCTGGAACAGCTAGATCTTGATGAGCTCCACCGCCAGGCCGAAGCCTTCAACACCCCCAAACTGCGCCGGGCCGTTGAAGTCATCGCCGATTTGGCGCAAAGCGAAACTCAGGAGTATCAAACCCTATGAAAGACCATCTGGCTGATCTGGTACGGCAGACTGCCACGCCCACGCAGGGCCGCAATCTGGCAAGAGAATACTTGCAAGCCCGCATCCTGGCGGCCTTGCAGCGTGCCGGGGCGATGATCCCGCTGGCCTTTCACGGCGGCACTGCCCTGCGCTTTCTGTATGCCCACGGGCGTTACTCAGAGGATTTGGATTTTGCCCTGGAAGGTGACCGCAGCAACTACGATTTCAGCGGCTACCTGCAAGCAATTCGAGCCGAGCTGACGCCGGAGGGTTACCCGGTTGAGCTCAAGGTCAGCGATCAAAAGACCGTCCACAGCGCCTTCGTGCGTTTCCCGGGTCTGTTGTACGAGTTGGGGTTATCCGGGCAGCAAAGCGAAGTCCTGGCTGTAAAAATCGAGGTGGATACCAATCCACCTGCCGGCGCCGGGCTGGCAACGATGGTGGTGCGCCGCTTTGTGGTGCTCCAGCTCCAGCACCATGATAAAGCCTCGCTGCTTTCAGGCAAGCTGCACGCTGTTTTGCAGCGCGCCTACACCAAGGGCCGCGACATCTACGACCTGTTCTGGTACCTCAGCGACCCGTCCTGGCCGCTGCCCAATCTGACTTTGCTGAACAATGCCCTGGCGCAGACCAACTGGCCTGGTGAGGTATTGACCGACGCCAACTGGCGGGACCAGGTGCAACTCCGCCTGCGCCGTCTGGATTGGCAGCATATCCAGGCAGATGTGCGCCCGTTCGTTGAGCCGGGATTCGATTTGAGTTTATTAAGCCTGGAAAACCTGGAACGGGTATTGTCAAAATAAATACTAGCGTTCGTCCAGGGATCCCTATTGCGCAGCAGACTCGAATCATGATTAAACAAAAGCACCACCTAAAGGTGGTGCTTCGTGTGGTGCCCCCATTGCCAGCCCCCATATAAGGGTGGCGGGGCCGTAAGTTAACGGATATTATTTGTAAAAAGGGTGCAACTTTCTATTTATTGGGTGACCGCAGCACAAGTGGCAACAAGATATAGAACGGCTCAACCACCACCTGTCCGGTGTGGCCGTAGCCATCTGTATAAGAGTAGGTCCCAGGTTGGATGAATTGATAGATATAGTTTTGCCCGGGGATCATGCGACCGCTGTCGAACCCCAACACATTGTCGAGCGGGTTCAGCTCGCTCAAGATACGCTGGGTGGGGTTCTCGCTAAAACTGATGTACTGGTCGGGGGCTAACCACGAATCGTCTGCCATCCACAAAACGGATTGACCTACTCGAATGGTCAGATGCGGTAAACTAAGCCCGGAGGGGGTAACCTGGATCTGCTGAACGGCAGGTGTTGAAAGCGGCGTGAGTGGTACATTGACATGGACGATTTCGTTGACCACTTCGACCACCGGGCTGCGCCAGGATTGGTAACCCTCGGGGGCGTCCACCTGCAGGTAATACTGGCCCGGCGGGGTAAAGAAGGCAAAGTAGCCATTTGCGCCCACCACCTGCGGGTTTACCTGGTCGTTATACAGGTGCGCCGGCCAGGGACGCCAGCTATCGCTGCCGGGTACGTATTCGTAGGCGGTGACGGTTGCACCCGGCAGCACATGCGCGCTCGGATCCTCGGGGTCAAAGCCCAGGGTGCTGTCAAAGACATACCCATCGGGATCAATCAAGATGACGCCAAAGACTTCATCACAGTTGGAGGCAATCGTCACCGTATGGGCTACGCCAGTAATATCAAAGTGGTACACCGGGCCGCCGCCGGGTTGTGGATCGTACTGTGTGCCATCAGCCACTACCCAGACCGTGGTGGGCAGCTCGGTAGTGCCAGGGCAATAACCGGTGGCTAAAGTCAGGTCCGTATCTGAGAAGCCATAGACGCCCGGGATGACCCAGTTCTGGCTGGAAAATTCTCCGGCCTGGTTTCGGAAACCGTAGACCAGGTGCTGCCCAGCCAGGGGGCCCGAAGTGGGCGTGCCTTCCCAGGTGGATTCTTGTGGACACCAGAAGGATTGTGGCTGTTTTAGCGTGATGGTGGTGGGGGCGGAACATTGTTGCCCACCTACCAGAGCACAGGCGCGCACTTCCAGCAAGGTTTCCGGATCCACCCCGGCATGGGTTGAATTATAGGAGAGATTGAATTCACCAGTCGTTATTGTTTGCGTAGCCACCTGACTGCCGTTTTCATACACGCGGATTTCTACATTGGGTTGGGCAAAGCCATGCAGGCTTACAATACCGCTGGTCTGGGCACAGTATTCCCCTGTGCCCGGGGTAAGTACGATGGGTGCCACCACCGGGGTAATGGTATTGACCTGCAAGGGGTAGATGTCGGCGCCGGCCGTGATGGAGACGATGTTGGTCAGGGTCTGCCCGGCAGTTGATGAACCTGTGTTGTGGAGAATGATTTCCCCCGAGTCGCCTTTCTGCACTTCCTGGGTGACATCCCAGGTCAGGTTGTTGCCTGCCTGGGTGAAACTCATCTCCGGAGAATGCGTATCGGAAACATAGTTCAAGTCATCAGGCAGAGTATCTTCAATGGAAACATTCAGGGCGGGTGGATTGGCCTGCGGGCTGCCATAGGAATAACGGATCAGATAATCCTGCTGCAATTCGGCCACCGGATCGCCGGTGATGGGATCGGTGGTAAAGACCCACGTCGGGGCGAAGGCGGTGGCTTCGGCATCAAAGACTTCCAATGGATTGTAAACATACTCATCCGCGCCCAGGTCAGACTGTGTTCCCGCTGGCAGCGGGCGTGCATCCCCGTCAATATCCAGCAAGACTGTGCTATTGGCCTGCCCGATGGCAGCCGAATAACGCGTGAGGTGATAACCGTCGGCCATTAAGCCTGATGCTCCGCTGATTGGGTTCGTTTGGGTGACCTGACCGATGGTTGAGGTATCATTTTGCGCCAGCAGTACAGTATCCAGCGCGATTGAGCCGTACGCATCGGTGCGGGCACCGATGCCATTTAGCGTGATGATTGAATTGGTCAACACAGCGGTCGAATTTAACTCATACACCAGCATGGCATCCGAAGCGATCTTGCTGAGGGTTACATGTTCGCCCGTGAGCGTGCCGTTGCTGCGTACCACCAGGCCATAGGATTGCAAATCAGAAAAGGCAACATTCCGCAAGCCTACCTGGTCAGCCGTGTTGACGTACAGACCGCCGTAACTATGCAAAACCCGGCATTCTTCCAGCGTTACCTGGCTCAATTCGCCTTCTACCGCAACCGCATACCCAAATGTGCTCAGATTGCGCAACTCAGTGCGCCGCAGGATGACGTTGCTGTTATAGATATATATGCCATCGTCGCGCTGACCGCCGACCGCGCCGCCGTCTATAATCTGGCTGTCCTCAATCAGCAGTTCGCCCGTTTGAATGTTTTGGGCATAGATATTGTTGTCGCTGCCGTAACGCACAATGGTATGGCTCAAGGAACCGGTGCCGCCGCGGAACATGAGGCCCGACCACTCACCTGGGGCGCTATCCGCAATGGATGTGAAGATAACGGGCTGCTGTGCCGTGCCAATGGCCTGTAAATCGCCATCCACAAACAGCTTGCTGTTAGCCATCAACTTGACCCCGGGTTCAACCGTCAGGGTAATCCCAGCTGGAATGACCCAATAATCAACCATGTAGCCTTCCAATCCGTTTTGTGGAGCCAGCGTTATATTCTGCCCATTCATGGCATCGAATGTAAGGTAGACTCGGTTAAGATAATTGCTGCTGAAGGTATTGTTGCTCAACGTGACCAGGCTGCCAGGATCAGAAATATACACCGGGTAACCATAGTTGTGAACACCTGTTCCACTGAAAGTAGTGCCTGTAATGGTTACATGGCTGTTATTGATGAAGACGCCATGATAACCACTATCCAGAATCTGGCTGTTTTCAATCAACAACTCGCCGGATTGGACGTTTGTTACCAGGATGGCTTGTTCGGTTGAATAGCGCACGGTAGCATAATCCAAATGCCCGGTGCCGCCGCGAAACTCCAGCCCATACCACTCATCCGGTGCGCTATCAAATTCTGAGGTAAAGATGATGGGCTGCGCTGCATTGCCAACCGCCTGTAAATCGCCATCCACATAGAAACGATTATCAGTCTTCACTGTAATACCCGGCTCAATGGTTACCGTCACGCCTGCCTGAACAGCCACATAATCGCTCACGGTATGGACACTGCCTGTGGATAAGCACCAGGTCTCGTCGCTGGTAATCCACCCAGTGTGTACGGCGGTGGGTGTGCAGGCCTTGGGTGCAGCCTGGACTAGCCGCGGCGAGCCAAGCAAACCAACAAATATCATCAGGCCCAGAAGAATATTAATCAATGCTTTCGTTTTCATGAATCGATCTCCTTGAATTTGAATGACTGTTTTTTGAGGTGAGTGTCGCTAATTGATGCAGCAGGTTAATCAGGGTATCCTCGCTTTTGAATGAAAATATCTCCGATTATGCAAGCGATTTTCTGTAAAATGGATCAGGTTATACCGAGGTTTTGTTAAGGTACGGAGAAGAAGGCTGCTAGGTCGATCCTGGAGCAGGTATAGACAGGTAGATACGGCCCGCTTCCCATTCGTCGCTGATTTCCAATAAGATGGCGCTCACCAGCCGCAGGCAGGAAGCTTCGTTGGGGAAGATGCCCACGACTCGAGTGCGGCGCTTGACCTCGC
>ENA-UPTA01005294-UPTA01005294.1-activated-sludge-metagenome-genome-assembly--contig:-NODE-5294-length-11884-cov-5.769718_pt1 | contig 11884 bp, 10 predicted proteins | sample MGYA00238184_ERZ773361 | MGnify/ENA primary metagenome ERZ773361 (study PRJEB29100, sample SAMN05720205) | activated sludge metagenome | isolation source: anaerobic digester from wastewater...
TTGTCGAAGCTCTCCTGGTCGCGGCCCGCCTGGTACTTGTCGGCCGGCCAGAACCGTGACGAGTCGGGCGTCAGCACCTCGTCGATCAGGATGATCTTGCCGTCGACCAGACCCCACTCGAACTTCGTGTCGGCCAGGATCAGCCCTTTGCTCTCGGCGTAGTCGCTCGCCTTGCGGAAGACCGCGATACTGCGGTCGCGGACGTACGTGACCTTGTCGCGGCCGATGATCTGGGCGGCCTGCTCGAAGCTGATGTTCTCGTCGTGGGCACCGAGTTCGGCCTTGGTGGCCGGCGTGAAGATCGGCTCGGGCAGCTTGGCGCACTGCTTCAGACCACCGGAGAGCTTCACCCCGCAGACCGTCCCGTTCGTCTGGTACTCCTTCCAGCCCGATCCGGCCAGGTAGCCGCGCACGACGCACTCGATGGGCAGAACTTTGACCTTCTTGACCAGCATGCTGCGCCCGGCGAGCTGGTCGGCGTGGTCGCGGAACGGCTTGGGGAAATCGGCCACGTCGTCACTGATCAGGTGGTGCTCGACCACGCCGGCGAGGAAGTCGAACCAGAACTTCGAAATCTGCGTCAGGACAATCCCCTTGTACGGGATGCCGTTGGTCATGATGACGTCGAATGCGCTGATGCGGTCGCTCGCCACGATCAGCAGCTTGTCGCCCAGGTCGTAGATGTCGCGGACTTTGCCCCGGCTCGGCTTGGTGCCGGCGATTTTGGTCTGAAGCACGGTTTCCATCGCGAATCCTTACAATCCGTTCCGATCGTCCTTTGTTTGAGCCGCTATCCTATGGGAACCTAGCCTTTCCGTCAATCCAAACGCGGACGCCGATGGACGCCTCAGGTCTGGCCGAAGGCATCTGTGCGTGGTATAATGGCCGGCCATCAGTAGGGGCGAATCATGATTCGCCCAACGGGATGGTCAGAGCAACGGGAGGCCGACATGCACTCGGATCGAGACAAGACGAACGTCACGTGCCGCAGGGAGTTCCTCTCACGTCTGCCGCTGGCGGTAGCCGGGTCGGCCTGGGCGGTAGGGGCGAATGATTATTCGGCCCTATTAGGGGCGACGGAGGCCCAGCAAACGATCTCGAATGCGCCCGCTTCGCTTCTGCCGACGATCCGACTGGGCGAGCACGAGGTCGCGCGTCTCGTCGCAGGCTCGAATCCCGTCAGCGGATACTCCTACCTCGGTCCGATCATGGACCGGCAGATGAAGGAGTACTTCACGCCGCAGCGCGTCGTCGAGTTCCTGCTGAACTGCGAACGCGAGGGGATCAACACCCACCAGTTCAGCGACGTCGCGATGATGACCGGCGTCATTCGCACGCTGCGCGAACGCGGCTCGAAGATGAAGTTCATCTGCCTCCATGCCGGAGGATCGCAGAACGCGTCGCCCGAGCAGGTGGTCCGCGATACGCAGCCCATTGCCATTGTCCACCACGGCGGCGTGACCGACCGCTTGTTCCGCGAAGGCAAGAGCTCGGACGTGCGCGATTTCGTCAAGCGAGTCCGCGACGCCGGCGCGCTGGCGGGCGTCTCGGCCCACAATCCCGACTGCATTAAGCGCATCGCCGACGAGGGCTGGCCCGTCGACTTCTTCATGACGTGCTTCTATTATCTGACCCGAACGCGGCAGGAGCTGGACAAGATGCCGGCGATCGCCACGCTCCAGATCGGCTATCCGTTCTTCGCCTCCGATCCGGCGACCATGACAGAGGTGGTGCGCCAGGTCGGGCAGCCCTGCCTGGGCTTCAAGATTCTCGCCGCCGGCCGCAGATGCCACGATTCGCAGGTGGTCCGCGAGGCGTTCCAGTTCGCCTTCGCGCACATCAAGCCCACCGACGGCGTCATCGTCGGCATGTACCCCCGATACCACGACCAGATCAGGGAAAACGCCGACCACACCCGCCGTTTCGCCGTGACCGGGCCTGCATAGCCGCAACATCCCGGCGCAAGCCCATGTCCGGCGCCCTGAGCCAATCGGGCACAACGAAAAATCTCTCGCGAATTCGGCATTTTCCATTGAACCTATTTTGAGCATATGCTCATAATACAGTTGTGGCGCCTCTTCCGAAGCGCCGGTATGGAAAGGAGCGTGCGATGCCAGGCGGAGATGGAACAGGCCCGATGGGTATGGGTCCGATGACGGGAAGAGCCGCCGGATACCGCGCCGGGTACGCGATGCCCGGCTACGCGAATCCAATCGGCGGTCGGGGCCGGGGTTTCGGGTTCGCTGCCGGTCGGTTCGGGTGGGCCCCGATGGGGACCGCATATCCGCCTACGGGCCGGTAGCGCCGACCCGCGAGCAGGAGATGGAAACGCTCAAGCAGCAGGCAAGCTCCTTCCAGAGTGCGCTGGCCGACATTCAGAAACGCATCGATGAGCTTGCCGCGCAGACGAAGTAAGTCCCTGCATGCCGTGATTGGAGAGAACGCATGAAGATCGCCGTGACATCAACCGGCAAAACGATGGATGCGCAGGTGGACCCGCGATTCGGGCGGGCGGCCTGCTTCGTGGTTGTCGATACCGATGACATGGAATTCGAGGCGGTCGAGAACACCAACGTCGATGCCGGCGGCGCGGGGAAGTGACCGTGGACGTGCCGCACGTGGATGTGGCCAAGTGCATCGGGTGCGGCCGGTGCGGGCAGATCTGTCAGTACAGTGCGATCGTCTGTATCGGCGATCAGGTCCTGACGTTCGAGCAACTCTGCCCCAGTTGCGGCGGGTGCTGGCTGGTGTGTCCGGCCGATGCGATCGATTTCAAGGACGCGATCAACGGCCAGTGGTTCGTCTCGGACACGCGGTTTGGCCCGATGGTCCACGCCCGGCTGGGCGCCGCCGAGGAGAACAGCGGCAAGCTCGTCAGCCTGATCCGCAAACAGGCGCGGCGGATTGCTGACGAGCGGGGCGCAAGGGCGAATGATGATTCGCCCCTACTGGTAGACGGTTCGCCGGGCATTGGCTGTCCCGTGATTGCCTCGATCACCGGCGCGGACCTGGTCCTCGTGGTGACCGAGCCGACCTTGCCGGGCCGCCACGATCTCGATCGCGTGGCCCAACTAACGGCGCACTTTGGCATTCCGACGGCGGTGTGCATCAACAAGTGGGACATCAATCCCGACGTCACGGAGACCATCGAGGCCGACCTCCGAGACAAAGGGCTCGCCTTGGCCGGGAAGATCGACTACGATCCGGCGGTGACGCAAGCCCAAGTGGCGGAAGAGACCGTCATTGAGTATGCTCAAAATGGAACGGCCCGGCAGATCGTCTCGGTGTGGAACACCATCACAGAATCATTGAGAACGACGAAATAGGAGCGACACAACGTGGCGAACCGCATCCATCGCAAGATTCTCGTCATGAGCGGCAAGGGTGGCGTAGGCAAAAGCAGCATCGCCGTCAATCTGGCCGTCTGGCTCAGCGGGCAGGGCCGGCGCGTCGGCCTGCTGGACATCGACATTCACGGGCCGAGCATCCCCAAGCTGCTGCGGCTCGAAGGCACTCGGCTGACGGCGATCGATGAGAAGATCGAGCCCGTTCTCTACAACGATTCCTTGAAAGTCATGAGCATCGCCTTCATGCTCAGCAACCCCAACGAGGCGGTGATCTGGCGCGGGCCGATGAAGCACAACATGATCCAGCAGTTCTGCGACGGCGTCGCCTGGGGCGATCTGGACGATCTCGTGGTGGACTGCCCGCCCGGAACCGGTGACGAGGCGCTCTCGGCGGTCCAGGTGCTCGGGACGATCCATGGCGTCGTGATCGTAACGACGCCGCAGGACCTGGCGGTGGTCGACGTCCGCAAATGCGTGACGTTCTGCAAGCAGTTGAGCCTGCCGGTACTGGGCATCATCGAGAACATGAGCGGTTTCATCTGCCCTCATTGCGGCAAGCGCACGGACGTCTTTCCCGGCGCCGGCGGCGAGCAAATCGCCGAAGACTTCCGCGTCCCGTACTTGGGCGGCATCCCGATGGACCCGACGGTTGCACGCGCCTGCGACGCGGGCAAGCCGCTGATCGCATTCGAGAAAGACAGTCCCACGACACAGGCCTTCGAGGACGCCTTCAGACCCTTGCTGGGCGAGCCGGAGCAACACACAGAGAAGAAGGAGACAACCGCCATGAAGATAGCCATCCCCCTGGCTGATGGAAAGCTGACCGCGCACTTCGGGCACTGCGGGCAGTTCGCCATTCTCGACGTTGACCCGCAAAGCAAAACGATTCGAAGTCAGGTGACGCTGGAGCCGCCGCCACACGAGCCGGGCGTGCTGCCCGCCTGGCTGGCCAAACAAGGGGTGAGCGTGGTCATCGCCGGCGGCATGGGCCAGCGCGCCCAGACGCTGTTTGCCGAGAAGAGTATCGAGGTGATCGTCGGCGCTCCCGTCGACACGCCGGAGGCGCTTGTCAGCGACTACCTTGCCGGCGCGCTCCAGACCGGCGAAAATGTCTGTGACCATTAACGAACCGCAGGATCGTCACCATGCCCAGACCCAGACATTGCCGGCGGGTGGCCAAGCTCCCTCACGTGGCCTACTACAAACCCAGGGGCGTGCCGCTGTCGATGCTCCAGTGCATCGAGCTGGCGGTCGATGAGTTGGAGGCCATCCGTCCGGCCGACCTGGAGGGGCTCTATCAGGAAGAGGCGGCGCAGCGGATGAACGTCTCTCGCCAGACGTTCGGACGCATCCTCGAGGCCGCGCACAAGAAGGTGGCCGACGCCCTCGTCCACGGCAAGGCCTTGTCCATTGAGGGCGGTCCCGTCGAGGTAGCCGGCCCGATAACCGGCGGCCCCGAAACCGCCGGCCCCACGCGAGGCTGTCACCGAGGCGGGCCGATGAGGGGCCAGGGCCGATGCCGCAGACGGGGACACCAACCAAGCAGCCTGCCTGAGTCAGAGCCGTAAGGTGTGCACTGCAAACCTTCGCAGGGAGATGGTGTGCAGTGCCCTACCGCCCCAGCCTGAGGTCGACGTATTCGAGGACCTTCCGGCAGAGGCGCTGGATGGCGTCGTCCTGGGGCAGAAAACCGATCAGATCGGTCAGGTATCCGCACTCGTCGATTCGACGCAGCGAAGACGTGAAGTTCAGATCGTAGACCCAGCCGAGCTGGCAGAGTCTCGCGTCGGTGAGGGTGCGTAGCTTCGCCCAATCGACCGCCTCTTCGTTCATGACCGCTTCCAGCACCTCGGGGTTGTACTGCGGCGTGTCGGGCAGCTCGATTTCGATCTCCCATGTACAGGGGGATTGCGGGTTGTCCCGGCGACACCTGTAGTACTCCATGACCACGCGAAAGATATCGACCTTGTCCGCATCGCGGACGAGCTTGGTGAACAGCAAGGCCCGGCCCTTCAGCGTCGAGGGCAACGACTTGCGGTTGTGCAGGCCGACGGCGGTCTGGACCCACTGCCTCTCGTCGGCCGGCAGGCTGTCGAGGACCCTCTCGGCGCGCAGGACCTCAACGCCCTTCTGCCCGTGGTCGATGCTGCGCAAGTCGTTGTACGTGCGATACTGGGCAAACTGGGGGAACCGGCCGACGTCGTGAAACAGCGCCGTCAGCTCGGCGATCCGCACCTCGTTGTCGTCCAGCGCCAGCTCCTGCGCCAGATGCACGATCTCCGAGCACGTGCGCGCGGTGTGCTCCTGTTTGAGTCGCAGATTGGCGTTGACGTATTCGTCGTCCCCGAGAAAGCGGCCGCTGTACTCTGTGAACCAGCGTTTGAATCGTTCCAGTTGGTTTCGTTCCATGCGTATCGGGTATCCGTAGGGGCGAATCATCATCCGCCCATGCCCTCGAAGAAAGACCGAGAGTGTATCCGAAAGCGCCGCGCGTGCAAGAAAAACCGCCTCGCTATTCCCAAACGCTTCGAGCAGGCTATAATGGCCCCGTTCGTTCGTAGTGTGCTCGCTCGTAGTATGCCCGTAAGAGCCTGCCCTGAGCTTGCCGAAGGGGCATACAAAGACTGCGGGAAGCTAACGCTTCGCGGCGTCACTACGAACGAGATGACGCCTGATCCCGATGGACATCGGGATCACTACAAGCGGTCGCGCGGTAGGAGAAGTTTGTTATGCCGACAGTCAAGGATATCGTGGTACGCAAACCTACAGAACAGGAGGTCAGCCGATGCAAGGCCTGGCCGATCTGGACCTGCGAACCCAGTTCCTTCGACTGGTCCTATACGGAGAAGGAGACGTGCCTGATCCTGGAGGGCAAGGTCACCGTCACCGATCGTCACGGAGCCGTCAGCTTCGGTCCGGGCGATCTGGTGATCTTTCCCCAGGACCTCGACTGCGTCTGGAATGTGGAGGAGGCGGTCAAGAAGCACTACAATTTCGGTTGATCTGAACTGACATGGGTCCTGCAGGCGCATAGGACCTGGATCGGGCATGGAGCCCGTTGCGTTTCTCGCAATAGAGTAAAGGAGCACACCTATGGCCTTCCGGAACGTGTTTGTCTACCCAAGGTACCCCGAGAACCTCGAACGGCTGTATCGCCTGGCCTACAATCTCTGGTCCACGTGGAACTATGAGGCCATCCGGCTGTTCTACCGCGTCGACGCGTCCTTGTTCCAGAAGGTCAAGCACAATCCCGTCAAGCTGCTGATGAGCCTTTCGCAGGAGCGCATCGACGAGCTTTCCCACGACGACGGCTTTCTCTTCGAACTCAACGAGGTCTGGGAGAATTACCAGGAGTACATGTCTCACACCGAGACCGGCGAGCAGAACAGGGCGAGCGCCCTGTCGCCGAACGACGTCATTGCCTATTTCTCAATGGAGTTCGGACTGCACGAGTGCATCCCCATCTACGGGGGCGGCCTGGGCATCCTGGCGGGCGACTTCCTCAAGGCGGCGTCGGACATGGCCCTTCCGATCATCGGCGTCGGCTTGATCTACCGGTTCGGCTACTTCACCCAGCGCATCGACCTTGACGGACTTCAGGAGGAGCTGTTCCTGGAGTTCGACAACCATCTGATCCCGCTCCACGAGGTGCGCGACGCCCGCGGGGAAATCGCCTACTTCGACATGACCCTCGGCGGGGAGCCGCTGAAGGTCAAGCTGTGGGAGATCCAGGTCGGCCGCACGCGATTGATCCTGCTCGACACCGACATCGAGGACAACCCACCGGATTTCCGCGACATCACGCGAGAGCTCTACGTCGCCGACCGGGAGAAACGCCTCCAGCAGGAGGTCGTCCTCGGCATCGGCGGCGTCATCGCTCTGGAGCGGCTGGACATCCATCCCACGATCTACCACATCAACGAAGGCCATTCCGCGCTGCTGGCAATCGCCCGGCTCAAGCAGTTGACGCGTGACCGCAAGCTCAGCCTGCCGGAGGCCAAGGCCCTCATCCGGGCGTCCACCGTCTTCACGACGCACACGCCCGTCACGGCCGGCAACGAGAGCTTCAAGATGCCGATGGTGAAGGAATACCTGGAGGCAGAGGCCGCCGCCCTCGGCCTTTCCTTCAAGGAACTGGCCTCGTACGGCCTCTTCGGCGAGAACGAGGAGGTCTTCTGGATGCCCGCCGTCGCGATCCGCTTCGCCTCGCACGTCAACGGCGTCTCCAAGCTCCACGGCGAGGTCTCCCGCCACATGTGGGCGGACCTGTTTCCCGGTTTGCAGATCCGCGAGATCCCGATCGGCCACGTCACCAACGGCGTGCATCGCTCCTGGCTGAGCCAGCCGTTCACGGAGCTGCTCAACCGGCACGTCGGCCCGACGTACATCTATTGCGCCAGCGACCGCGGTCTGTCCGGCAAGGTCGCGCACATCCCCGACGAAGACATCTGGGAAGCGCATCGCAAGAACAAACAGAACCTCGTTACGTTTGTCCGGCGGAAACTCGCGGTAGACCTGGCCGCCAAGGGGTTCATCCAGAGACGGATCGAAAACCTTACCCGCCTGCTGAATCCGGAATACCTGACCGTGGTCTTCGCCCGTCGGTTCGCCAGGTACAAACGCGCTACCCTCGTGCTCAAAGACAAGGAACGCCTGGCGAAGATCCTGACCAACAGCACCAAGCCGGTCCAACTGCTCTTCGCGGGCAAGGCCCACCCGGCGGACAAGGCCGGAAAGGAGATGATTCGGGAGGTCATCCACTTCGCCAAGGATTACCGCCTCGAAGACCGCGTGATCTTCCTCGAAGACTATGACGTCGATATCGCCCGGCATCTGGCCTGGGGCGCCGACGTCTGGCTGAACACCCCGAGCCGGCCGAACGAGGCCAGCGGCACCTCCGGCATGAAGGCCGCCATGAACGGCGTCCTGAATCTCAGCGTCCTCGACGGCTGGTGGCCCGAGGCCTACGACGGCGACAACGGCTGGGCCATCACCGCCGGCCAGTACTACGAGCAACCCGAACTGAAGGAGGTGGCCGAGGCCAACCAGATCTACGACCTGCTCGAAGCCGTCATCACCGAGATGTACTACGACCGCAGCGAGGTCGGCCTTCCGACGCATTGGGTCGAAATGATGAGGAACTCGATCGCGACCGCGTGCTCCGGATTCAACATGAACCGCGTGCTGGCCGACTATGCCCGGCAATACTACATTCCGGCCAAGCGGCAGCTCCAGAGCCTCTCGGCCAACGACTGCGAGATGCTCCGGAAGGCCTTCCAGGGGCGGGACGCTCTGCTGAACAACTGGGATCGAGTGGTCATTCGCGACCTGTTCACCACCGTAGACCGCAAGGACCACGTCTGCCAGGGTGAGAAGGTGGAGGTCCGCTGCATGGTCGACTTCCACGGGGCGCCGGCCGATGCGTTCGGCGTGGAGCTGTACCTGAGCCAGAACAACGTCGACGAGTTCACCGTGATCCCGATGACCGGCGGCGAGATGCAGGGCCATTCGCGTCCGTACACCTGCTCGTTCGACATCGTCGAGCATGGCCTGCTGAGCATGAACGTGCGCCTTCGCCCGGCCGACCCGATTCTGCGCGATTCGCACCCCGAACTGATCAAGTGGGCGCAGTAGGGGCGAATCATCATTGGCCCCTGCTCCGGCGGGTCTATACGACAAAGTCGCCGGGCGCAAAGTCGAGCCTGCGTCCGGCGGCGATCGCTTCGTTGACCTTCAGCACGGTCACGACGGCCTCGTAGCCGATCTTCGCCGGACAAGCCAGTTCAGCCTCGCCTCGAATCGCATCGAAGAAATTCTCCAGGTGAGGCTGGTGAGGCGGCGTATCCATCTTGATGGGCACTGAGCAACTGAGCCGGTCGAGGTCTATTCCTTCCGGACTCTCCAGCACGAAGAGCCCTGCGAAGGCCTCCGCAAGCCGTTCCTCCGTCACTCGCTGTTGCTCCAGCCAGACACGCCATTCCGGGGGAACCGTGAGGTATCCCTCCTTCAGAAACGCCACCCACTGGGCCATTTGGCCACCGACCCAATCCGGGTAGAGTCTCGTCCGATCCGAGCGATGTGAGATCGCGAGCGTCCCCTTGTCTCCGAGAAACTTCTCGACATAGCCTTCGTACCGATTGCCCGAGAGGACCTGATACGAAGCGGCCACCGCGCCTTGGGGTGTTCGGTAGTCATAGATGGCCATCACCGTATCGCACCACTCGTGGCCGGCGCAGTTGGGCTGATTGATGTAGCCGCTGGCCAGGACAGAGACCGGCCGGGCGTCGAGAAACCAGTTGTAGACATCGAGCTGATGCGACCCCAGATCGACGACCGGACCGCTTCCGAGCCCTTTGTACCAACGCCAGTTCCTAAAGCGCTCCATGGATTCGTAACCGTATTTGCTGAGCACCGCCGGATCGACCGGCGCTTGCCGAGGCCAACCGAGCGGGGCCTGAGCGCCGCGATTCCACTGGCCATTGACCGCAATGATCCGACCCAGCAATGTCACTTCGTGCAAGAACCTCTCATAACAGAAGCGATACTGCGGATTGCTGCGCCGCTGGTGGCCGATCTGGAGGAGCTTGCCGGTCCTGCGTGCGGCCTGGACCATCCGGCGGGCATCCTCGACGCCGTTGGACATGGGCGCCTCGCAGTACACGTGCAGACCGGCGTCGAGGCAGGCGATGGTGTGCCGGGCATGCCAGCAGTCCGGCGTGGCAACGATCGCCGCATCCAGATTCTCCTCCCTGTGCAACATCTCCTCATAGTCCGTGTAGGGTCGGGCCGGATGGCCGCACCGCTGGAGAATGCGATACCCTCGCCGGAGATTGTACGCCTCCCAGATATCACACACCGCCTCGAAGCGGATGCCGGGGATCCTCCGGCAAGCATCCATCAGGACCTGTCCCTGAGCGCCGGCGCCGATCAGCGCAACATGCAGGGGCGAATCATCACTAGCCCCTGCCGTCGGCGACGCGGCACTGCGAACCGTCGGCGCCAACACCAATCCCGCGCTCACCGCCGTCGCAGAACGAAGGAAGCGCCGCCGATCCATCTTCTGAATTGACTGGCGTTCGTTCATGGCCTGCTCCTTCCACGACTCCAGCCGGGACCAACGAGAGAGCGCACCATCTCCGCAGTCGTTCCGACAGAAGTCTCTGCTTGAGGTATCCACCGAAATGTCACGCAAGGCCTTGCTCTTCCACCGCTACCATTGCGCGAACGCAGGGAATGTTACGAGCGGCCGAGCCGTGATTTCATGTAGGATGGGCTCTCAGCCCATGCTGTATTCAATCGTGCGTGAAGGCCGCCAGTGCTTCGCGGACGGTGTCGGTCAGTTTCTCTTCGCGAAGCCAGGTGGCGACGATCTTGCCGTCGGGGTCGATCAGCAGGATCTGCATCTGGCCGCCCAGTTGCCGCAGCAGTTCGGCGTCCCAATCCGGGCCGAAGTAGATTTCCGGCCACTCGATGTCGTGTTCCTCGACGTATTTCCTGACCTCGTCGAGCGTATCGGTTCCGCCGAGACCGATGATCTGGAGCTGGCTCGTGCGACTGTAGGTCGCGTGCAGCTCCTTGAGCCGATCCAATTCGGGATTGAAAACGGGCGACCAGAAGTTCAGCAGGACGAACCGGCCGCGATAGTCGATCAGGCGAATGTCCTTGCCATCCAGCGTCTTGGCTTCGAACGTCGGCGCTGTGTCCCCGACGTGCAGAGGCCGGCGCAGCCTCAGCACGAGATCACCCACGTCGAGCGGCTCGTCGCTGTATGCCTCCTCCATCGGCGGGACCTCGACCGTTCCGGAATAGCCGCCGAATTCCGCCGGGCCCTCATGGCTGTTGCGCTCTTCCAGCCAGACAGTGAACGTATACTTGCCCGGGATCACGTCTTCGATGCGAAACGTTCCGTCGACGGCGATGCAGAAGGTGTAGTGCCGCTGGTTCGGGTTGTGCCAAACCGCTTTGAGGTACTCCTCGGCCTCGGGTGTCTGGTGCCATTGCTTGAGCCATTCTTGCTGCTGGCGCTGGGTCATCTGGTCGTAGTCGGCCGGCCTCGGCCGATCGGGCCGGGCCGTGTCCAGGGCACGGAAACCGGCGCCGAAGTAGATGGGGCCTTCCCAGTCCGGCGGAGGCACGAACCGCCCGATCACGGGCCGGCCTTCGCCGCCCAATGTCATCGTTGCGGTCCGACCAGACTCGACCAGGATGGGCGTTCGCGAAGTGTGCGAGCTGACGGAATCTCCCATCCTTGTGAGATAGCCGACCTCGAACCAGCCCGGCGGCACCCACTTGAACGTGAAACGCCCCTCCGAATCGCAGAGCGTCTCGTAATTGAAATCGCGGCGATGTTCGAACCACGTCGAGTTCGGCAACCCGCCCATCCAAATCTTGTCTTCCAGAGGATGCCGGCCTTTGGCCACCTGCCCCTCGACACGCCCCCACCGCTGGAGTCGAATCACGCGATCCCTGGCGAACTGCTCCGAGCCGACCAGCGCAAAACCCGCATCATGCGCCGCAAGCAGACTGAACCCATCGTT
>ENA-UPTA01005296-UPTA01005296.1-activated-sludge-metagenome-genome-assembly--contig:-NODE-5296-length-11877-cov-6.406615_pt1 | contig 11877 bp, 10 predicted proteins | sample MGYA00238184_ERZ773361 | MGnify/ENA primary metagenome ERZ773361 (study PRJEB29100, sample SAMN05720205) | activated sludge metagenome | isolation source: anaerobic digester from wastewater...
CAATTGCAAATACAGGTATCAGAGCAAATCTTTCATATGGCGTGTCCACATCAAGCAGAGTTAAAGAGCTTGGTAAACAGGGAGCTGAAAAATACTGTAAAAATTTCTTACTAAGTAATAAAAAAGCTATGAAAGGAAGAGTAAATACTTCGGTGGAAATACATTCAGTGTACCTTGTTGATGAGCCGGAATTAGTATTGAGTTCTCAGATGGCTAAAGAAACAGATACTCTTATACACATTCACTTGCATGAAACACAAAGTGAAGTAGAAAACTGTATTAAAAGATATGGTATGACTCCTTTACAGGTATGTGCTAAAACCGGAATCCTAAACAATAAGGTAACTGCTGCACATACTGTCCATGTTAACGATGAAGATATGTTATTAATGAAGGAAAAGAAAGTCATACCTGTACATAATCCATCAAGCAATATGCTTCTTGGCAGCGGTTTTGCAGATATACCGAAAATGCTTGAACTTGGCATTAAACCTGCACTTGGAACGGATGGCGCAGCTAGTAACAATACATTAGATATGTTTAAGGAAATGCATCTTGCTTCTTTAATACATAAAGGGTATAAATTGGACAGCTCAGCAATAAATGCCCAGCAGGTTCTGTGTATGGCTACCTCTAGTGGAGCAAAAGCATTAGGTTTTGATGACTGTGGAATTATTAAAACAGGAATGAAAGCAGACATTACAATAGTAAATACTGATAGTTTAAATATGACACCGTTTTACGATCCGGTATCAGCTCTTGTTTATTCTGCAAGAGCTGCTGATGTTGATACGGTTCTAGTTAATGGTGAAATTTTGATGAAGGATAAACAACTGACTACAATAGATGAAGAAAAAGTAAAATTCGATGCTGCAAAGTCCGCTGCAAGACTCTACAGCACAAATTAATAATTTATAAATTACTCTTGCTTATTAAACTGACTAGAGTTAGAATATCAAAAAGATATCAAGACTATTGTTTTGAGGAAAGAAGATAAAATGCAGCTATTAGTGATAATACTGAATAAAACCGAATATCTGAGCCAGATGCTGAACTGTATGCTGGAGAGGAATATCTGCGGTGCGACAGTACTGGATTCAACAGGTATGATAAAAGTAATTAGTGAACAATCTATAGAACCACCTTCAATTTTCGGTTCATTAAGAGAATTTATAAATCCCTCAAGGGAAAGCAGTAAGACTGTTTTCATGGTTCTTCCAGATGAGAAGATAGAGATAGCAAAAAGTGTGGTAAAAGAAATAACTGGAGGATTTGACAAACCCAATACTGGTATAATGTTCACGATTCCCATTTCTTACGCGGAAGGGATAAAGATGGTATAGACATATGAACATACTACTAAGCCTTTGTCTTGCCATGCTGGCAGGACTCTTAATGACGCGATTGGTAAAAATATTCGGTCTTCCTAACGTTACTGGATACATTATTGCAGGACTGCTTATAGGGCCTTTCTGCTTCAAATTGATTCCGGAAGAATTTTTAGATGGATTTGCAATAATAACTACATCCGCGCTTGGGTTCATTGCATTCTCAATAGGAGGCGAATTCAAGATTGAGCATATAAAGCAACTTGGCAGGAGGATTATAACTATTACTGTAGTACAGGCTCTTATGACAGTGCTTGTAGTTGATATCATGCTTTTAATTGCAGGAATTTTCATTCCTGGATTCGATACACCGCTGGTAATTACTCTCGGTGCAATAGCTACTGCTACAGCACCAGCTGCAACATTGATGGTAGTAAGGCAGTATAAAGCAAATGGAATAGTAACAAGGACATTATTACCTGTAGTTGCAGGTGATGATGCTATAGGACTGATAATATTCTCAATATCTCTGGCAATTGCAAAGTCCTTAGCAATGCATGAAGCATTAACATTCAAATCAGCAGTATTAATGCCATTATGGGAAATAGTATTGTCATTAGCTGTCGGAGCAGCCTTGGGCTTTATACTTTCACTCTCCATGAGATGGTTCAAATCCAGAGCTAACAGGATCATCCTGATTGTAGCACTAGTTATCGGAGGTGTCGCATTAAGCCAGCTGCTTGGATTATCTTCTTTGCTTACATGTATGATGATAGGAGCTATGTACGCTAATATGTGTACAGAAATCGAACCTGTTATGGAAGCATATGAAAGATGGACACCACCTGTATTTCTTCTTTTCTTTGTTATTTCAGGTGCTGAGTTGAATATAGGGATGATAATAACTGTTGGAGCGGTTGGTATACTTTATCTTATCTCCCGATCGATAGGCAAATATACCGGAGCATATCTTGGTTCTGTTATATCAAAAGCAGATCCAAATGTAAGAAAGTATCTTGGACTTGCGTTGCTACCGCAAGCAGGTGTAGCTGTTGGAATGGCCCAGATTGTTATGACAGAACTTCCGGCATATGGTGAAGCTATTAGAACAATAGTCTTATGCGCGACTCTCGTGTATGAGCTTGTCGGTCCAGTTATAACAAAAATTGCACTTACAAAAGCAGGCGAGATACCTGTACAGCTAAAACCTCAAAAGAAATCAAAATAGTATAATGAGGTAATTAGCCTATATCATGTAGGAATTTTGGAATTACATATTTAGTTGAAAAATTTAATACACAAAAAAAAGAACCATAATGGTTTCTTTTTTTTATACATATGGTAGAATCAAGACAGAAGGAGATAAAAAAATGCAGCATGAGATAACCACAAAAAAAAGGCTTCTTAATCCTGATGGAACATTAAGCGAACCGGGTTATTCAAAGAAGCTTATATTAGATTATGACAGAAAGGACATCAAAGCTAACTCTCTAAGAATAAAAGAATGGGATTATTACCTTATAGCCAATGATAAATTCGCTCTTGCTCTTACTATAGCAGATAATTCATATATGGGGCTTGATTCGGTTTCATTTCTGGATTTTGAAAGTAAATGGCATCATACTAAATCATACATGTCCTTTATGACAAAAGGGAAGAAACAGTTACCTGATAATTCTAGTTATGGTGATGTAATAAGCAATGGAAAAGGATATAGCCTTAAGTTTTTAAATGATGGCAAAAAAAGAGTACTTTATGCAAATCTGAATAATTTCATGACGGATGTGAAATTGGTCGCAATGGTTGAACTTACTGATGAACCTAAAGAAACAATGGTAATTGCAACTCCATATAAAGAAGACAAAAAGGCATTTTATTACAATCAGAAAATAAACTGCATGAAAGCATCAGGTTATGTGGAATTCAACAAAACTAGATACGAGTTTGCAAAGACTGATTCCTGCGCCGTTTTGGATTGGGGAAGGGGAGTCTGGACTTATGAAAATACATGGTACTGGGGCTCAGCATCAGGATATGTCAACGACATACCTTTCGGATTCAACATCGGATATGGATTTGGTGATGTATCTCATGCTTCAGAAAACATGGTTATATATGATGGTAAAGCACATAAACTGGATATAGTCGAGTTTATTATTCCTGCTAAAAACGGAAAAGATGATTTCTTATCCCAATGGAAATTCACTAGTAACGATAAGCGTTTTGAAATGGACTTTGTTCCTATACTTGATAGAGCATCCTGTACTTCACTTGGAGTTATAAAAAGCGACCAGCATCAAGTTTTCGGAAGGTTTTCAGGATTTGTTATACTGGATAATAATGAGAAAGTTGTAATCAAGGATTTTCTTGGTTTTGCTGAAAAAGTATTTAATAAATGGTAGAATAATAACATTATAGGAGGATGGGTATGTTTAACACTGAAAAGGCATATAAACAGGCAAAAGAGTATTACAAACGTTATGGAATCGATACTGAAAAAGCAATAAAATTATGTGATAACGTTCCAATATCAATACATTGCTGGCAGGGAGATGATGTTGGCGGATTCGAAAAGAGTTCAAAAGATCTGACTGGAGGAATTCAAGTTACAGGAAACTATATAGGCAAAGCAAGAACTGCTGACGAGTTACGCGCTGATTTGGATTTTGCAATGAAATATATACCAGGAGTTAAGAAAGTTAACCTTCATGCAAATTATCAGGAATCTGATAAGTTTGTTGACAGAGATGAAATCCGACCTGAACATTTTAAGAAATGGGCTGACTGGGCTGTTGAAAGGAATATTGGACTGGATTTTAATCCGACATATTTCTCACATCCAAAAAGCGATAATGGAACATTGTCTGCAGCAGATGATAAGGTAAGGGATTTCTGGGTAAAACATGGTATAGCTTGCAGAAAGATAGGCCAGTATTTTCATGAAAGAACTGGTAAAATCTGCGTTATTAACCACTGGACTTCAGATGGTTCAAAAGAAATACCACAGGATACCTTATCACCCAGATTAAGACTAAAAGACAGTTATGACAGAATATTTAAAGAGACTTCTGATGTTAAAGGCGTTGTCGATGGTATAGAAAGTAAATTATTCGGAATAGGTCTAGAAAGTTATACAACAGGCAGTTTTGAATTCTGTATAGGTTATGTCATGAACAAGAAGAAGGATCATATAATACTTACTCTTGATACCGGACACTATCATCCTACTGAGGTAGTATCTGCAAAATTATCAGGAATATTTACATTCCAAAAATCATTGCTTCTTCATGTCAGCAGGCCTGTAAGATGGGATTCTGACCATGTAGTATCATTTGATGACGAGACAAAAGCTATATTTGAAGAGCTAGTAAAGATGAACAAACTGAAAAATACTTATGTTGCTACTGATTATTTTGATGCTTCCATAAACAGAGTAATGGCTTGGGCAGTAGGTCTTAGAAATACTAGAAAAGCTATACTGGCAGCTCTCTTGCAACCTAATGAGATGCTTATGGATGCAGAAGGGAAAAATGACCATAGTACAAGATTGGCACTTAAAGAAGAATTCAAATCTGCACCATTTGGGTTTGTATGGGATTACTATTGTGAGAAAACAGGTGCTAAAGCAGGACTTGACTGGATTAACGATATCAAGCAGTATGAGTACGATGTCCTGTCAAAAAGGTAATAGTATAGCAAGATAATTAAATATTAAACAATGAACTGCTAAAATAGTAAAATTAAAGAATGCAAAATAAACAAAAAAACCGGTTAACCGGTTTTTGTGTTTATATAAGTATTATTTGCTATCTGTTATCCTTATCCTCAATAAAACGTAACCTGAACATTTCCTGTTCACTTAAGAATGAATCAGAAAAAGGAGAGAATGTGAAAGAGAATTTGTTTGGATTTGTATAGAGCAGATATTTGTCTTCTGGTCTTGGACCACATGAATTAGAGCCAAGTCCAGTATGTTTGTAATCAATATTAATGTTAATACAATCATTCTTCTTAAGCTCATATTGGTGATTTGCTTTTGCCATCTGGTGAGCATCATAATATGATGCGCTAAAATTGAATGTATTCAAACCACCAAAGAATAGACCTTGACCCAATACATTTTTAAAGCTTACCCATCTTGTGTCCATCTTGTTTCCATTCTCCTGAGGTTTCTCATAATTTTCTTGTAAATCATCGATAAGGCCTTCATAAATTCCTAAAATAGTACTGCTGTTCATATCTTCATAGCTTTCATGAAAACCTTTTCCGAACCATCTGACATATTCGTATTCCATAGGTATCTGCATGGTTAAACCGAATCTGGGAAGATATAGGTAATCCCATGTGCCATTAATATTTCTATATTTGATAAAATCATTCAAAGGCTCATAACCAGTTTTTACAGTGACCTGCCCATTGGAATATATGCAGTATTCTGTCGTCGTTTTTAATACAGGTTTTTTTGTTGTAGCCCCAAAAACGGACACTACTAAGAAAACGACCTTTTTTGCGAAATAACTGAATGAATAGGTTTCGACTCTTTTTAAAAGCCTGTCTAAACCATATTCCTCCCATTTCTTTGCTATATTGACATCGTTGTCTGTTGGAGCCCTAAAGAAATTTTCCTTTGTTCCTGATTCAAGAAGCATTTCATTTCCATTGAAATAGTAAGAATTTAAATTACCGAAAATCTTTGAAAAAGATGCCTTAAAATTCTCCCCAAAAACAATGTATTCCGTTTTTGTTTCTATATAGGATAAATCATTTCTTTCTAGAGGTTTTCTGTATTCGAATTTTTCATCAAGGATTATCTGTGATCTGGTAACTTCAAATCCTTTTTCAGCATAAGGAGTACTTTCATTGTACTCAAAGAAAAATGTCAACTGAATATCTCCAAATAAGTTTGCATCAAAATCCAATTGATATGTTTTTGATTCCTGAGCAGCTATATTCAGGCTTGGGATGTTTCCTGTTTTTAAGACTTCACCACTTTTTGTAAGCTCGTAATATACAGCAATGTTGGATGTATCAGCAAAATCCTGCATATTTTTAAATGTAACTGTATTTGCATGTTTATCAAATTGTTTTACTTTAACTGGCTCATATATTTTCTTAAGTTCGATTAAACATGCTTTTGGTATCCGGTCAGCAGTGTTGTAAGCATCAAGACAGAAATTTTTATCATTTGGATAATCGTCAAAATCACCTCCATATGAGATAAAGGGAACCATATCCTCAGTATATGATAAAAGACCATGATCAGCCCATTCCCAGACGCAGCCACCCATTAGTCGGGGATATTTATATATAATATCCCAATAATCAGATAATCCGCCTGGCCCGCATCCCATTCCGTGAGCATATTCACAGAGGAAGAAAGGTCTTTTATCAGGTGTGGCTCCTGCTTTCTCAAGTTTTTCGTGATTTGTATACATCTCTGAAATAACATCAACTGATTCATCAATTAAGGCTCGTTCATAATGGATAGGGCGATCATCAACACTTCTAATGTATTCCATCATTGCTTTATGATTGCTTCCGAATCTGCATTCATTGCCTAATGACCACATTATGATGCAGGGATGGTTTTTATCTCTTTGCACCATTCTTTGAGCTCTGCTTACAAAATGAGGTGTCCATTCTGGCTTATCAGACAAATCATATTCGGGATCATTATAATAGAATCCATGAGTTTCCAAGTCAGCTTCATCAATAACATATATCCCATATTCATCACAAAGAGAATAAAGATACGGATCATTCGGATAGTGTGATGTGCGAATTGAATTTATATTATGCCTTTTCATCATAACTATATCATTCTCCATAACTTCACGTGAAATGGCATGTCCTGTAAGAGCATACGTATCATGTCTATTGGTACCCTTAATCTTTACTGGTGTATTATTTACCATGAAAACACCATCAATAATTGACACTGTTTTGAATCCGACTTTACAAGTACGTATATCAGTAACAGTTCCTTTTGAGTCTTTCAATTGAAGTATAAGAGTGTAAAGATTAGGAGTCTCGCTAGTCCAGGGCAGAACTCCTTCAATATGTATATCAATAAAAGGATTTACAGTAGATTTACTGAAAATAAGGGTATCTTCCATATCATACAGTTCATATGAAAATGAGGTATTTTTTGTTTGTGAAGCAAGTATATTTACGGAAAGGTCATTTAATGTTGTCTTGACCTTGAAATCAATGATTGAAATTTTATGAGTAGAGTAAAGATAAACCTCTCGGAATATACCGCTTAACCTGTAAAAATCCTGACACTCAAGGTAACTTGAAACGCTTATTTTGTATACTTCAACAGCAACAAGATTCGCTCCAGGATGGACATATTCTGTAATGTCAAATTCCGAAGGTATATGTGATCCTTGCGAAAAACCGACCTCCTTACCGTTTATGTACAAAACAAAAGATGAGTTTACACCTCCAAAGTGGATTATCACATTTCTAGAAGAATAAATATCCGGCAAAATGAATAGTGTCCTGTAAAGGCCTACTGGATTTATATCCGGTATATAAGGCGGATCAACCGGATAGGGATATCTGGTGTTAATATAATGCGGTTTATCATATCCTAGCGTCTGCCATGATGAAGGTACAGGAATCACATCCCAGTCTTCATCATTGTATTCAGGAAGAGAGAAAGATTCATCGACCTCATATTCATTTTCACAGTATTTGAAATTCCATTTACCATTTAACAGTTTAAAATAAGGTGATAAACCTCTGATATCCTTTTTGGCATCCATCACATCGCTGTAGGGTATGGAAGTTGCTCTAGGTTCAAGTACAGATTTGCCGATTATGGAAATGTCCTTGTGGTATTTATTCATAAAACCCTCCCTGATATATTCTTTTAATTTACATCCTTAGTAAAGTATATAATAATAAAAATATAATACATCCTTTTTGTGATATTTATGTGATGATTATGCAAGTAAGAAATACTTGATGAATTATATGATATAATGCATAAAGGAAAATTTACTAATTATGAAGAAGTCAAAATCCAAAAAAATGAATAAAGAAAAGAAAACATTAATCGCAATTATTGTAATAATAATAGTATTAGGTATTCCAGGCATTTCAATCTTCATATTCAGATATCTAGAGAATGGAAATCATAATGTTACTAATTCGCCTGGTGTCGAATCAACTGCTCCTTCTGATTCTCAACCATATATCCCATCTGAAAGCGCTTCTCCTTCAGAAACTGAAACAGATGAATTGTCAGAACCTTCTCCTTCATCGGGGATAAACCTGAATCAACTGGAAATAAGAAGTATGTATTCGCTTAAGCTTTACCTTAATTCGCTTCTTAGCAGTAATGAAGGAAAATATGGCTTAAGCTTATACAATATGAACACAGGCGAATACATCGGGATTAATGATACGGAACTATATGTGGCAGCATCATCGACGAAAGTTCCAATGGTAATGTATGTTTATGATGCTGTTGAGAAAGGCACACTTTCATTTGATGATATTATTATTTATACAGAAGATGATTATGAAGCAGGAACAGGCATAATCATCAAAGGACAATTCGGGGATGAATATACGATAGGGCAATTAGTTGAATATGCAATCATGTATAGTGACAACTGCGCAATCAATATGTTAATAAGAATCTGTAATGAATGGAATATGGTTAATTATATGAATAAACTGGGAGCTAAAGTAGACTATATCCAGAAACGATGGAAAACTTGTCCATATGACCTGATGCTCTATTACAAAGAATTATTCAGACTTATTGAAAGAAATCCAGAGCATTATCAGAAACTGATGGATGATCTTTGTGAGAACACTGTGGCTTATCAGATGTCCTCGAAATCTGTTCTGCCAGGTGAATTGAAAATTGCTATGAAAATAGGTATAAATACCACATTACCGACCTTAAATGAAACCACTGCAGTGTATTCAGACCAGATATATATATTATCTTATTGCTCGACTGATATAGTTATTGAAGAGTCTGTTATAATCCTTAAAAAAATCAGTCAGATAGTATATGAGTATATGGAAAATGGTTATGTTTTAGTAGAATTGAACTGGAATTGAAAGTAATTAACAGAAATATAACAGAAAATTAATTTATTGACACACATAATGGCATATGGTAGAATACCACAGGTAGCCGCACTTGAGAGGTTTTAAAGTATATAATACTACCTTAACAAGGCGAGACTGGGCTGTAGGAGGCAAATAAAAATGTATGCAATTATTGAGACCGGAGGAAAACAGTACAAAGTTTCTGAAGGAGACACGCTCTATATCGAGAAGATAGAAGCTGAAAATGGAAAAGTCGAGTTTGACAAAGTTCTTGCAGTATCCACTGATGAAGGCTTAAAGGTCGGAAAACCTTATGTTGAAAAAGCAAAAGTAACCGCCGAGGTGGAGAAGAACGGTAAGGGAAGAAAAATACTTGTTTTCAAGTATAAGGCCAAAAAAACGTATAAAAAGATGCAAGGCCACAGACAACCTTACACAAAAGTCATAATTGACAAGATTTCTTTATAACATTGGAGGTAAATTCAAATGGCACATAAGAAGGGCGTAGGAAGTACAAAAAACGGAAGAGACAGTGAAAGTAAAAGATTAGGCGTTAAAAGAGGTGATGGACAGGCTGTACTTGCAGGAACTATCCTTGTAAGACAGAGAGGAACAAAAATTCACCCCGGTGAAAATGTCGGAATCGGCGGAGATGATACTTTATTTGCAAAAGCGAGTGGGACAGTTCAATTCTCACGTATGGGAAAAGACAGAAAAAAAGTAAGTATCGTAACCCAGTAGAAAACACCCGCTTCCAGAGGAAGCGGTTTTTTTTCATTATGTTTATAGATGAAGCAAAGATATATGTAAAAGCTGGAAAAGGCGGTAACGGAGCCAGTACTTTCAGAAGAGAAAAATATGAACCATCAGGCGGACCAGATGGAGGAGACGGCGGAAAAGGCGGAGATATTATTTTCATCGCAGATAATAATATACGTACTTTAATTGATGTAAAGTACAACAGGAAGTATTTTGCACAAGACGGCATGAAAGGTATGAAGCAAAGGATGACGGGAAAATCCGGAGAAGATACCATCATAAAAGTCCCTGTAGGTACTCTGATAATTGATACTGATAAAAATAAAATGATCTGTGATCTTAATAGAGACCAGATGTCCTTTACGGTATGTAAAGGAGGCAGAGGAGGAAGAGGAAACACGCATTTTGCGACACCTACGAGACAGACACCGGAATTTTCAGAAGCTGGAGAAGATGGTGAAGAGAGAAACTTGTTTTTAGAATTAAAGCTTTTAGCGGATGTCGGTATAATCGGAATGCCTTCAGTCGGCAAGTCAACTTTAATATCCGTGATTACTGCAGCAAGACCAAAAATCGCAGATTATCATTTCACTACTTTAGTACCTAATCTTGGTGTAGTAAAGTTGAATGATTCCTATGAGTTTGTTGTCGCAGATATACCTGGCCTAATTGAAGGAGCTTCTGATGGAGCAGGATTAGGGCATGAATTTTTAAAACATATTGAAAGAACAAAATTATTAGTGCATCTAGTAGATGCGTCAGAAACAGAAGGCAGGGATGCGGTCTCTGATTTTGAGATAATAAATGATGAACTTGCAAAATATAATCCCGAACTTTTTAGACGACACCAGATATGTGTGATGAACAAGATTGATTTATGCGCAACAGAGGGGAAAACACAAAGAACAGAAGAGATTGAAAAGGCAATAGAAGCAAAAGGTTATGAAGTTTTAAAAATATCTGCAGCCACAAATAAAGGAACAGATATTCTGGTAAAAAGATGCGCTGCGTTACTTAAACAATTACCAGATACTGTTATTATTAAAGATGCTGACGATTATGCTGTATATGAAGATGAAGAGCAAGCCAGATTTACTGTTCGCAAAGATGGTAACAGGTATTATGTTGAAGGAAGCTGGCCAACAAAACTTGTTAATTCTACAAATATCAATAATACCGAATCACTTCGCTATTTCCAAAGACAGCTTAAGGAAAAGAATGTGATAGAGGAGTTGGAAAAGCAAGGAATACAGGAAGAAGACATAGTAGTAATAGACGATTTTGAATTTGAATATATTAAATAAGAGGCAAAAATGTTAACAAGCAAGCAAAGAGCATATTTAAGAGGATTAGCACAAAAAATAGAACCAGTTATACAGCTTGGAAAAGGTGGTATAAATAAAAATACCCTTACTTCATATGAAGAAGCATTAGAGGCTCGTGAACTTGTAAAGACAACTGTTTTGAAAAGTTGTGAGTATGATGCTAAAGAAGCTGCTCATGACATAGCAGAAGCTATTGAGGCAGAAGTAGTCCAGGTAATCGGAAACAGATTCACTCTGTATAAACAATCAAGAGAAAAAAAACATATTGATTTGAATTTTTAACTTTATTTTTAAAATCAGTAAGCAGTACATTATTAATGAAGAAAAATCCTTAGTTTATACTAACTAAGGATTTTTTGGAGCTGGTGGCCGGATTTGAACCGGCGACC
>ENA-UPTA01005297-UPTA01005297.1-activated-sludge-metagenome-genome-assembly--contig:-NODE-5297-length-11877-cov-5.577313_pt1 | contig 11877 bp, 10 predicted proteins | sample MGYA00238184_ERZ773361 | MGnify/ENA primary metagenome ERZ773361 (study PRJEB29100, sample SAMN05720205) | activated sludge metagenome | isolation source: anaerobic digester from wastewater...
TGAAAAAAAATGCTATTTGGTGGGTTGTACAAGGGCTAAAAACGGGGTCAGAATTATTTATTGAAAACATAGGGACGGTTCTCGTTCTTCGAGAACCGTCCCTATGTTTTTAAATCGGTGTCTGACCCCGTTTTTAGCCCTTTTGGGGAGCGAGAAGGTTCAGGCCTTTGAGGGTGAGGTCTGGATCGATTGTTGTAAAGCAGGTGCAATAGGGAGCAATGAGCTTGATGTGGCCACCGGTGCCGATGATGCGGGTTTGTTTGCCTGTTTGAGCTGCCAGCTTCCTGGCCAGTCCGTCTGCCATGCAGGCAGAACCATAGATAATCCCATTGAGCATACTGCTTCTGGTATCTCGTCCGATCAAGCCGGACGGCCTGGCAGCGGATACCTTTGGCAGGAGCGCGGTTTTTTCAGCTAAAGCATCCAGCGATGTCTGCAGGCCCGGCAGTATCAGGCCTCCTTTGTACTCCCCTTTTGCTGAAATGATGTCAAAGGTGATGGCGGTGCCGAAATCAACCACGATCGCAGGGCAGCCGTATAGGCGGATAGCGGCAAACGCATTCACCAGCCGGTCCTGTCCTACTTGTCCGGGGTTTTTGTAGCAGTTTTTAACAGGCACTGACGCATTCTTGCCCAGTATGACCGGTTGTATCCCGGGAAAAGCGGTTTTAAGGTTCTTGACGAGTTTTTCTGTCGCATGCGGAACGACACTGGCTATGATGACCGCTGCCACATCGGTGCGGGCAACCGAGTCAAGGAATGCGCGGTAGCCGGCTTGATGCGTCAAGGTTGAAAAGCGCCGTATGAGGCGCGTTCCCCGGAACAGCCCGGCGGTGATGCCGGTATTGCCTATATCGACAGCCAATAATGTACTCATCCGTTATCCCGGTTTGATCTCTTTGATCTTATCGCGCAATTTGGCGGCTTTTTCAAAATCGAGATTGCGCGCAGCGAGTTCCATTTCATACTCAAGCTGCGCAATATATTCCTTGAGGTCGTATTCGTCCTTCTGCTCGCCGGTCAGCTCGATGACGAATGCCTCCGCGTCCGAAAGGTCTTCGATGCCCTGTTTGATCGCTTTTTGAACCGACCGCGGGGTTATGTCATTTTTCTTGTTGAATTCGAGCTGGATCGAACGCCTGCGGCTGCTCTCGTCGATCGCTTTTTGCATTGACCGGGTAATCGTGTCCGCGTACATGATGACCGTGCCGTTGATATTGCGCGCGGCGCGGCCCGCGACCTGTATAAGCGATGTCGCAGATCTCAGGAACCCTTCCTTATCCGCATCCAGGATGGCAACGAGCGATACCTCGGGCAGGTCCAGTCCTTCTCTGAGCAGGTTGATGCCCACGAGGCAGTCGAACTGCTTTGTGCGCAGGTCCCGCAGTATCTGGGAGCGCTGGATCGTTTCGATCTCCGAATGAAGATATTTTACCTTTAATCCCTTGTCTTGTAAATAGGAAGTCAGGTCTTCTGCCATGCGCTTGGTAAGGGTGGTGACAAGAGTGCGCTCGCCGGCTTTGGCCCTGTTGCGGATCTCGGTTTCAAGGTCATGGATCTGGCCCTGCGTCGGCCTGATGACGATCTCAGGATCGATAAGGCCGGTCGGCCTGATGACCTGCTCGAATATCTTCTGTTTGCTTTTGGCAGCCTCATAGGGGCCGGGCGTGGCTGATACGAACACAGCTTGTTTGACGAGCGATTCGAATTCCTCGAACCGCAGGGGCCTGTTATCGAGGCATGAAGGCAGCCTGAACCCGTAGTCCACCAGGACGTTCTTACGCGCTTTATCGCCTTCGTACATCCCCCCTATCTGCGGGATCGTCGCGTGCGATTCATCAATGATCACGAGGAAGTCCTGCGGGAAGTAATCCAGGAGGCAATACGGCCGCGACCCGGGCGGTTTGCCCGAAAGGTGGCGTGAATAGTTCTCGATGCCGTGGCAGTATCCCAGTTCCTTGAGCATTTCCATGTCGTATCTGGTCCGCTGCTCGAGCCGCTGGGCCTCGAGGAGCTTGTTCTCTTTACGCAGGAACGCGAGCCGCTCGGCGAGTTCATCACGTATAGTCTGAAGCGCTGTCGTAATGCCCTGTTCCGAGGCAAGGAAATGCTTTGCCGGATACACGGCGGCCTTATCGAGCACGGCCAGGACGTCCCCGGAGACCGGGTCGATCTCCGAGATCCGCTCCACCACGTCGTTGAAAAACTCGATGCGCACGGCGGTTTCCTTGTACGCCGGGAATATTTCTACAACATCCCCGCGCACCCGCACCTTGCCCCGGACAAATTCGTAATCGTTGCGCTCGTACTGGACGCCGATGAGCCGCGATAACAGGCCGTCGCGCGATACCTCATCGCCTTTATTGATGACGATGAGCATGCCCTGGTATTCCTGCGGAGAACCGAGGTTGTATATGCATGAGACCGACGCCACGACCAGGACGTCCCGCCTGGACATGAGCGAGCTTGTGGCCGACAGGCGCAAACGGTCGAGCCGGTCGTTGATGGAGGAGTCTTTTTCAATGTAGGTATCGGTCGAGGGTATATACGCTTCGGGCTGGTAATAATCGTAGTATGATACGAAATATTCCACTGCGTTCCGGGGGAAGAATTCCCTGAATTCGGAATAGAGCTGCGCGGCAAGGGTTTTGTTGTGGGATATGACAAGCGCGGGCCTGTTGACGCGGGCAATAACGTTGGCGAGGGTGAACGTTTTCCCCGATCCTGTCACGCCCAGGAGCGTCTGGTACTGTCTGCCGGCGATGATCGACGCGGCAAGCGCGTCGATCGCGCGGGGCTGGTCCCCGCAGGGCTTATACCCCGAAACGAGCTCGAAGCGTTCCATTCGGATCAGACGACGTCGAGGCAGATATCGACCGCATCGACCGAATGCGTGAGGTCTCCGAGCGAGATGATGTCGACGCCGGTTTCCGCGATCTCCCTGATGTTCTCGAGCGTGATCCCGCCCGATGCCTCGAGTTTTGTTTTTGGGTGATGGCTTTTGGTGAAGTCGGTGGAATTGCGCAGTTCAACGGCCTGCTTGATATCGTGCGCCGGCATGTTGTCGAGCATGATCAGATCGGGCTTGAACTGGAGCGCGTGCTTGAACTCGTCGAGGTTCTGCGTTTCTATCTCGATCTTGAACCCTTTGGGTATCTTGGGCAGTTTGTTATATCCTTCAGTGATCTTGATGTGATTGTCTTTGATCAGGATCATCTCATCGAGGGAAATGCGGTGGTTGTAGCCTCCGCCGACGCGCACGGCGTATTTCTGCAGTTCGCGCAGGCCGGGCATGGTCTTGCGGGTATCCGTGATCTTGACCTTGAGCGGTTCGACGCGGTCCACATACGTCCGCGTTTTTGTCGCGATGCCGGACAAAAGTGTGAGCATGTTGAGGGCAACGCGCTCCGCGTTGAGTATGGAACGCGCTTTGCCGCTCACGACGGCAAGGATCTTGTTCTTGGCGACCTTCTGGCCTTCGCGGCAGAATGCTTTGAAGTCGATGTTTTTGTCCACGAGCTCGAACGTGCGGCCCGCGATATCGATGCCGCATACGACGCAATCCTCTTTTGCGAGCAGGTGCGCTTTGATGTCCTTGTTCTCCGGGATGGTCAACTGCGTCGTGATATCGCCCTTGCCGATGTCTTCAACGAGCGCGTGGCGGATAAGCTGGTCGACGGTTTCCTTGTTGAGGTCCGTTCTCTTATCCTGAAGAAAATGCTTATTGTAGTGCATGTTTCACCCCCTGTAGCTTTACGAGCGTTTCTTTGAGCTGGGATAGTTTTGCCCTTTCGTTCTCGACGACTTCCGGCTTTGCCCGCTCCACAAAAGCCTTGTTGGCAAGCATGGTTTCCTTTGCTTTGATATCCTGCTGCGTTCTGGCGATCTTTGAATCGATCTTCGCTTTTTCTTTTGCTATATCAATGACACCCTCGAGCAAAATGGATATATGGCTGTCGTCCACTACCGTCGTGACGCTGGATTTCAGGTGCTGCTGGCGGTCCAGTATCGCGAGCTTGCTCAGGCGTGCCAGAAAGGTGATGTGGCTTGAGATCCCGGTCAGCAGGCCGCGCGATTGTTTCGACGCATTGGCGATGACCGCTTCCACGGCCTGCGCCGGCGCGATCTCAAGCTCGGAACGCATATTCCGTATCGCGGTGATGATATTGACCGCGATATCGAACTGTTTTTCTATCTTTTTATCGATGATCTGCGGCTGGATATGGGGCCAGCTCTGTTTCATGATCGATCCTGCCTCCGGCGCAAGATAATGCCATATCTCCTCGGTGATGAACGGCATGAACGGATGCATGACGCGCATGAACTTTTCCAGTATTTTGAACATGACGACCTGGTTCTGCGCATTTTTTATGTCCGGTTTGATGATCTCGAGGTACCAGTCGCAGAATTCGTGCCAGAAGAAATGGTACAGGAGGTTTGCCGCCTCATTGAACCGGTACGCGCCGAGATGTTTATCAAGCTCCTTGATCGCCGAGTAAAATCTGCTCAGGATCCACCGGTTCGGCAGGGACAGGTCCTCCTGCTTGAAAAAAACGCACAGATCAGTGCGGACGGCAGCCGCGTCCAGGTTCATGAGCACGAAACGCGATGCGTTCCATATTTTATTGGCGAAATTCCTTCCCTGTTCGAACCGCTCCTTTGACAGATACACGTCCTGGCCCTGGCTCGTGATCGAGATGAGGCTGTACCTCAGCGCGTCGGTGCCGTATTCTTTTATGATCTCAAGCGGATCGATGATATTGCCCAGGGATTTGGACATCTTGCGGCCTTCGATGTCGCGCACCGTGCCGTGGATATACACGTCCTGAAAAGGAATATCCCCCATGAATTCATAGCCCGCCATGATCATTCGTGCGACCCAGAAGAAAATGATCTCCGACGCGGTCGAGAGCGCTGACGTCGGGTAAAAATAACCGAGGTCTTCTTTGACGTTATGTGCAGCGCCTGCGTTGTCCGTGTGAGTTTTTGCAGGCCACCCGAATGTCGCGAACGGCCACAGCCATGACGAGAACCACGTATCGAGCACGTCGTTATCCTGTGTCACGGCCGCAGACCCGCAGTCGGGGCATTTTTGAAGCGCGCTGCGGCACACATGCATGCCGGGTGAGCCTTTGTCTTTGCAGTCCGCGCAGTAGTAGACAGGGATGCGGTGCCCCCACCATATCTGGCGCGATATGCACCAGTCCTGTATGTTCTCCATCCAGTTCAGGTAGACCTTGGTCCAGCGCGCCGGGTGGAACTTGATCTTGCCTTCGCGTACCGCGGCTATGGCCGGGACCGAAAGCGGCTGCATCTTCACGAACCACTGTTTCGAGAGATACGGCTCGATGATCGTGTGGCAGCGGTAGCAGTGGCCGGCTGACAGGTCATGCGGGACGATCTTCTCGAGAAAACCCTGCTCTTTCAGGTCCTCGATGATGACCTCGCGCGCCTCGAAGCGGTCCATATCCTTGTATTCGCCGCCGTTCTCGTTGATGCGCGCGTCGGGATGGAAGATATTGATGAACTCAAGATCGTGCTTCTTGCCGGTGGCATAGTCGTTCGGGTCGTGCGCGGGCGTGACCTTGACCGCGCCGGTGCCGAATTTCATGTCGACCATATCGTCTGCGATGATCTCGATCTCGCGGTTGACCAGGGGCAGGATGAGTTTTTTGCCCACGGCTTTTTTGTACCGCTTGTCTTTCGGGTTTACCGCGACCGCGGTATCGCCGAGCATGGTTTCGGGCCGGGTCGTCGCCACGATCACGAATTCATCGGGGGTGTCCTTATAGGGGTATTTGAGGTAATACAGGTTGCCCTTGAGGTCATGATGCGGCGCTTCCTCGTCTGCAAGCGCGGTCTGGCAGCGCGGGCACCAGTTGATGATCCGATGGCCCTGGTACACGAGCCCTTTTTCGAACAGCCGGACGAATACCTCTTTGACCGCGTCCGAATATCCTTCGTCCATGGTGAAGCGCGTGCGGTCCCAGTCGCAGGATGCGCCGAGTTTCTTGAGCTGCCTGATGATGGTCGAACCGTACTCTTCCTTCCATTTCCAGACTTCATCGACGAATTTCTCGCGGCCCAGGTCCTGGCGTTTTATATTCTCTTTGGCAAGCTTGCGCTCGACCACGTTCTGCGTGGCGATCCCGGCGTGATCCGTGCCCGGCATCCAGAGGGCCTCATCGCCTTTGAGCCGGTGGTATCTCATAAGGATGTCCTGGATGGTGTTGTTGAGCGCGTGGCCCATGTGGAGAATGCCGGTGACGTTTGGCGGCGGGATGACGATCGTATACGCCTTTTTGTCTTTATCGGGACGGGCGGCAAAAAGCCTCTTCTCCTCCCATTCCTTATACCACTTGTCCTCGGTCTCCTGGGGATTGTAACGGCTGGGTAATTCGATCATACGTTAGATTATTCCTTCTCGGAATTTGTCCTGAAGTTTGACGATGCGTTTGGGGAGGGCTTTTCTCAGGATATTCCCTTGATAGAGCCACGCAAGCCGCAGCCTCATCGGTTTTTTTCCGTATTCTTTCAATGCCTCGTCCGTGATGTGGTAACGGAAACCGCAGGGCTTACTTTTCATAACGCACCTTGCGCAGATTTTCTATGTCGTCCTGGTCCTGCAGCCTGCCTGATACGCGTTTTAAGGCAATGAGGTCCTTGACCCCTAAAACCGGTATGGCAATCCCTTTCATCGTGATCATCCGGGAGCCGCGTTTTGCTTTATCGAATGAGATCGGGCTGTCGATCAGCACGTCCAATTCGGACAGCGTCCAGGCCGGATTCACCAGATTGAACGCTTTCATATGCTTCCGGGCGATCCACTGCGCCCGTTTATTTTCATCGGCGATGTCGATGATCTTGACGGGCATTTTGGGCTGAAAACCCCATTCGCGCATCAGTTTTTCGAATCTGGCTATGTTCTGTTTTGAAAAATCGATCAGGATGTCGATGTCATAGGTCATGCGCGGTATTCCGTGAAAATTGACCGCGAGGCCGCCGATGACGATATAGCTGATTTTATGTGCGTTGAATCCCCGGAAGATGTCCTCGTACGTATGCATTACCGTATTTTGTCCTTCATAAGCTTGTATTCGAAGCTGTCGATCAGCGCCTGCCATGACGCCTCGATGATGTTCTCGGACACGCCCATGGTGCTCCAGGTGTCATGCTCGTCCTGCGACTGGATGAGGACGCGCACGCGCGATGCGGTGCCCGCTTTCTCGTCCAGAACGCGCACCTTGAAATCGGAAAGCTGCATCTTTTCAAGCTGCGGATAATAATGGGACAGCGCTTTCCTGAGCGCGCTGTCGAGCGCATTGACCGGGCCGTCGCCGTCGGCGGCGGTATGCTCGAGCTGCCCATTGATCCTGATCTTGATGATCGCTTCGGTGGAGACTTTTTTATTGCGGTCCTTATTGACGACGACCCTGAAGCTTTCGAGCTTGAAATATTCGCTTACACTGCTGAGCGCTTTTTTCAGCACGAGCTCGAACGAGGCCTCCGCGGCCTCGAAATGATACCCTTTGGTCTCCATTTTTTGAAGAAGCTCGTGGGCTTTTTGCGTCTTGGGATCGTTCTTGGACAGGTCAAGGTCCATGGATCTGGCCATGGTCATGATGCCGCTTTTGCCGCCGAGCTCCGAGACCAGTATCCTGCGGCGGTTGCCCACGCGCTCCGGATCGATGTGCTCGTAGGAACTGGTTTTTTTCATGACCGCGTTAATGTGCACTCCGCCCTTATGGGCGAAGGCGGAATCGCCCGTGTAGGGTTGATTCGGCATATGGCGCATGTTGCTTACTTCGCTGACGAAATACGAAAGCTCCGTCAGTCGTTTTAACGATTCGTCGGATACGCAATCGACGCGCATTTTGATCTTCAGATTCGCGATGATCGGGATGAGGTCGGCGTTGCCGCACCGCTCGCCGTAGCCGTTGACGGTGCCCTGGACCATTTCCGCGCCTGCTTCGACCGCGGCGATCGAATTCGCTATGCCCAGGCCCGCGTCGTTATGGCAGTGGATGCCGACCGGGTTTTTCAGTTTCGGCTTGATCAGGCGGATCAGCCGCATGACGTCGCCGGGCAATGCGCCGCCGTTTGTGTCGCACAGGATGATGTATCGGGCCCCCGCGTGCTGCGCGGCGAGCAGCGTCTGGAGCGCGTACGACGGGTCGTGGCTGTATCCGTCGAAGAAATGCTCGGCGTCGTAAAAGACCTCGACGCCGTTTTCGGCGAGGAAACGCACGGAATCCTCGATCATCTTCAGGTTTTCCTGCGGCGTGGTCTTGAGCACTTCTTTGACATGCACGAGCGACGTTTTGCCGAAAATGGTGACGACGCGCGCTTTTGACGCCAGCAGTTCCTGCAGGTTCCTGTCTTTGGCCGCAGGTATCCCGGCGCGCCGCGTCGAGCCGAATGCGGCAAGCACGCCTTTTTTCATCCGGATCCTCGACATTCGCGCGAAGAACTGCGCGTCCTTGGGATTGGAAGGCCAGCCGCCTTCGATATAGGGGATGCCGAAATCGTCGAGTTTTTGCGCGATACGGATCTTGTCCTGGATCGAATACGCGATGCCTTCTCCCTGGCTTCCGTCCCGCAACGTCGTATCGTAGATCGTAACCGTCTTCATACGATGCCCTCGCTGTTATTATCCGAGCCCGAAATTCTTATGGAGCGACCTGACCGCTTTTTCGGCGAACTTCTTCTGGATGATGCATGAGATGCTGATATCGGAGGTCGAGATCATCTCGATATTGATCTTGTTGCGCGCGAGCGTGTCGAACATCTTCGCGGCGACGCCCGGATGAGATTTCATGCCGATCCCCACGACCCCGACGCGGGCGATGTTCTCGTCCAGGATAATGTCCCCGGCGCCTATCCGGGCCGCGGCGCGCTTTGTCACTTTAATGGCTTTATGCGCGTTCGCCTTGGAGACCGTGAAGGAGATGTCGGTTGTGCGCGTATGGCTGACGTTCTGGACGATCATGTCGACGCTTACCCCTCCGATCGAAAGTTGTTTGAACAATTGAGCCGCTCCGCCCGGCCGGTCCGGCACGTCGCAGACGGTTATTTTGGCTTCGCTTTTGTTGAGGGTGATGCCGGTGATGAGCGCATCTTCCATTCTGGTGACCTCCTTGAGTATCACAGTGCCTGAATTCTCCGAAAACGATGAGCGGACATGCAAAGGCATGTTGAACTTTTTTGCCACTTCGATGGACCGGGGCTGCATGACCTGCGCGCCGAGCGATGCCATCTCGAGCATTTCGTCGAACGTGATCGCTTTGATCATTTTTGCCTTCGGCTCGATGCGCGGGTCGGTCGTATATATCCCGGCCACATCCGTATATATTTCGCATTCGTCCGCACCGAGCGTCGTCGCAAGCGCGACCGCGGTAAGGTCCGACCCTCCCCTTCCGAGCGTCGTGATGTCCTGGTTCATGCTGATACCCTGGAATCCGGCGACGATGACGATCCTGCCGGCTTTGAGCTGTTCTTTGATATTGTTCGCGTTGATCCGGGTAATGCGCGCTTTGGTGTAGTTCCCGTCGGTGATAATGCCGACCTGTCCCCCGGTAAAGGAGATGGCTTCCTTGCCCAGTTTGTGAACGGCCATGGCCAGAAGCGCGACCGATATCTGTTCTCCCGTCGACAGGAGCATATCCATTTCGCGTTCCGAGGGGTCGCTGGTGATCTTTCCCGCGAGCTCGATGAGCTCGTCCGTTGTATCACCGAGCGCGGATACGACGACGACGAGGTCGAACCCTTTTTTCTTATAGCTGACGACGCGGCGCGCAACAGCCTGGATGCGCTCGACGTTCGCGACGGACGAACCGCCGAACTTCTGGACGATCAACTTAGACATTGGTGGCAACTCCGGTTAAGAGGGGCGGGTCAACGTTCCCGCTGATATTCGATCCCGATCCTGAACTTGTCCTTCGATATCTCGCGCGAATACGCGATCCTGCCCATGACGCTCGCCGCCTCGCCGTAATCGGCGAACGGGAAACGTATAAGCAGGCGCACGGTCTTTTTGGGCATTGTCTTTGAGCTGAAAAAAGCGATCCCCGACATGTTAATGTCGTCGATAAGGTAATCGAGGTTCGACGCAAGGGCGTCAGGCTCGATGATACGGCACGTCATGCGTTTGTCGGAGGGCACCTTGATCCGGCCCCACCGGCGGCGGGTTTCGGGACAGGATTTTTTCGCAAGGCATAATGCATACACGATCACCAGCGGAAAGATTATCAGAATGATCATCAGGCCATAGGGCATCATGAACGCATTCATTATTGCGCCTCCTTGATAAAATAATCCAGGATCTTGTACCCGTCGGGAAAAAACAGGCCGGAGCTGCGCGCTTCTTTTTCGGAATAGCCCTGGAATCCTTTTCCGACGATGCCTTTGCCGAACATGCCGAACAGGATCGTATCGGCGGTGTGCGTCCTGACCTTGACCGGCGTCGCGTGGTCCGGCATGACGAGGATCCGGTAATTTTCGTGGCCTTTGAACGCTTCGAGGACCTTTCCCACGATGATCTGGTCGAAACGCTCGATCGCGGTGATCTTCTCCCTCAGGTCTCCGTTATGGCCGGCTTCATCGGGCGCTTCGACATGGACAAAAACAAAATCATGGCGTTCCAGCGAATTGATGGCAGCATGAGCTTTGCCTTCGTAGTTCGTGTCGTAGTAGCCTGTCGCTCCGGGAACATCGATGACATCGAGGCCGAGAAGCAATCCAAGGCCTTTGATCAGGTCGACTGCGGAGATGACGCTGCCGGTGAGCCCGTACGAATCTTTGAATTTGGGTATGGCAGGCTTTTTCCCCTGCCCCCAGAGCCATATCATGTTCGCCGGGTTCTCGTTCAGGTCGATACGCACGTGGTTGATCTCCTGTTTCTCGAGCACCGTGCGGGATGCATCCATGAGCCCTATTAAAACATGGTCGTTTTTGCCCCTGGGCAGATATTTGGCGATATCCTGGCCGAGTATATCGTGAGGCGCTTTACACGCGATGCTTTCGAGCCCCTCGAGCGCTCCCTGTCTGGCAAGCATGATGTGCCGGTAGCTGATGCCCGGATAGAACCTGAATGAGTCGCTGCCGAGCTGTTTGTCGATCGCTTTGATGAGGATCGCCGCTTCATTCGAGCTGATGTGGCCGGCGCTGTAATCCTTCATTTTGTTTTCAGAAACGGTGACGAGATTGCAGCGGAACGCGACGTCATCGGGGCCGAGTTCGATGCCCATATTGGCCGCTTCAAGCGGCCCCCTGCCCGAATAATATTTTTTGGGGTCGCAGCCCAGAATGGACATGTTCGCGACATCGGACGCAGGCGTCATGCCTTCGGGGATCGTGCGTGTCTGGCCAAGGATGCCGTGGCGGGCGATAAAATCCATGTTCGGCGTGCGCGCCGCTTCAAGCGGGGTCCTGCCGTCAAGTTCATCGACGGGGTAATCTGCCATGCCGTCCGGGACGAGGACGATATATTTCATCGGGACACCATCCGTGCTAATTCTTTTACGAGTTCGGCCTTCGAAGAACACGGTCTCGGGGCCGCGAGCGGCGTAACGATATACGCCTTATACCTGCCGCCGGCAACGGTATTGGCGACGACGCCGTCGAGCCTGCAGGTCCTCATGAGGCGGGCGGCGCTTGAGATCAACGCCGGATATGCCGCCTCAGGCTCGAATTTGAATCCGATCGCCAGTGAGTCGGGCGCTGCCGTGCGTATCCGCTCGATCAGCTTCGGCGTCGGGACGAACGTGCACGACCAGCGTTTCATGCGTGATGATATCTTTGCGCGAGATACGCGCTGCGGTCGGTAGTCCGATACCGCTGCCGAGTGGACGACCGCGTCGTATTTCTTTCGCAATTCGG
>ENA-UPTA01005298-UPTA01005298.1-activated-sludge-metagenome-genome-assembly--contig:-NODE-5298-length-11875-cov-81.662014_pt1 | contig 11875 bp, 10 predicted proteins | sample MGYA00238184_ERZ773361 | MGnify/ENA primary metagenome ERZ773361 (study PRJEB29100, sample SAMN05720205) | activated sludge metagenome | isolation source: anaerobic digester from wastewater...
GTTGTTTTCATAATGAATATTTTTTAGGATTGTTTTTTAAACTAATTTTTCAAACGCGGCACAAAAGTATGTCTTGCGTTTTAAACAAAAAAGCAATTTCAATATAAACCGGAAAACAATCTACGAAAAGGCGTTTTTTTTCAACGACCCCCGGAATCACTGGTACGAAACGGTCACAGTAAAGGTACCGGTGTACTGTCCCAGGGCCTGTCCCCACCACATGGTGACGGTCCCACCCACGTAAAATACGGCCTGGCCCGTGGGGCTCAGCTGGAGGGTGGCAGAGGGGGTGGTCAGTTCAAGATTCAGGTTAGCCGAGCCGCTGCTATGGATCAGGGTATGGATCCATGTTGGCACATTGACATTGACCGATGCATTGGGGCCTCCCGTCACCCTGAATTTGCCGGCGTAAACCGCTCCGGGACTTGGTAAGAGCGTGGCCACACCGGAAGCCGTCCTTAGAGGGTTCTCAGAGGCGGTGAGCGTTACATACCCCGTTCCCTGTCCGGGAGACGCATATCCAAAAGAAAGATTGGATTCTTTGGCAATGGACAGGGGAATGATCACTTCAATTTCCAGAACGGCAGGAATGGACACCACCTTTGTCCGGGACTGCCCGTACACCTGGGAGAAACCCGGAAAAAACACGCATGCCAGAAGAATGTATGAGAATGCACGAGCCTTCATGATGCCCCAAAGATACATAAAAATATTTTTTACATTTGCACTTATGGTTAAAATACTGATCATTGAGGACGACGCCGCTTTTAATGCCCTGTTGAAGACATGGCTTACCAAAGCCGGGTTCCGGGCAGAAGGCGTTCTGTCTGCGGGAGAAGCCATGAAAGCCGTGCAGGGACAAGTGTATGACATTGTCCTTTCCGATTTGAGGCTGCCCGACACCGATGGACTGACCCTGCTGAAATGGATCCGGGAAACCTCGCCGGACAGCGCTGTGTTCATCATGACCGGATATGCCGATATTCAGACCGCTGTACAGGCCATCCGCCTGGGAGCGGCCGATTATCTGGAAAAACCCGTGGATCCTGTTATCCTGAGGGAGAAAATTGACGAGGTACTCCGGAAAAAGGACCGTCCGCATGAACGTATACCTTTTATCAAAGGAGAAAGTCCGGCTTCCCTGAAAATGTACGACTACATGATGCTGGTGGCTCCCACGCTCCTTTCTGTGCTCATATGGGGGGAAAGCGGCACGGGAAAGGAATATGTGGCCAATCACATACACCAGAACAGTTCCCGGCGGGACGGGCCTTTTGTGGCCCTGGACTGCGGTGCCATTCCCAGGGATCTGGCCTCGAGCGAGCTGTTCGGGCACCTGAAAGGGTCTTTTACCTCGGCCATCAGTGATAAAAAAGGAGCTTTTGAAATGGCAGACGGGGGAACGCTGTTCCTGGACGAGGTGGGGAATCTGTCGCACGATGTGCAGATGCAGCTTCTGCGCGCACTGCAGGAGGGGGTCATAAAGCCTGTGGGAAGTGCCCGGATCATTGAGGTCAACATCCGCATCATCACTGCCACCAACGTGGATTTGAAACAAATGATAGAACAGGGGAAATTCCGGGAAGACCTGTACCACCGTATCAATGAATTTCAGCTCCACATTCCGCGCTTGCAGGAACGGGGACAGGATGTGATGCTCTTTGCCCGTCATTTCCTGGAATATGCCAATCGGCAGATGAACCGGAAGATCACAGGGTTTTCTCCCGGGGCAGAACAATTGATGATGGCGTACAATTGGAGGGGCAACCTGCGCGAATTGCTCAATATGGTCAAGCGTACCGTGCTCCTGAGTGAAGGTCCCGAAATCCAGGCCACCGACCTGCCCGAAGAGATTCGCGGTTTTCAGTCTTTACGTGAAGGGCAGGATGCCCAGACCCTCAAAGAACAACATGAACGGCAAATGATCACAGAGGCCCTTGCCCGTACAAGGAACAACCGTACCCGCGCGGCACGTCTGCTGGGCATTGACCGCAAGACTTTATATAATAAAATGAAGCTCTATAACCTGGAGTAGCTCCCGGGCCTGCCTGATTACACGTTTCACAGTGGCGGGATCTTCCCTGCCTGAGCGCTCCAGGGTGGCCAGGTCTTTGACAAGGGGCGATTGCAGCTGCCGGAACATGGGGAGCATTTTGTGGGTAAGAGAAGCAATCCTGCCATAATCGCCATGTTCCAGGGATTCTTCCATGATTTTAAGGCTTTCACCGGCGGCGGCATGAAAAACACGCAATACCTGGGTTACCGCATCCAGGTCTGCTTCTACCATGTGTCCCATTTCTGCCAGTGAAAACAGATCGTAGGGAACCTCAGATTTTATGGGCGCAAGTACCTGGTTCAGCTGTGCTTTTACAAAAGGCTTTGCCAGGTGGCCGGTAAATCCCTTTTCAATATAATGACGGTCTGTGTAGAGGCTGTCTGCCGTTACGGCAATAACCGGGATTTCCCGGCAACTGTGTATCTGTTCCAGCAAATGGAACCCATCCCCGTTTGGCATCTGAATATCGGTCAGAACCACGTCTACCGACAGGCTTTGCAAAAGAGCCATGGCAGCCTTTGACCCGGGAGCTGTAGCCACCAGGTGGCCCAAAAGGCGGAGCATTTCCGCAGTAAGGGCCAATTGTGCCGGATCGTCGTCCACCACAAGAACCCGGAGGGGAACGGGAGAAGGTTCCGTAGAAACAGGTTTGGTTTCGGCAGGCATGTCCGGGGCCTGAGCGTTGGTTGGTTCCACAGGGATGGAAACACAGAATGTGCTTCCGGAGTCTTCGTTCCTGGACAGGGTGATGTTGCCTTTGAAAAGGTCTACTGTGCGTTTGACTATGGATAAACCCAGCCCCACGCCTTCCTTTTCCGGGGTACGGGATGTTTCTACCCGCATAAATTCATCAAAGATGCGTTGCTGCGCTTCCGGGGCAATGCCCGTTCCCGTGTCGTATACAGAAAAGAATAATTCCGGGCCATCGAGCGAGGCGTGCAGGTCTATGTGCCCCTTGTCGGTAAACTTGACAGCGTTGGACAACAGGTTCATCACCACCTGCCGCAGCCGCATGGGGTCGGTTATAACACAGGTCTGCGGGGAGATGGCGGTTCGCAAATTCAGTGTCACACCCTTTTTACCGGCCGTTGGGGCAAATATGTCTATAGCCTCTTCAAAGAGCTTCCTTATAGGGGTTACTGTGGGATTGAGCTGCGTTTTGTGCGCATCCAGGCGGTAGTATTCCAGCAGGTTGCCCAGCAGTTCCATCACATGTTCGGCAGAGTGCATCATGGGATCCAGGTATTCTTTGAGCTGCTGTTCCGGACTTTTGTCCGAGGGGTGCCTGAGCAGGTCCAGGTATCCTATGATGGCACTCAGAGGAGCTTTGATGTCATGGGTCACGGTGAGCAACAGTTTTTCCCGGCTTTTCATCAATTCTTCGGCCCTGTTACGTGCAACCTCAAGATCCCTGCGGTATCTGCGGCTTTTGTTCAGGTCGGTGAATATGAGCAGGGTAGAGAGCAGGATGATGAGCAGGGCAGCTGCACCGAGTATGGAAAGCGAGTTTCCGGCTTTCTCCAGAGAGGCCCTGCGGGTTTCCAGGGCAGTGAGCGTGGTGCTGAACCACTCCTGGTTCAGTTCTTCCAGTAATTTGTTTATCTCCAGGTTTAGGGCCCGGTCTGTGTCAATAAGTTGTTCCAGCTGTACCGAGATGGACCTGAGCTGGCGCTGCCGCTCTGCTTCCACATCGTCCAGAACCTTCATCACCGCCTGAACCACGGTATCACGGTCTGTGGTCTGAACAGCCACCGGCTGCGGGGTTCCCGGAATGATACGGACCAGGGAATCGGTAATGGTCCGGCGTATCTGTTTGATTTCGGTAATGCTGTCCTGCATGCGGGAAGGAGCGAAAGCATTGCCCAGGCGTTCAAAAAAATTCTGTTTAGGCCGGTGTACAGCCGTTGTGATGGTGTCGTAGATAACCTCTTCCCGGATGACCACCGGTGGCATGGGCCTGGAGGTGATTTCGTTTAATTTCGGGGCCTGTGTCATGGCCGGGACGCGGGGCAGTGCCCTGTCTACTTTTTGTGCCACCCCCTGGTTGCTCCTCCGGCTGAGTTCCTGTTGCTGGCGGGCGATGTCCTGGATGTTGATGTTCCGGTAAACCAGCAGGCTGTCAATTTCCAGCAGGATCTGCTTTTGACGTTCCATGGAGGTTCCCCTGCCCAGGGAATCGAGCATCACATCTACTTTATCCAGGGCGTTGCGGTAGAGGTCGTAATTTTCTGCTTTGGGATCCTGGATAAACCGGGTTCCCAGCCATTCTGCCTCGTAGAGCAATGATATGGTATTGCTTATTAAAAGGCTTCGTTCCAGGATTTCTTCCCGGCGGTCTTCGCTCTGGAACAGGAACGGGTACACGCGTTTGTATACATACCAGGCGGCGCCAACGGTCAGAGCCACCAGCAAGACATAGCTGAAGACCACTTTGAGGCGAAATCCTACATCTTGTTTCATGAAGCTAAGATATAAAGAAATCCCCGCAGCACAAAAGGGGATCCCCGCAGCACAAAAGGGGAGCTGGGAAAAGCGCGGGTGGGGAAATATTCCACAAACTGTGGTAAAAAATTCCCCACTAAGTAATGCGACACAGAGGGACTGTCTTTCTGTTGTTAAAAAAAGAAGTCTGATAACCAGTAAGATAGCAAAACGGGAATGTTTCTGGAACGCAATTTGAGTATGATATGGATAACGAAATTGGTGAGCACGCGGAATTTTTTCATGCAAACAGAAGATCCATTGCTTGTGCCACGAAATAAAGAGGGATACTGAAAGGCGACAGTATCCCTCTTTGCCTGTGCAGCTTTCACAGGTGATTCTGCTTTTCCCGGTTTGATCCGGGGGCTTACAGCTCCCAGCGGGTACCTTCCTTTGAGTCTTTGATCCGTATTCCCAGACCGGAGAGCCGGTCACGGATACGATCCGATTCTGCCCAGTTCTTCACAGCTCTTGCCTGATTCCGGAATTCCAGCACCATGTTTACCAGTCCCTCAATCAGGGGAAGCTGGTTGTGGTCACTTTCTTCCTTCAGTCCCAGGATGCCGTCCACCACCCGGTTGTATATTTTTTCAATAAGATTCTTGTCTGCAGGTGAAACAGGCCGGGCCGCATCGGAAGCGGTATTGATCCAGGTGACCAGATCAAATAGCGCAGCCAGGGCAATGGGGGTGTTCATGTCATCACACAAGGCCTGGTAGATCTTTTCTTCGGTTTCCCGGATCGTGGGGGAAACGGCTGCTTCTTCTGAAACAGGCAACGCGTCAGCTGCCCTGCGGGCCTGAAGCAGTCTTTTAAGGCCTTTGCCGGCTGCCAACAGCGCCTCGTTGCTAAAATCCAGTGTTCCGCGGTAATGTGCCTGCAGGATAAAAAACCTGATGGTCATGGGATGGAATGATTGTGTCAGGAGCGGATGGGTCCCGTTGAACAATGCTTCCAGGGTGATGAAATTATCCAGGGACTTGCCCATTTTCTGGCCGTTGATGGTGATCAGATTGTTGTGCATCCAGTACCGCACGCTGTCTTTTCCCCGTGTAACGGTATTCTGAGCCAGTTCGCATTCATGGTGCGGAAAGAGCAGATCCATGCCTCCGCCGTGAATATCAAAAACCTGTCCCAGGTATTTGGAGCTCATGACCGAGCATTCCAGGTGCCATCCCGGAAAACCCTCGCTCCATGGTGACGGCCAGCGCATGATGTGTTCGGGGGATGCCTTTTTCCATAGTGCAAAATCAAAAGGAAAACGTTTTTCGCCCTGGCCTTCCAGCTCACGTGTGTTGGCCAGCAGGTCTTCCAGGACCCGTCCTGAAAGGATCCCGTAACGGTTCGTTCTGTTGTATTTTTCTACGTCAAAATAAACAGATCCGTTAACATGGTAAGCCATGCCGGCATCCAGGATCTGTTGTATCATGGCGATCTGTTCTGTTATATGGCCCGACGCCCTTGGCTCGATGCTCGGTGGCAGGGTGTTGAGGCTGGCCATGGCCTGGTGGTACCGGATGGTGTAATACTGAACCACCTCCATGGGTTCGAGCTCTTCGAGCCGCGCTTTGCGGCCGATCTTGTCTTCTCCCGAGTCCGAGTCGTTTTCCAGGTGTCCCACATCTGTTATGTTACGCACATAGCGGACTTTATATCCCAGATCCCGCAACAGCCGGACAAAAACATCGTACACAACCCCCGGACGGGCATGTCCCAGATGGGGATCGCCGTACACGGTGGGACCGCAGACATAAAGTCCCACATGCCCTGGAACCAATGGTTCAAATTTCTCTTTTTCCCTGGTAAGGGTATTGTATATAAATAGTTCTCGTGGCATGCGGGTTTGTAATTATGTCTGCAAATGTACAATTTTTTAACTTGGGACCACTTCCCCGGGCTTTTGGGGTATCACTTCCCTGAGTGTCTGGGCTATTACCTCCTGGATATAACGGGGCTGGCCGTCTTTTTCGTAGGCATTGGTCCGGATTTTGCCAGTGATGGCCAGGCGGGTTCCCTTTTTCACCGATTCAAAAGGAGCTATGTCCTTTCCCTCCCAGGCAACGACCCGGTGCCAGGTGGTTTCTTCCTTGAGCGTTCCCGAACCTGTTTTAATTACCTCGCCGGTAGCAAGATTGAAATTCATGACCCTTCTTCCTTCCTCGGACTGACCGATCCTGGGATCTGCTCCCACACGTCCCATCAATTCTACTTTGTTGATAGATTGTTCCATAATGCGTTATTATTGGTTAAACGCACCAAACCTACAACACCGGTATGTAAAAAAAGGCCTTTATCGTAAAAATCTACATATTTACCTCCAGGAATTCAAAGAAAATTTTATTCCAGAGCATGTTGTTCTGGGGTTTGAGTATCCAGTGGTTCTCGTCGGGGAAAAGGACCAGTCTTGCAGGAACCCCGTGCAGCCTGGCGGCATTGAAGGCGGCCATGGCCTGGTCCACGGGTATACGGTAGTCCAGTTCCCCATGGGTGATCAGGATAGGTTTTTTCCAGTATTGAACACGTTTATGCGGGGATTGGGTATAGTGGTTCACCGCTGTGGGATTCTTGTCCCAGGGGGCACCCCCGTTGTCCCAGTGCGGGAACCAGAGCTCTTCTGTGGTCATGTACATGTGCTCTGTGTTGAAAATGCCCGCGTGTGCAATGAAGGCCGCAAAACGTTCGTTGTGTGCCCCTGCCAGGTGGAACACAGAATATCCGCCATAACTGGCACCCACTGCAGCGATCCGGTTTCCGTCAACAAAGGGCTCGCTTTTCATGTGGTCCACGGCACTCAGGTAATCCTGCATGTTCTGGCCGGTATAATCACCGCTTATCTGTTCTGTCCATTCCTGTCCAAAGGCTGTTGTACCACGGCGGTTGGGAAGGATGACAATGTACCCGTTGGCAGCAATCAGCTGGTGGCACCAGCGGTAGGACCATCCCTGGGAAAGGGTGGACTGTGGGCCACCGGCACAGAAAAGCACAGCCGGATATTTGTTTTGCGGATCAAAGTGGGGCGGGTAAACCACCCAGGTAAGCATTTTCTTGTTGTCTGTTGTGGTGACCCAGCGTTCTTCTACCTGTCCCATGGTGAGATGGTCCAGTATGTGGCTGTTCTCAAAGGTCAGCTGGTGGTATTCTCCCGATTCGGGGTGAATAGAGACCACCTCGGAAGGCATGGACATGGAAACATAAGTGCCGATGAGCCGTTCTTCCAATCCTGTACCGGCAGAAATCTGAACCGGACTGCAATCGTACCAGCCGTTGGTGATCTGGCGGATCTTGCCTGTTTCTGTGTCCAGGGCAAAAAGCTGGGTGATCCCTTGGGCACAGGCGTTGAAATACAGCACTTTACTGTCGGCCCTCCAGGTAACCCCTTCTACATTGTAACGGAACGAGGCCGTGAGGTATTTTATGGAACCGTCTGCAAAGGAATACATCATCAGCCGGTTCTTGTCTGCCTCGTACCCGTCCCGTTCCATGCTGTTCCATACCAGAAAATTGCCACAGGGTGAAAACCTGGGTGCGGTATCGTAACCCATCATGCCCTGGCTCAGGTTGGTTTCCTGTCCTGTGTCCAGGTCACGCAGGTATATGTCTGTGTTGGTAGAGAGGGCGTAATCTTTGCCGGTTAGTTTGCGGCAGGAGTAGGCTATGCGTTTTCCGTCGGGGCTCCAGCTCAATTCCCCAATGTCCCCGAAAGGAAGCGTGGGAAGCTCGTAGGGCTGGCCCTCCAGCAGATCGGTCACATTGGAAAGGGTTTTCCCGTCAAACAGGGCTGTAAAGGAATGGGGGATCTCTTCTACAAAGCAATCCCAGTGGCGGTACATCAGATCGTCGATGATCCGTGCCGTGGACTTATCCAGGGAAGGGTCAAGGTCTGTGGGCTTTACGGCAGAGGGGACCATGGAAATGAACAGGATCCTGTCCCGGGTGGGGGAAATGCTGAATTCCGATATGGTCTTGTCTGTTCCTGTGATTTGTTGCCGTCCGGTTCCATCGGCCTGCATGATCCATAATTTGCCTTCGCAGGTAAAGACGAAACGGTCGTTGTCCAGCCACCGGGCGTTGGATTCGCTGGCAGGAGTCTGTGTGACCTGGCAGTTGTCCTGCCCGTCGGCGTTGATCACAAATAGTTCGCGGTTACGCTTGTTTTCCTTAATAGAGGTATAGGTTACTCCGTAGACAATTCTTTTCCCGTCGGGTGAAACCTGCGGATCTGTTACGCGCCCCATGAGATTCAGGAGCGTGGAATTAAGCAGGTCATTTTCGGGTATTTCGGTGTTTTTCCCGATCAGGGGGGCTTTGTCCTGCCCGTTGCCGGAGCATTGTGGCAGAGCCAGAGAGGCTGTAAGCATCATAAATATTAAGATTGTTCTGTTCATAAGGTTGTGGTTTGACTTCAAAATTAGTGAATAAATTGTAAGTTTGTGGAAATTTAAAGAAAAGAGCAATGAAACGACTTATAAGCTTGTTCTTTGTGTTTGCCGCCCTTTCTATGCAGGCACAAAGCGTTAAACTGGAATTCAAACCGGTTAAAGGGGTGGAATACCCGGTATCTATGGAGGTCAACCAGACGATGAACCTGATTGTTCCCGGTATGGGGAATCTTGTCACACAGACAGACCAGATCATAGGAGCTGTTGTGACGCTGGCAGAAGAGGTGGAGCAGGGATACCTGGTGGAAGCCCGTCTTACACGAATCACGGTCAAATCAGAAGGTCAGGGACAATCCCAGGTGTTTGACTCGGAAGGGGAGGATGTCCTGGGACAGGCTATTAAAAGCCTTATGGGCAAACCTTTGAAAATGATCATTTCCCGCAGGGGAGAGGTCATAGAACAAATGCCCGCAGAGGATGTCTTCTATACAGTAGCCGACAGCATACTGGCCACACAATATGCCCGTCGCCGCAGGGAACAATCCATAGAACAGATCAAACAATTGTTCAGCCAGAATACCATAAAGAGTGTGGTGCAGGCAGGCCTGACAAAGTTTCCCGACAGGGAGATGACCATTCCTTCAGTCTGGACAGATGAGGAGCCCAGCCAGGAGCTGGGGGCCATTATCACGGTGCAGCAGCGTCTGACCGGAATATCGGATAACCGGGCCAGCATTACTGCAAAATCGGTCATCATGCCAGATCCCAATGCCACGAAATCGGAAACGGCCCAGCGTATGGAGCAGATATCGGGAAATGGAGAAGCCACTTCGGTAATCGACACGCAAAGCGGATGGGTGATTGAAAGCAGCGGAACCCAGTCTCTGCGCGGTGAACTGGTGGTTGAACAGGCAGGACAGGTTCAGTCGATAGATCTGACCATGGAGGTGAAGATCAGGGTCACTGGTAAGTAATGGTCACAGTCAGATCTGATGTGTTGGTATAATTTCCGGACGGTTGGTTTGCCCCGATGTTGAGTGTACCTCCCAGCTTGAGAATGATCGTACCATCTGTGCCGATTTGTCCGCTTGAGGGAAGAAACTGAAAATTATTCACAGTCATTGTGTGGCCGCTTCCGTTTCGCAGGGTGATCTGAGAGGGGTAACTGCCGGTTGCCACTTCAAAATACTGACCTGGCATCCCGGTGATCTGGAAGCTTGCGGCTGTACTGGCACCCAGGAACTGAAAAGTACCCGACACATTGGAAACATTGCCCGTAGACGGATCAAGCCTGACAGATCCGCCCACCGTTTGACTTATGATATCCCCAAACAGCAGGTCTGTCAATTTGCTTATCCGAAGGTCTATCCCAAGAGTGATGGAGGCTTCTGCATCTATGGAGGTAGTCTGTGAAGAAGGGTTCTGACCGGCAGCGATCTGAGAAAGCCCGGCCACAAAGGCAGTCAGCAGCAACAGCTTAATTGTTCTCATATGGGCGTAATCCTCTATTTGTATCAAAATTACGGAAAAATCCTGCAAATATCAAACCATAGTCATTAATCCCCGCATATAAGCGGCCACAGCACAGGATCTTCAATCAGTTCCTGCAGCCTGTGTTCCTTCCCGTCTACAAGCACCTTGTTTGAAATCAGGCGGACTCCGTGGCTGTAATCCACATAGGTGTTTACATGGCCGTCGTATACCGGCTGGATGGGCGTGCCATCGGGCCGGTGCCATCCGTAGATGATGACATGGTGCGACAAGGTGCGGAATTGTTCATAGAAAGGACATTCGCCGCGTTGTACCTGGGCACACAGGTAACAGGCAGGAAGCATCAGAAGTATTGCCAGCAAAGGATAAGCGCCCTTTGTTAAGTTGCCTTTCATTGGTCAGGGAAACCCGGGATTTCTTTATTTGGAATATTTTTTTTTACTTTGTCCGCTGCAAAGTTCGTGTAATTTTGCATTATCAGCTACATTTTACTAACTAATTACTAAATTATGGCAGTTAACATTGAAGAAAAAGTTAAGCAAATCATTGTGGACAAATTGGGTGCAGATGAGAAAGAGGTTACCCCCACAGCTAACTTTACAAATGATTTGGGTGCGGATTCTTTGGATACCGTAGAACTGATTATGGAATTTGAAGAAGCTTTCGGCATCAATATTCCCGACGAGGCCGCTGAAAAGATATCTACAGTAGGCGATGCTATCAAATACATTAAAGACAACGTAGAAACCGAATAATTTAAAACCATGAAGCTCAAACGGGTAGTCATTACCGGATTAGGAACCATCAATTCGCTGGGACACAATGTTCCTGAATATTTTGATAACATGGTAGCAGGAAAGTCCGGCGCAGGTTTGATTACCCGTTTTGATGCTTCTTTGTTCAAAACCCGTTTTGCCTGTGAGATCAAGGATTATGATCCGGAAAAATTCGGGATAGATAAAAAAGATGCCCGCAGAAACGATCCTTTCACACAATATGCGCTGATTGCAGCCCATGAAGCTATAATGGACAGCCATCTGGATCTGGATACCCTGGATAAGAACCGGGTGGGCGTGATTGTGGGATCGGGCATTGGCGGGATAGAAACGCTACTCAGGGAGATCGGGGAGTATTACCAGGGAGGAATGGTTCCCCGTTTCAGTCCCTTTCTTGTACCCATGATGATCGCAGACATTGCCTCGGGAATGATCTCTATGAAATACGGATTCCGTGGCCCCAACTACGCAACGGTCTCTGCCTGTTCCACATCAAATCATGCCATGAGCGACGCCTTTACCCTGATTCGAATGGGTAAGGCAAACGTTGTTATTACAGGGGGTTCTGAAGCTCCCATTAACCAGGCAAGCATTGGCGGATTCAATGCGGCAAGGGCAATTTCAACCAAAAACGATGAATACATGACCGCCTCACGTCCTTTTGACAAGACGCGTGACGGTTTTGTAATGGG
>ENA-UPTA01005299-UPTA01005299.1-activated-sludge-metagenome-genome-assembly--contig:-NODE-5299-length-11873-cov-10.011846_pt1 | contig 11873 bp, 10 predicted proteins | sample MGYA00238184_ERZ773361 | MGnify/ENA primary metagenome ERZ773361 (study PRJEB29100, sample SAMN05720205) | activated sludge metagenome | isolation source: anaerobic digester from wastewater...
CCGCGAGGGGGAGAAGGGAATCCGCGCGGTCACGGACTGGAAGGTCGTGGAGCGGCTCGGGATCGCCACGCTCGTCGAGGCGCGCCTGCGGACCGGGCGGACCCACCAGATCCGGATCCACTTCTCACACGCCGGGCACCCGCTCGTCGGAGACCAGGTCTACCGCGACCCGAAGAGGCCGCCGTTCCCGGTCGCGTTCCGGCGGCAGGCGCTCCACGCCGGGCACCTCGGGTGGGAGAAGCTCGACGGGACGAAGGCCTCGGTCTCGACGCCGGCGCCGAAGGACTTCGAGGAGCTCCTCGCGATGCTCCGAAAACGCAAAGGAAAGGCCGGGCGCCCGGTGAAGCCCGGAACGCCCGGCCCTTCGAAAAGACGCTGAGCGGCTACTCGAGGACGACGAGGACGACGCGGCGGTTCGCCGCGCGGGCGGCCCGGCCCTTGCCCTGGTCGGCCGGGAGCGTGTCGCCGTAGGAGATCGTCGTCATCCGCTGGATCGGGAGCTGGTGCTTCCGGGCCAGGTAACGCTTGACGGTCTCGGCGCGCTTGTCGCCGAGGGCGTCGTTGATCTCGTCCGAGCCGGTGGAGTCCGTGTGGCCCTGGATCTCCATCCAGACGGGGCGCTTGAGCTCCTTCACCTTCGCGGCGAACTCGTCGAGCGCGGCCTTGGCGTCGTCGTTCAGCTCGGCGGAGCCGGTGCGGAACTTGATCCGGTCCTCGCTGAACGTCTGCTCGAAGATGACCTGCCCCTTGGCGAGGATCCCCGCCTCCTGGGCGCGCTTGAGGGCCTCCTGCGCGGCCTGCGAGACCTTGACGATCTCCTGGCCCTGCGCCTCGACCTTCGTCTCGGTCTCCTTCTGCTTCGTCTGGAGCTCCTCGACCTGCGTCTCGACCGTCTCGATCTTCTGGTCGGTCTTCGCCGTCGCCTCGGCGATCTTCTTGTCGACCTGCTTCGTGGTGGCGCACCCGAACGCGCCGGTCACGAGGACGGCGACGCCCACGAGGGCAGCCCGGTTCAGCTTCGTCATTCGGTTCCTCCTCAACGTCCTCTGGACGACCTCACCAATCGCTCATTCGGCTCCGGGACGACGCGGCCCGAACGCGGGAGGGTCGGAACCCCTGTATCCGGCCCTCACGCGGACGGGGCGGGCCGGACCGGCCACCCTCAGTGTGAGGCGGCGGTATCTTACCGGACCCTTGCCCGTCGGTGAGAAGCCGACAAGGTATTGAGAACGAAGATCTTTTTGGATGTCGAGGACCTTCTCGGGGAGGAGCGCCGGGTCGTCCACGATCGCCATCCGCCCGCCGGTGATCCGCGCGATCCGCGAGAGGACGTCGACGTTCAGCGACCACTCGAGCGTCTGCCCGGGCGGGGGGTCGGCGATCCCTCCCGGGGAACGGATTCCGAGCGGGAAGACCGGGACCTCGACTCCCTCCATGAGACCGCCGAGCTCCTCGTCGCTCAGCTCGGAGTCGTTGTCGATCCCATCTGAGAGAAGGACGATCGCCCGGGAGCCGTTCTTGCCCTGAAGGCTCTTCTCGGGCATCAGCGCGAGCGCGTCGCGGAACGCCGTCTTTCCCCACGGCTTCACCCGGTCGGCGGCGGCGAGGATCTCGCGGGCGTCCTCGGTGAAGGGGACGATCTCCTTCACCTCCCCTTCGGCGAAGACGTAGAGCGCGAAGTCGTCCCCGGGCACGCGGGCCGCCGCGAGGGCCCGGAGAGCCGCCCGCGCCCCCTCCATCTTCCCGGCGAGGCCCATCGAGCCGGAGCCGTCGAGGAGGATGGCGTACGAGACGGGCGCGTCGGAGCTCCCCTGGAAGAGGTCGTAGGCGACCGGCACGCCGTCGGAGAGGAGCGTCACGTCCTTCTCCTTCAGGCCGGCGACCGGGCGCCCCTTGCGATCGGCGACGACGAACGGGACGAGGACGTACCCGACCGAGACGTCGGCCGCCGCGCGCGGGGGCTTCGGCCGCGCGCGTGGCGCGGCAGGGCTCGAAGCCGTCGAAGCGGCTCCGGAGCGCGGAGACGACGTCTTCGGCGCTCCGGCCGCCGGGACCGGCGTCCGGACGGCCGGGCCGGGCGTCGGCGAGGTCGTCGCGGCTCTCGGGCGCGCCGGATGAGGGGTGGCGGCGGCAGCAGGCGGGACGACGGCCGTCGACGCGGGCGGCGTCGCCTTCCGGGCCGGCTGGAACGACCCGGGCCAGGGCGTCGGCGTGGGCCAGGGCGTCGGCCGCGGCGTGGGCGTGGGCGTCGGCGCCGGCCGCCCGAACCCGCCGCGCAGTCGCAGCGGCTCCTGGGCCGGAGCGGCGAGCGCACCCGCGAGGATCGCGGCGACGACGGCGAGAGATCCCTTCACCGGCGGATTGTCGCAGGCCGGCCCGACGGCCTGCGCCCGGCGGCGGTCGGTGACTCCGGAACGACATCGGCCGCGTCGAGGCGTATCGTTTCGAGGATGGCGCGCCGACACCTGGCGACGGTCTCTCCGCGGGTCGAGGAGGCGGACGCCGCCTGGGCCGCCCGGGCGGCCGGAAGCTCCGGCGGCCGCGCGCGCGTCGGCGGCATCCGCAGGGTCACGGCGCTGCTCCGGGCGGAGCTCGCCGAGGAGCCCGTCTCGGTCGCCGCGCGCTGGCGGCTCATGCGTGCGCTCTACTTCGAGGGCGAGTACGCGGCAACCGGAGAGAGGGAGGCGAAGCAGCGCTTCGTCGAGGGGACGCGCGTCGCGGACGAGTGCCTCGCCCTGCTGCGCGAGCGCGCGTCCGAGGGCTCCCCGCGGGACCTTTCGCGAGCCACACCCGTCGAGCTCGTGCCGCGCCTCGCCGGCGACCCCGACGCCGCTTCCGCGTTCGAGTGGGGCGGCGTCGTCTGGGGCATGTACGCCCTGGCGGAGGGGATGCTCGCCGCCGCGCGGGAGGGCGCGGCCGGGCGGATCCGCGACCTTGCCGAGGCGGTCCTTCGCCTCGATCCGGACCTGGACGACGCGGCCGGCGACCGGACGCTGGGACGCCTGCACCACAAGACTCCTGCGATCCCGTTCCTTACCGGGTGGGCCTCGCGGACGGAGGCGATCCGCCATCTCCGTCGCGCCGCGAGCGCGGCCCCGACGAGCCTCGTGAACCGCCTCTTCCTCGCCGAGGCGCTCCACGACCTCGACTCCGCGCGGCACGACGAGGCCGTCGCGATCGCCGAGGCCGTCGTGCGGGACGCGCCCGACCCGACGTGGCTCGTCGAGCACGAGCGGGCCCGCGCCGACGCGAGGGCGCTCCTGAAGGGCTGGCGGGCGGCAGGACGCTGAGGAGCGCCCCGCCGCTCGCGGACGGGCCTTCCTAGAGCAGCTCGGCCTGGGAGAAGAAGAACGTCACCTCGCGCGCGGCGTCGGCGAGGTTCGCCGAGCCGTGCGAGGCGTTCCGCTCGATCGACTGGCCGAACTCCTTCCGGATCGTCCCCTCGTCGGCGTTCGCCGGGTTCGTGGCGCCCATGACGGCGCGCCAGTGCGCGACGGCGTTCTCCCGCTCGAGGACGGCGACGAAGACCGGGCCCGACGTCATGTACGCGACGAGAGAGCCGAAAAAGCCCTTCCCGGCGTGCTCGGCGTAGAAGCCCTCGGCCTCGGCCTTCGTGATGCGGTGGCTCTTCATCGCCACGACGCGGAAGCCCTCGGCCTCGATCCGGGCGAGGATCTTCCCGGCGTTCTTCGCCTCGACGGCGTCGGGCTTGATGATCGCGAAAGTCTTTTCCAAGTTGCGCTCCTGCTGGTTCGAGGGGCGCGGGAGCGACCAACCGTCCTCGGTGGGGGCACGTCCCGCGTTCCTGCTGTCAATCCTCCCGGGAAACCCGAGGCCGGGTTTCCCGGACCCTTCCGCGCCCCGGAGCGGGACCGGACGAGGGGGTGACGTACGGGGGGTACGGCGCGGCAGGGCCGCGTGGCCCCGCCGCGCTTCGGTCTGGACTTCCCTGTTCAGCCCTTGATGGCCTGCATCAGCGTCTCGCCGATGAGGGCCGGGGAGTCGGCGACGAGGACGCCCGCGGCCCGGAGCGCGGCGACCTTCTCGGTCGCGGTCCCCTTGCCGCCGGAGATGATCGCGCCGGCGTGACCCATGCGGCGGCCGGGAGGGGCCGTCCGCCCCGCGATGAACGACGCGACGGGCTTCTTCAGGTTCGCCGCGATCCACTCCGCGGCCTCTTCCTCGGCGCTCCCGCCGATCTCGCCGATCATGATGATCGCCTCGGTCTCCGGGTCGTCCTTGAACATCGTCAGGCAGTCGATGAAGTTCGTGCCGTTCACCGGGTCGCCGCCGATGCCGACGCAGGTCGACTGGCCGAGGCCGAGCGCCGTCGTCTGGCCGACCGCCTCGTAAGTGAGGGTCCCCGAGCGGGAGACGATGCCGACCTTGCCGGGGCGGTGGATGCGCGCCGGCATGATGCCGAGCTTCACCTTCGCGGACGGGCGGATGACGCCGGGGCAGTTCGGGCCGACGAGGCGGACGTTCGGCCGATCGGCCAAGAACGCCTTGACCCGGATCATGTCGTTGACCGGGATCCCTTCCGTGATCGCGATGATCAGGGCGACGCCGGCGTCGGCGGCCTCCATGATCCCGTCGGCCGCGGCCGGCGGCGGGACGAAGAGGAGCGAGGCGTTCGCCCCCGTCTTCGCGACGGCCTCGTGGACCGTGTCGAAGACCGGGATCCCCTCGACCGCCGTGCCGCCCTTGCCCGGGGTCACGCCCGCGACGACCTGCGTCCCGTAGTCGCGCCCCGCGAGGCCGTGGTACTTCCCTTCGCGCCCCGTGAGGCCCTGGACGACGACCTTCGTGTCGGTGCTCAGCCAGGAGGCCATCTCAGTTCTCCCCCTTCTTCACCGCGGCGATGATCTTCTCGGCGGCGTCCTTCATCCCGTCGGCCGGGATGACGGCGAGGCCGGAGTCCCTGAGGATCTGCTTCCCCTCCTCGACGTTCGTCCCCTCGAGGCGGACGACGACGGGGACCTTGATGCCGATCTCCTTCACCGCGTTCACGACGCCGTTCGCGATGATGTCGCACCGCATGATGCCGCCGAAGATGTTGATGAGGACGCCCTTGACGTGCGGGTCCGAGAGGATGATCCGCATCGCGTTCTTGACCTGCTCCTCGTTGGCGCCGCCGCCGACGTCGAGGAAGTTCGCGGGGCTCCCGCCGGCGTACTGGATGATGTCCATCGTCGACATCGCGAGGCCCGCCCCGTTCACCATGCAGCCGACGTTGCCGTCGAGCTTGATGTAGTTCAGGTTGAACTTCGACGCCTCGACCTCGAGCGGGTCCTCCTCGTCGAGGTCGCGGAACTCCTTGATGTCGAGGTGGCGGAAGAGAGCGTTGTCGTCGAAGTTCATCTTCGCGTCGAGCGCCACGACGTCGCCTTCGGCCGTGATCATGAGGGGGTTGATCTCGGCGAGGGAGCAGTCGGTCTCGACGTAGGCCTTCGCGAGCGCGAGGAGGAACGGCACCGCCTTCTTGTGCGTCTCGCCCGTCAGCCCCAGGGCGTAGGCGACCTTGCGCGCCTGGAAGGGCGCCAGGCCGGCGATCGCGTCGAACGGCTCCTTGAGGATCGCCGACGGGTCCCTGTGGGCGACCTCCTCGATCTCCATGCCGCCGAACTTCGAGGCCATCAGGACGGGCTTGCCGATCGCGCGGTCGAGCGTGATGCCGAGGTAGAGCTCCTGGGCGATGTTGGCCGCCTCCTCGACGAGCACCTTCTTGACCTTGCGCCCCTCGGGGCCGGTCTGGTGCGTGACGAGCTGCATGCCGATGATCTTCTGCGCCGCCTCGAACGCCTCGTCGGGCGTCTTCGCGAGCTTGACGCCGCCCCCCTTGCCGCGCCCGCCGGCGTGGATCTGGGCCTTGACGACGGCCTTGCCGCCGAGGTCCTTGGCGATCTGACGGGCTTCCTCCGGGCTGTCGGTGACGTGCCCCTTCGGGGTCGTGACACCGTAGCGGCGGAGGATCTCCTTCGCCTGGTACTCGTGGACTTTCATCTCGGAGACACCTCTTCCGTTTCCGTTTCGCCCGGACGGGCGGGGCGGATTCTAGTCTCAGGGCCGAGAGGAGGTCATTTCGACGTTCGGTCGCGGCCGGACCCGGTTCGGCCGACCTTTCGGCCCCTCACCGGGACGCGGAGAGGAACAGCCGGGCCTCGGTCCGGATCCGCGCGGCCTCCGCACTCTCTCCCGTCGCAGCGGCGGCGCGGACGGCGCGGTCGGCGGCGAGCGAGAGGTGCCCGCGCGCCGTCACGTCGCGGAAGCGCCGGGCCCAGAGCGACGAGAAGGCCGGGGAGGCGGCCCTCCAGGCCTCGCGTCCCCTGCCCGCGCGGAGGTGGAGCTCCGCCTCGAGGAGGGCGAGGAGCTCCCCGACGTCGGACCGTCCCGCCTTCTCGGCAACCAGGTCGTGGAGGATCGCCGCGGGGTCGGCGCCCGCAGCGAGACGCTCTTCGAGGAGCCAGTAGCGGCGCAGGGACGTGGACGGCGTCACGCCCGTCGGCTCCGGCGTCGGCTGCCCCGCCTGCCAGAAGACGAGCGCCCTCATCTCGGCCCTCTGGCTCCAGTTCATGGCCGGCGTCGCCTCGACGAGAGAGAGCGCCTCTTCCCACCGCCGGAGCTCGCCGAAGGCGAGGAGCGCGTCGGCGAGCGCGTCGCCCACGATCCACGCCTCCTCCGCGTTGCCGTGGCCGAGGACGGCTTTGCGGTACCAGCGGAGGGCGCGCGTCGGCTCGCCGGCGAGGTGGAGGGCCCGGGCCGCGTCGGCGGCGACGGAGGTCGGAGCCACGGCGTCGGCGGCGATCTCGCGGAAGAGCCGCTCGCCTTCGGCGATCCCGCCGCCGGCGATCCGGAGCCGGGCTTCGCTCCTTCGCGCCCACTCGAGGAGGGACCGGTCGCCCGCGGGCGCGATCGCGGCGACGGCCTCCTTCGCCGCCGCCGCGGCACCTGCCAGGTCGCCCCCCTTCTCGAGGCGTGCCGCGCGCAGGAGGAGGCGCCACGTCGAGGTCCGCGCTTCCTGGCGAGAACGCGCGTCGAGCGCCGTCCGGCTCCCGGCGGCGAACCCGTCGAACCCGAGCTCGAAAGGCTCGGCGGTCGAACCCGTGAGCCGGAGGACCCGTCGAGCCTCGTCGACCTCGAGGCGCCTCGAGCCGGAGCTCCGCCCGGCCGGCCCGAGGGCGAACCAGACCATTCGGCCCCGTTGCCGCTCGAAGACCGGGAGGTCGGGGGACGCGGGGGGGATCGCCGCCCGCGTGTCGGTGTCCGCGGACTCCCCCGGCTCGTCCGGGCGGACGGCGGCGACTGCGGCGTACTGCCCGAGCCGGTTCGCCGAGACGCCGAAGAGGAGCTCTTTCCGCCCGTCCCCGTCGAGGTCCGTCGCTCCGAGGAAGACGCTGTGCCCGCTCGCCGCGAGGAGGACCCGCGAGGCTCCGTTCTCGGGATCGACGAGGAAGGTCGTCGAAGGATAGAGCTCGGGATTCACGATGCAGAAGACGAGGGCGTCCCTCCCGTCCATGTCGACGACCTCGAGGCCGCCGAAGACCCAGCGCTCGGGGAGCTCCCAGAAGTCCCCCACGCCGTGCGCGGAGACGCGGATCTCCTTCCGGACCGTGCCCGAGGCCGCGTCGAGGAGCGCGATCCTCGCGCCCTCCGGTCCGACGACGCCCGATCCGAGCACCGCCGCCACGCCGTTCCCTCCGCCGGCTCTCCGGTAGAGCCGGACGGCTCCGCCATCCGGGGCGTCGGGCACCTCCCAGAGGGCACGGCCGGCCGGGTCGACCGCCACGACACCCCGACCGTTCGCGAGCGGCTCGAGCCGGACGGCCTCGGGCCTTCGGAACGGGCGGAGAAGGAGGATGCCGACGAGGATCGCAGCGGTCGCCGCGAGCGCGAGGGAGAGGACGACGAGGCGGCGCCGCCGCGGCCGCGTCGGGCTTCCCGTCGCGCGCCGTGCCGCGAGGTCCGCGAGCGCCTCCTCCGCCGTCGCGTAACGCTCCTCCGGCGCCTTGGAGAGGAGCCGCGCGACGAAGGCGTCGAGCCACGCCGGGGCGTCGGGCCGCACCGAGCGGAGTCGCGGCGGCGGCTCCTTCAGGTGCGCCAGGGCCGTCCCGATGGCCGAGTCGCGCCGGAACGGGACGCTTCCCGTCAGCGCCTCGTAGAGCGTGACGCCGAACGAGTAGAGGTCGCTCCGGCCGTCCAGCTCTCGCCCGAGCGCCTGCTCCGGCGAGACGTAGTCGATCGTCCCGACGACGGCGTCCATCGAGGTCGCCCGGGTCTCGTCCGCCTGGAGACGACGCGCGAGGCCGAAGTCCGCGAGCTTCACGGATCCGTCGGCCGTGAGGAGGACGTTCCCCGGCTTGACGTCGCGGTGGACGATTCCGAGGCCGTGGAGAGCCGCGAGCCCCTCGAGGATCTCCCCCGCGACCCGAAGCCCGTCCTCGAACGGCAACGGCCCGTCGGACAGCCGGTCCTTGAGGGAGCCGCCGGCGACGTCCTCCATCGTGAGAAAGACCGACTCCCCCGTCGCCTCGATGTCGTAGACGCGGACGAGGCGGGGGCTCGCGGCCTGCCGGGCGATGGCCGCTTCGCGCCGGAACCGCGTCAGGGCGGCCGCGCTCGTCCGGTCGGCCCGCAGGACCTTCAGCGCCACGGGCTGCCGCAGCTCGCGGTCGAACGCCGCGTAGACGACGGCCGACCCGCCGACGCCCCGGACCGAAAGGACCTCGTAGCGCGCCGCGATGTCGGTCCCGGGCGCGAAGAGGCGCACCCCCGGCGACTCGCCTTCGAACGGCGCGGGGAGACCGGCGTCCATCGTCCCGGTGCCGTCTTCCAGGGGGCCTCCGCAGCGAGCCATTCTACGGCTCGACCCGGCCGATCGCCCCCCTCGCGTACGATCCGCCCGTACTCAGACGGGACAGGAGACGGATCGATGCTCAGCGGAAAGCGGATCGCCATCATCGGCTCGGGGACCATGGGACGCGCGCTCGCGGGAGGGCTCCTCCGGTCGGGCAAGGTGGAGCCGGGCCAGCTCGCAGGGACCGCCCGCACGCGCCAGACCGCCGAGAAGCTCTCCCACGAGCTCGGCCTCGCCTGCACGACCGACAACGCCGAGGCGGCCCGAAGCGCAGACATCCTCGTCCTGTGCCTGAAGCCGAAGGATGTCGTGAAGGCGTGCGAAGGGCTCGCCGCGCGGAGCGCGCTCGTCCACGCGCCGCTCGTCGTCTCGATCGCCGCCGGGGTCTCGACGGGTGCGCTCGAGGCGGCCCTGGGCTCCGGCGTCCCGGTCGTCCGGGCGATGCCGAACACCCCCTGCTTCATCGGGAAGGGGATGACGGTCGTCTCGAAGGGAGCGCACGCCACGGACGCGCACGCGGCGACTGCACTCGAGATCTTCTCGACGATGGGCCGGACGATGGAGCTCGAGGAGAAGCACATGGACACGGTGACCGCCCTTTCGGCGAGCGGCCCCGCGTTCCTCTACGTCGTCCTCGAGTCGCTCGCCGACGGCGGGGTGATGCGGGGGCTTCCCCGGGCCGCGGCGATCGAGCTCGCCGCCCAGGCGGCGCTCGGCGCCGCCGAGATGGTCCTCCAGACGGGACGCCACCCGGCGGCGCTCAAGGACGACGTGACGACGCCGGCCGGCTGCACGATCGCCGGAATCCTGGCGATGGAGGACGGACGAATCCGGTCCGTCCTCGCCCGCGGCATCGAGACGGCGGCGCGTGCCGCAGGCGACCTCGGGAAGTAGACGCGAAGGGCCGTCGCGATCCCTTATCCGCCGGGCTCAGGCCGCGGTCGCCTCCGGCTTCCCGGCCGCGCGGAGGGTGACGGTGAAGGTCGTCCCCTCTCCCTCGGCCGTCCGCAGCGAGATCGACCCGCCCATCCTCTCGCACAGCTCCTTCGAGATCGCCAGGCCCAGGCCCGAGCCGCCGTGCTCGGCGGCGACGGCCGCGCTCGCCTGCTGGAACGGGCGGAACAGCCGCTCCGCCACGCCCGGGGCCATCCCCGGACCGGTGTCGCTGACGTGGAGGACGACGGAGCCGTTCGCCTCCGTCGCTCCGAGCGTGACGAGGCCGTCGCGGGTGAACTTCGCGGCGTTCCCGACGAGGTTCAGGAGGACCTGCCGGAGGCGCGTCTCGTCGGCGAGGACCCAGGCCGGCCCCTCGGCCGTCAGGAGGACCCGGTTCCCTCCCCGCCTCACGATCGGGAGCGCCGCGGCGGCGATCCCCTCGAGGACCCGTGTCGCGTCGATCGCCTCGACCCTCAGCGTCAGGCTCCCGTGCTCGAGCCGGGCGAGGTCGAGAACCTCGTCGAGGAGCGTGAGCTGATGGAGCGCGAGGTCCCTCACCCGCAGGGCGTCGGCGAGGAGCGGCGCGTGCCCCGGCGCCTCGAGCTGGTCGCAGAGGAGCTCGGTGTAGCCGAGGACGCAGTTCAGCGGCGTCCGGAGCTCGTGCGCGAGCCAGACGGCGAGCCGCGCCTTCTCGGCCGCGTACGTCTTCGCGACGTCGCACGAGTCGCAGCACGGTGTGGTCGGGAGGGCCGTCCCGCTCGCGACCGCACCCCCAGCGGCGGGCTCCTTCTCCCGTCTCCTCCGCTCGCCGCTTCGAGAGCGATCCGCCGTATCGACCTCCCGTCGCTCCGTTCCGGCCCGCCGCACGTCCCGTCTGCGATTTATCGGGTCGACTATGCCGCTCCCTCCTGCACTGCGGCATCCCCCGAACGGGTGAGGCGAAGCGCCTCCCCGGTCCGACGGAGCGGAAACCTCCCGCTTGACACGGCGTATTTCACGGTGATATCACTTCAGTAGCAGCCGACAGGAGGTCGCGCCATGAAACCGAACACCCTGAACGTCAACCGGGAGAAGCCGGCGACGGTCCACAACGGGTGGACGATGCTCGTCTTCGCCCTGCTCCTTCTCGCCGCCGACGTCGCCCTCTTCATCTGGTCGATCGTGGCGGGTGTGCAGGCCAAGGGGGACCCCTACGTCCTTCCCTTCGTCGTCTCGCTTCTCGGCCTCCCCGCCTGGATCGTCTTCGTAACCGGGTTCTTCACGCTCCAGCCGAACGAGGCGCGGGTCCTCGTCCTCTTCGGCGACTACAAGGGGACGGTCCGGGAGGCCGGGTTCCACTGGGGCAACCCCTTCTACTCGAACGGCTCGGGCGCGGCGGCCGCCGCGGCGGCCGCCGCCGCCTCGGCCGAGGGGCATGGCGCGAAGCCGGCGGCCCTCGCCGCCCAGGCCGCGCAGGCCGCGGGCCGGCGCTCCGCGAAGCGGAACCGGATCTCCCTCCGCGCCCGCACTCTGAACGGTCAGCGACTGAAGGTGAACGACAAGGGGGGCAACCCGATCGAGATCGCCGCGGTCGTCATCTGGCGCGTCCAGGACACCGCCATGGCGATGTTCGACGTCGACGACTACGAGCAGTACGTCGAGACGCAGAGCGAGTCGGCCCTCCGGCACATCGCGAGCCTCTACAGCTACGACCACGGCGAGGAGGACGAGATCACGCTCCGGACGAACGTCGAGGAGGTCTCGGCCGCGCTGAAGACGGAGCTCCACGAGCGGCTCGCGAAGGCGGGCGTCGTCGTGGAGGAGGCGCGCCTCACGCACCTCGCCTACGCCCCGGAGATCGCCCAGGCGATGCTCCGGCGCCAGCAGGCCGAGGCCGTCATCGCCGCGCGGCAGAAGATCGTCCACGGGGCCGTCTCGATGGTCGAGATGGCGCTCAAAGAGCTTGCCGACAAGAACGTCCTGACGCTCGACGACGAGCGGAAGGCCTCGATGGTCAGCAACCTGATGGTCGTCCTCTGCGGCGACTCCGAGGTCCACCCGGTCGTCAACGCCGGGACCCTCTATGCCTGAGGAGTGATGCCGA
>ENA-UPTA01005303-UPTA01005303.1-activated-sludge-metagenome-genome-assembly--contig:-NODE-5303-length-11866-cov-6.425282_pt1 | contig 11866 bp, 9 predicted proteins | sample MGYA00238184_ERZ773361 | MGnify/ENA primary metagenome ERZ773361 (study PRJEB29100, sample SAMN05720205) | activated sludge metagenome | isolation source: anaerobic digester from wastewater...
CAGGCGTCCCAAATCTATTCGTTGTACCTTTCATTCCTGTTTTCTCATATCCTTGTAAAACTAAATCAAGCAAGGGGTCTCCTTCTTGAAAAATCGTAGCGTGCATAAAATTATCAGCCACTGCCCAAGCTAATTTTTGTGCCTCTTTTACTGGGTAGGCATAGTTATGTTTATTTAACTCCCCTTCAATTTCGATCGTTAGTAATCCTGAATGTCCATGAAGATAGCTTGCCTCTCCTTGATAATTCATAAATCTGTGCGCGTACTGGAAGTCAAGTTTCACTATTGATCTGTACTTTTCGTTTGACATGATATCCTCCTCTTTTGGTTAATAATCGTATATTTACCGCATGCCACCAATCAAACTTTATTCTCTCAATCAACCACCTCCTTTGTTTATGCTGTTCTACTAAATCGTAATTATTACTACTCAATGGACAAAAAAATATTTATTTATCCTTACACTTTGAACAGACACCTTCCAGTACAACTCTCTTATTGATGATAACACCCTGCTTCTGAACTGCCTCCGGCACGGCAATATCATTATAGGCGTCATGATCAAAATCATAAATTGTGTGGCACTTGATGCATCGAAAATGATGATGCTGATGCAGGTTCGGCTCAAATCGCTTCTGTTCTCCGGAGCCCTCGACTAGATTCACGATGCCGATCTCGGTAAACGATAGCAATGTCCTGTATACGGTATCAAAAGAAATGTTAGACAAGCTCTTACGCACACGTTTATAAATGGCGTCAGCGGTGGGATGATCAGTTGCCTTAGAAAGCTCATCAAAAATAAGCGAGCGCTGCGGGGTAATCTTAAGCCCCTTCTCGGCGCATTTATCATAAAACATTTTCTTTAGTTCTTCGTGTTCAATTTGCATGAAATTACTATATAGTAATTATTCTTATTTGTCAATATTTTTCTTTTTGAGAAACACTTTTTGTTCGCCGAGTGTCCAATATACAAAAAAGAAGCCCTCCGTAACATATCCATTTCTGAATAGTTACAGAGGGCTAAAAATAACTCCCCCGCGAGGACTCCCCGCCTTCGGCGGGACTGCTCACCGACTTCATAATTAGCGGGTTCGCTGCGAACCTTGTCGCTTCGCGACAGTTCTCGTCACACAGAGAATTATATACAAAAAAGGGCCACCATTTCGGGTGACCCTTTTTTGATATACTCCCCAAGTCGGACACAAACCGAGTTTCACAAGCTCAATACATTCAACTACTTGTGAGGGTTTATAAGCGACGTAACAGACGCCTTGAGCTGTCCCTTGACCGCCCTTTCCCTGAAATGGTGCGGGAAATCAAAAAACCCAAGAACATCGTCCGCATCGCTCTCGATGTCAAAGCCTATCTGACAATTAACCCGAACTCCACGCAAACCATGGTAGCTGAACACTACAAACTCACCAGAGCCCGGATATCACAATTATTAAAGATCGTTGATAATCTACCTGCTCATTTTATCAGAAAAATCGAAGAGTCGGAAGATCCGATTCTCCTGCGCCGATTTTCCGGAAAACGCCTACTGAAGATTGCCTCCTTCCAGACACAAGAGCATATGGATAGCGCCATCGAAGCCCTTATGCCAAAAAGCTAATTCTGAGGATTATTATTTTTATCCATATATCCTTCATACTCCCTGATGTAGTCCCTTACAGGTTGAGCAACCGAATCAGGGTTAATCCCTCTCTCCATACAGTACTTGGATTTAAACCATTCAAGAATCGTCCTTCGTCCTCTGCTGGAATTACAACTAAAACAGCAAATGGCAATCGTTTTGGGATTGTTCCAAGGAGGAAGGTGATTGAGATGTTCTATAGTTGCCCAGTCCTGCCTTTTTGTATCGGGACCGGGACGCTCCATATTCTTGTGACAGTAGACACATTCAGTGTCCCGTTGCCGTACGCGCTCAATTTCGGACTCCGGAAGTCCGTATCTGCCAATCATAATATTTGATGCCCCAACACCGAGCATGAGGCGCGGCCTTTAGGACGTCGCCTCGATGCGCTTGTTGTCCAATCTCTTTTCGTATGTAATCACGTTCTGGGATGGGTCGCCATCCCACGGGTGTCGCCCGGTTTCCCGAAATCCGCAAGCGGTGTACATCCGCTGTGCCGGAGTGAACAGAGGGTGATCGTTGGTGGTTACCTTTGCCAGTTCAATCCCCATCTCATGAAATCGCCGGAGGATTTCCTGAATCTGTTGCTTCCCGAAACCTCTGCAACGAAAGTCGGTCAAAACGCAGTTGTGCCCGACAATACCGAACTCGGGCCTCTGTCTTGGGTCGTATGATCCGAATCCGACAAGCTGGTCGTCAGACCAACTCAGGAATACGCAGGCCCCGACTGTTTTAGGATGCTCGAACACCTCACGGTCGAACTGGTCCCACTTGGGAATCTCAGGACCCCAGTGTTCCTGATCGGAAGCGAGAAGCTCGGCGTAGCTTTGCTTAAGCATGGACACGATCAGTCCCGGTTGCTGGGCATGTGGTGGTGTGAATCTCAGTTTCATCTTCTTGGACAACAATTGTCTCTTTTTCTATCGGTCACAACTTTCAACCAACCTTTCAGCCGTCCTTTGCCAATAATACGCGCGTATACTGCACTGCGGATTTCTGGGATTAACCCATGCAGGTTCTTCGGTCTTCAACCATGGGGCATCCATCAAACCGGCCTGCTCTTTAAATGCCGCCAGATACTCTTCCTTAAAAGGAAAAAACCTAGAATCAAAAACAACCAGCAAGAAACCGATTCCGGAAACGTGCGGACAATTTAACAACGATTTCAATTTTCGCCTGACATCGACCACGGCCGATTCTTCAGGATCATCCAAAAGATGCTTCTTGAATTTTGAGTTTGATTTGTCCGGAGTCTTATCAGTGGTATACGTCCACGCAAACTTTATTTCGATCCATGTCTCTTTGTTATCGTCCCCGGGGATCACCAAATCACACTTCCAATCCGATCCCGGATAACGGACTTCCCTTCTGCACCCCAGCCATTCAGCCAATTTATTCGTGCAACCTGTCTCATACAGATTCTCCACATTGATTGCTTTAACACCGGACAGTATTTGTTGGGAGATTTCTTTGCTCATTATCTTCTTCCAAAAATAACATTTAAAAACGGCAATAACGCGCGGGCCGCTTCTTCCAAGACCGCTATCGCTTTTTCCGTTTTAATAACCTTTGATTTATCCAACGGGATTTCAAATCCAATCTGTATTTGAATATTTGATTTTTTATTATTCATCACGTCAAAAGCGGTCTTAATCCATTCAGGTTGATACTTTTCTTTTCCTTTTTGTTCCTTTTGCATCGTACGCAGATCAAATTTCAATGCGGCGTCTATTATTCCGGAATCGCTTTGGCTCAAATAATGTCTTTGCAATAGCGTGATGACAGGTTTAATAGCGGGATCCATTTGGATTGATTTTTTTGATCGAATCATCACTGCCCCGATGACTTCACAAAAATCATCGAATGATAATCCGAATATTCTGGCTTTTAATTGCTTATGAATATTGTGGGGCAGGGTTAACTTCAATTCACACATGCTATACGATATAGCAAAAGTCAGGTGAGGATATTTCGTGAAACTCTTTTCCTTTTTTGCTTCCCGAAAACGTAAAAAATCCCATACTTGCGTCCCTTTTACGCCCTTGATGGCTGCTCGACCAGAAAATTCAATATCAATGCCAAGGTCCCTCATTAACTTGCCATTCGACTTGAATTCATCCACAATTAATCTCAACAAACGTTTTGCCTCACAGTACGAATAAGGATTTCCTGAGCAAAAGGGAATTCCTGAAAATTTCGTTAACGTTCCCGCCTTTAAATATTCTTCTTTCACCATCTTTGCCTCCAATATTTCAAAATAACGTAAGAAAAACCGCGACCAGTAGCATTTATTAACCTGTCGATATCCCCACTCATAAATTTCTCGCCATGTTTTTGATATTACATATGGAGCTAAGTTTTGGGGGACTTGATCTGAAGCCGTAATGGCTAAAATTTTCGGATTCTTATACCCTCGGCGCACAACAGTATCATAATGGCGTCTTAGTTGGCTTGCGGTCAACCGACTCGCGACTTTACTCTCGATGATCAATATCCAACCATCATCATCAAATACACACGCATCTGGCAAGCCCTTCTTCCCCGCCTCTGTCTCATCCAGCTCTTCTTGCCCCGGCAAAGTTTGTTCAATAACAGTTAATTTGTCCCGACCCGAAAATTTCTTGGCCGTTGCCCATTTCAAGAACGCCCGGAGCAATCTGGGGTCTTGCGCAAGGCTGGACACAAGGGCATGAGTAAGTTTGTTTTCCGGCTGGTTATATTGGTCAAAAATATTTCGCATTTAAAACTTTCTGTTAATCAAAAGGCTGAAATGAGCACCGATTACGACAAATGCTCAAAAGTCCCAAAGAACAGGAAAAGATGCTCGAGTTTTTAATATCCAATGCTTAGATCAACGGTGTATTCTGTGTCATTAAGCCTGAACTGAATAGCATTTTTGTTACGACTGAGTATCTCTCTGTGCCCCAAGTCAAATTCTTTGTGATGATTGGGGCACAAAATCAGGATATTATCAGGTGTTTCCAAGCCCTTCTTGCTTTTTGGAGTAATATGCGATGCCTCAACATAAAATCTGCCGTTTTTCTTTAAAATCTGTTTACCGCAAATTTGACACTTAAAATCACGTAAAATTTTTAACTCGGCGATTGTCTTATTGTCACGTTTATAAGTCTTGCCTTCAAATTTGATTATTTCGGGCTCGGTAGGTTTAAGATTTTTTAAATCCTGAATAATTTCGTTCTTCCGGCTCGGCGCTCGCAAGACCTCAGCGATCTCATCTTGTTCCTTTATGTCGTCTTCCTCATAATTTAAACCTTCTCCGTATACTTCACCCGTAGCGTGCACATAAATCGATGCCAGCTTTTTTAGCTCGTCCTGTCTTATTCCTGAACGCTTTAAAGCTGTGATTTCATCATGAATAATTTGTTTTATTATGGTTATATCTTCAAGCCATCGAAAACCGACTTGAGGAACAAGTCTTTTTGTATCAAGCAATTTCTTGTACTTCTTTTCGTTAAGAGGGCTGGGGAAAAGCATTGCGAAATCTTCTTTTGCAATAATATTCGCCAGCAGGATATTTCTCTCGAAACCAGGATAGGGAGTGCTAATCGGCTCTCGTAAAATTTCGGCATCGCCGTATATGCCGACAATCTCGCCTTCACCAGTTTTGAGATTACGAGAATAAAAGGCAATTATACCGCCAGACTCAAAATCTTTAGGTGCGTAAGTCCATTGAACATAACCATGCACCTTGCCATTTTTGTCGATTGGTTTATCAAACTTGAAATTTAAAGATTCATGTCCCGGTGACTCACGGACATAACGATGGCCAGCGTGACGATTTACATAAGTATTGCGCCAGCCGTCAGGATTCCAAGTTATATTTGCGATTATAGCCGATTTCATTTAATAGCCCCTTGTCTGTTAATGGCCATTTCTCGGAATTCATCCCCTCTTGCGCTACCAGCTCCCCGCGGAAGGCTTTGGCTAAAATAGACTGCTCAAGCCAGCAATGCTCACTTCCCCAATTTCTCAATAATCCCCTTAAAACTCTCTAAACCTGCCTCGATGTTTTCAATGATTTCGGTTGCCAAGACATCTGGATCAGGAAGATTGTCGAGGTCGGTCAAACTTTTGTCCTTAAGCCAGAATATGTCGAGGCTGGTCTTGTCCCGGGCGATGATCTGGTCATAAGTAAATTTGCGCCAACGGCCTTCAGGATTCTTCTCTGAGAATGTTTCTTTGCGCTTGTTGCGATTGCCCGGGTTATAACACTCAATGAATTCTTTCAAATCTTCAAACTTGAGCGGATCCTTCTTGAGCGTGAAGTGCATATTTGTCCGGAAATCATAAATCCACACTTCCTTGGTCTGTGCATTCTTGCTGGCCGGACAATTGTCAAAGAAGATCACATTTGCCTTTACTCCCGGCTTATAGAATATGCCTGTCGGTAGCCGCAAAATGGTATGCAGATCTGTGGTCTCCAAGAGCTTCTTCCGGACGGTTTCTCCAGCCCCGCCTTCAAAGAGAACATTATCCGGCACAACAACCGCGGCCTGTCCATCTACCTTCAGCATCGTATGAATATGCTGAACGAAATTGAGCTGTTTGTTTGAGGTGGTCGCCCAAAAGTCTTGCCGGTTGTAGACAAGGTCCTCACCCTCTTCTTCGCCCTCCTCATTGGTGAATGTCATACTGCTTTTCTTGCCAAACGGAGGATTTGTTAGAACATAATCAAACCGCAAACCATTATCGGCAATCAACGAATCAGCACGATCAACTGGTGGAAGATTATCCAAATCGCCAATATTATGCAAAAAGAGGTTCATCAAACAGAGACGTGCGGTGCTCTGAACGATCTCCCAGCCCTTAAAGGTTTTGTATTTTAAGAATTGGAGTTGGTCTTTATTAAGCTGATAGTTGCCCTTATTTGTGATGAAATCATAAACCGCAAGAAAGAAACCACCCGTTCCGCACGCAGGATCGGCAATCGATTTTTCCGGCTCCGGACGCATACATTCCACAAGAGTCCGAATCAACGGGCGAGGGGTAAAATACTGCCCTGCACCGCTCTTTGTGTCTTCAGCGTTCTTCTCGAGCAAGCCTTCGTAGATGTCACCTTTAACGTCCGTGCCTAATTTAACCCATGACTCTTGATCGATCATCTGCACAAGACGATAAAGCTTTGCTGGATCTGAAATCTTGTTCTGCGACTTAAAGAAAATCTTTCCCAGCATCCCGCTTTTCTGACCAAATTCACGCAAGAGCGTGACATAGTGAGTTTCTAATTCCGCGCCACGCTTGCTGACAATCGTTTCCCAACAATAATCTTTGGGGATACCTAGCTTACGGCTGTATGGCGGTTTCGAGTATTCATCCGCCATTTTGAGAAATAACAAATACGTCAACTGCTCAAGATAATCGCCATAACTTACACCGTCATCTTTAAGTACATTACAAAACGACCATACTTTAGAAACCAATGCCTCAGTCATGCTTCTTTTTTCCTTTCGACTTAACCTGCAAAGCCTCTTTTTCTGCTTTAATTTTTTCGAGTAATGCCTCTGCTGAATTTTCGCCGGATATCAAATTCTTATTCTCCTTGCGCCACTCCTCTGTGAGTTTGCCTTCAAAGGCCTGCTTCAAGATACTCTGCCTTAAGACTTCGACTTGTTCTAAGCTACTGTTAATAGTCTCTTCCATCTTATCGCAGACGGAAAATCTTGATTCGATTTCTTGAACAATAATACTCTGCTCATCTTTAGGATAATACTTAATATTCAACGTCTTTATGCTGGTGGAGTTGATACTATAATTGCCTGCTGTTGTTGAGCATAAATCATCAATATCTTTCCTTACAATGCTATTGCAATAATATGCCAGATATTCTGGTAATATTCTTTTGGTATCAATTCGAAAACGTATCAATGAATCAGAGTAAATAAGTCCATTCACATTTTCCCTAACTACCCCAAACTTGCCTACAAAATGTTTGTTGCCATTTTGCCTACATACCATAACATCGCCCTTTAACACTGCATAAGTTTCTATTATTTCATTTGAAATAGGCATGTATCTAAATTTGGAGATATCAACACAAATTGAGTCTGATTGGGTAATAGAAGTTATGCCAATTCTGGGATTACCGTTTTTCTTGTCATTTGGTTTTCCAGTAAATCCATTCCTTGAACTCAAAGTTAAGTTTCCAAGTAAATTATCAAACCTTTCATTATTCTTATTATGTTTTTTTCTCCAAGCTTCGGTAATTCTTCCATCAAACGCATGTTTCAAAATAGACTGGCGGTAAACTTTCAACTGTTCTTGGGCTTTTTTGAGGTTTTCGATGGCGTTGTCGAGATCGGAAAACATTTCTTCAATTATTGATACTATTTGGTGCTGCTCAGATAAGGCATAAAACTTGATATTTACATGTTCGATTTTTTCTCCAGATATATTTGGTTGCGCACCGCCATAGGCCGTTCTTTCTATATCACGCCTCTTGCTAAACAGAAGATAATATATAAATTTCTTATCGCAAAATTCATCAGAATAGAGTTTGAGATTTCCAACACGTTGATTCTGATAAGCGACTCTGTCCCCATCATATAGACCAAACTTCCCCGTCGTTGCCCCAGACATTGCAATTAATATGTCTCCCTTTGATACTAAAAAATTAAAACCATCAGGCATATGATAAACCTTAACAGCCTCTGTTATGCTAACAAGCCCATTATTTATATCAGAAATCCTAATAACCGGAATACCTTCTTTCTGATATGCACTACTTTTAAACGCATATCCATTCTTTAAGTAAAGAACATCTCCTAAAAGACAATTAATAAAATTCGCCATTACGCCACCAAAACCTCGTTTAATTCATCAATCAGCTTTTCAGTGCTATCGCCAAAAAGCTCATGAAATTTTCCAAGACCGCCGCGTTCACCAAAAGGCGATAAGTCAAAATCATCCGGCTCAATATGAAATGATGTTGCGATGTGATCGCGGATCATATACAGCCACTCCATCTGTTCTTGATTGAAATGCTTATGCCCGGATTGCGCGCGTACAACCCAATCGCGGAAATTCCTGCGAGCGATCGTATCGTAATCTGTCAATTCCTTGTCTATCCCTACAATTCTCCGGATAAGGCCAACAAGCGCTGTAAGCTCACTCTTTGGGCTACCCGTGCTATTTTTTTCAAAATGTGCATACGCTTCCCATACCCGAAGGGGTGCAAGAACGGGTTTCTTTTCTCGGAGTATGTCTAAAACCTCCTTGATCATACGATAGGTAATTTCCCGCCTACGATATGGCTGGCTGTAAAATATGGAAAGCGCCTTAATCTCATCTTTATTGGCTTCAATAAATTCCTTGAAGTCTTTAACTATCACCTCGGCCTGCTCAACAGCTTGTTTGTCCCATCCCGCGAAAGTCACTCGATCGATATTGACCATATCAATAATCTGTTCAAGCGACCTGCGCACTGTTTCGAGATACTCATTTAAAAGCCCGTTAAAGACATGACCTGCATGCTTTGCCAAATCTTCTCGCGCACGTTTCAATTTCTCGTCTTGAGGAACGTCTGTATCCAGAAACAATTGTCTTGCCTTTTCCTCTATCAGGTCCGGATTGTGCGCCTCCAGAAGGCCGGTAACGATTGCTCCCAGTGGCATGCCTCCGGACAATTCCTTGATCTTCTGCCGTTCTTTATCTTTAATCTGGCGATCCATACGCGTCAGACGGTTTGCCAGTGAGAGAAAAGTATCTTCATCCTTCGCGCCCATTAATACGGCATTCAGTAAATCTTTAAGAGGCACGGAGCTTTTGCGTTCCAGAGGACGGCTGTCGGTTTTAAGTGACTTAGCGACTCCAACGGCATCGACAATGACAAAATGGTCTTTTTCGTATTTTGCCGATGGCGTGACTTTCTTTAAATCATCGAGTCCCAGCGTCCTTGTGCCGCGGCCTTTCATCTGTTCAAAGTAATTGGCCGAGCGCACATCGCGCATAAAAAGCAAACACTCCAAGGGCTTCACGTCTGTGCCAGTGGCGATCATGTCAACTGTCACGGCAATGCGCGGGTTGTAAGAGTTCCTAAACTGTGCCAGCAAAGTGTCACCGTCCTCCTCGGCTTTATAAGTGATCTTCTTGCAAAAATCATTTCCTTCGGCAAATTCTTCCCGCACAATCTCAATGATGTCATCGGCGTGGCTGTCAGTCTTGGCAAAGATTAAGGTCTTGGGTACTTCCTTGCGTCCGGGGAATATTTCGGGAAGCTTGTTTTTGAAAGCCTTGATGACATTGCGAATCTGACTGAGGTTAACCACATCCCGATCCAATTGCTGACCATCATATTTAACTTCTTCATCCAGTTGTTCCCAGCGCTTCTTACGCGTTAAGCGTTCGCGCACGTCGACATATTCCTTGGCGGAAATCTGCGATCCTTGCCTTGTAATTTCTGTTTCAATCGTGAAAACGTCATAAGGCACATTAACAAGGTCCGCGACCGCCTGCTCATGTGAATATTCGCTGACGATATTTTCTTTAAAGAAGCCGAAAGTGCGTTTGTCCGGAGTTGCAGTCAACCCGATCAGGAATGCGTCAAAATAATCAAGCACCTGTTGCCAGAGGTTATAAATTGACCGGTGGCATTCATCGATAACGATGAAATCAAAGAACTCAAGCGGGATCTTTTCATTGTAAACCACCGGCATGGGCGCTTTGGGTTGCCACACTTCGTTCGGGTTGGTTTCTTCTGCCGCTTCATCAAGCTCCTCGCCTTTTAGGATAGAATAAAACCGCTGAATCGTGCTGATGCAGACTTGCGCGTCTTTTGAAACATAACTCGACTTAAGTCGCTGAACGTTATAAAGCTCGGTAAACTTACGGTTATCATCTGACGGTGTATATGCCATAAGCTCCTGCTCGGCCTGCTTGCCGAGGTTTCTTGTATCAACAAGGAAAAGTACTCTTTTGGCTTTCGCGAATTTAAGCAGGCGGTAAATAAAGGTGATGGCCGTATAGGTCTTACCGCTTCCGGTGGCCATTTGAATAAGCGCCCGGGGATAATTCTCCTTGAACGACTTCTCAAGATTCTTAATGGCATTAATCTGACAATCACGCAACCCTTTTTCATCAAGGACAGGGATATCATGCAACCTTGCCCTCAAATTCTTTGGAGTAGACATCCATTCTTTAAATGTCTCCGGTCTTTGAAAGGAAAAGGTCTGCCGCGCGCGAGGCTTGGGATCATTGAAATCGGTAAAGCGGGTTATCTCGCCGGTGCTTTCGTAAATATATTTAAGCGGCTCATTGTTGACATACTTAAGTTGTGCCAGCGCGTACGCTTCTGCCTGCGCTTCATGGACAGTCAAACGATGCCCCTCTTCCTCGCGCTTGGCTTCTATGACGCCTACTGGTTTGCGCTCTACAAAAAGGACATAATCAACCGGCCCGATATCGGTCGGATATTCCCGAACAGCAATGCCGAGTCCGGCGTTAAAATTCAATGCCTTACGGTCTTGAACCTTCCATCCAGATTGAACCAGCAAGGCATCAATTTTGTCGCGTGCTATCTGTTCAGGATTTTGATTTGGCATAATTACTCCATTATCCCTTCATCAGCAAAACTGTAATATTTGTCATCCCCAATAATCACGTGATCCATGACTTTTATTTCCATAAGCTTCCCTGCATCGCTCAATTCTTTGGTGAACTTCTTGTCCTGCGTGCTTGGCGTTATGTTGGCGCTGGGATGGTTATGAACACAGACAATAGACTTGGCGAATTTCTGTAATGCGGCGTGGATGATTTCACGGACAATCGGAAACGCCTGATCAACGGTGCCGACCGAAGCATCTGAAATGTCGATAATGCGGTTATTGCTGTCCAGATAGACGACCTTAAACACCTCTGTCTTAAGGTCGCGAAGCTGTGGCATAATAATATCCACAACATCCTTGGCAGATGCGATCTTCTGCTTCCCGGTGGACACATCGTCCTGTCGATAGCGCCGCCCGATTTCAAGCGCGGCCTGAATATGGGCGATCTTGGCCCCGCCTAAACCCTTGAACTCTTTCCAGTCCCGGGCGTCGGTGTGGGCCATGTTGCGGAATGTGCTGAATTTCTTGAGTATCTTGCGGGCGAGGTCAATGGCGCTGGTGCCCTGCGTACCGGTACGAAGAAGAATGGCCAGAAGCTCTGAATTACTCAAAGCCCCCGCGCCCTTCTTGAGGAGTTTCTCTCTCGGCCTGTCATCCTCCGGCCAAGACTTTA
>ENA-UPTA01005304-UPTA01005304.1-activated-sludge-metagenome-genome-assembly--contig:-NODE-5304-length-11856-cov-6.411321_pt1 | contig 11856 bp, 8 predicted proteins | sample MGYA00238184_ERZ773361 | MGnify/ENA primary metagenome ERZ773361 (study PRJEB29100, sample SAMN05720205) | activated sludge metagenome | isolation source: anaerobic digester from wastewater...
ACGCCAGAAGTTGATTTGGATATCAAAACCTTCCACGATAATTGACGAAGAACCCGTTTTTGGGTCATTTTTTCCTGCCGGGCCCGCAGGCGATTTCCCTAGAATCCGTTCCAGCCGTTGCGGCCTTTTTGTTCCTTGAGATAGGTTGACGGGTTGATGTCGAGATAGACCGCGTCCTCGCCAATGATGTGCTCGACCGCGTTCACCAGTTTTTCGCAGGGAGTAACGCGGAAGCTGCGGGTTGTATCCATGAACACTTTTTCGCCGTCGGGATACTGCAGGCAGATGTTTACCGGCGTGTTTCCGGGGTGCCTCCGCAGCACCTGCTTGAGCTGCTCGGCTTTTTTCTCGTCGAAATTGACAGACGGAATATGCAGGGACATGCATTTTGAGAAAAGGCCGGGGATATCCTTGAGCGCATGGATCTCCTTTGCCTGAAGCACAAGCTCCTCCCCCTTCTTGCGCAGCTCGCCGGCCACCATCACCGCGGCTTCATCGGCCAGCAGGCAGCCATACTGCTCAAACGGGCGGGGGAAGACCACCACATCCACGGCGCCTTCAAGGCCCTCCATGTGGAAGGTTCCCATGGGCCGGGATTCCTGCTGTTCGTTTTTCTTTTTCGTGAAACGCCGGGTGAACTGGCATACCAGCCCGCCGCAGCGGGTGTGAACCCCGCTCTCCGTTTCCAGCGAAGGCAGGTCGGCCACGCGGTTCTGGCTGAACTTCTGAAGCACCCATTCGTATTCCTTGAGCGGATGACCGGAGATGTAGAATCCCAGCAGCTCTTTTTCGGCGGAAAGCATCGTGCTCTGGGGCCAGGGATCGGCCGGGGGAAGTTCGTCGGTCACGGCGCCGCGGCCCCCCTCGTCCAGCATGTCAAACAGGCTGGCCTGCCCGCGCTGCAGATCATCCTGCACGGCAACGGCGCGACTCATGGCAAAATCAATTCCCGCGAAGACGCGGCCGCGCTTCATGCCGGAGAAGTCAAACGCGCCGCACTTCACCAGGCTTTCGATCACCTTCCGGTTCACCACGCGCGAATCGAGACGGCGGCAGAAATCAATCAGATCCTTGTAAGGGCCGTTTGCCTGCCGCTCGCGCACGATCGCCTCCACCGCGCCGGTGCCCGCATTCTTGATGCCCGCCATGCCGAAGCGGATGCTGCCGTCCTTCATCGGGCGAAAGCGCACGTCGCTCTCGTTCACGCTGGGCGGCCGCACTTCGATATCCATCTCGCGGCATTCGGCAATATAGATGGGCAGCTTGTCGGTGTTGCCGATTTCGATGGACAGCAGGGCCGCCATGAATTCAGCCGGATAATGGGCCTTGAGCCAGGCGGTCTGCCACGACACGACGGCATAGGCGGCGCTGTGGGACTTGTTGAATCCGTAGCCCGCAAACCGCTCAATGTTGTCGAATATTTTTCCGGCCTTCTCGGCGGGGATCTTGCTGGACTTCATGCAGCCGTCTATGAATTTCTGGCGCTGCTTGGCCATTTCCTCGGGCTGCTTCTTGCCCATGGCGCGGCGCAGCAGGTCGCCCTGCGCCAGCGAAAAGCCGGCCAGGACATTGGCGGCGCGCTGGACCTGCTCCTGGTAGATCATGACGCCATAGGTTTCCTTCAGGACTTCCTCCAGCAGGGGATGATCATAGGTGATCTTCACCTTCCCGTGCTTGCGCTCAACGTAGGGATCCAGCATATTCATCGGCCCCGGCCGGTACAGCGCGATCATGGCAATGAGATCTTCAAACTGCGTCAGGTGAATCCTCCGGAGGAGGTCGCGCATGCCGCGGCTTTCCACCTGAAACACGCCGAGGGTGTCGCCGCGGTTGAGCAGGTCGAATGTCTCCTGATCGTCTATCGGCAGGTTCTGGACATCCACTTCTACGCCGTGATTGACGCGGATATGGTCCACGGCCTCGCGGATCATCGTCAGGGTCTTGAGTCCGAGGAAGTCCATCTTCAGCAGGCCCGTCGCCTCAAGCGGCTTCATTTCGAACTGGGTAACCGGCTCCTTGTTCTTGTCCAGGCTCAGCGGAAGAATTTCAATGAGCGGCTTGTCGCCAATCACCACGCCGGCGGCATGGATGCCGGCATTGCGGGGCAGGCCCTCGAGCACGCGCGCGAACTTCATGATTCTCTTCGCAAACTCCTCCGTCTCGATGGCCCGCTTGAAATCCGGGTTGTTCGCGACGGCCGATTCCAGCGTTGTGCCGACATCCTCCGGCACCATCTTGGCCAGCCGGTCGCAGTCGGCAAAAGGCAGCTCCAGCACACGGCCGATATCGCGGATGACGGTCTTCGCGCCGAGGGTGCCGAACGTGATGATCTGGGCCACGTTCTCGCGGCCGTATTTTTCCTTCACATATTCGATCACCTCGCCGCGGCGGGTCTGGCAGAAGTCTATGTCGAAGTCCGGCGGCGACACGCGCTCGGGATTGAGGAAGCGCTCGAAGATCAGGTGATAGCGCAGCGGATCAAGGCCGGTGATGCCCAGCACGTAGGCCACGAGACTGCCCGCGCCCGACCCGCGCCCGGGGCCGACCGGAATGCCCTGATCCCGGGCGAAGCGGATGAAATCGCTCACGACCAGAAAGTAATTGATGAAACCGGTCTGCCGGATCACGCCCATCTCGAACTGGAAGCGGGCGCAGACCTTCTTTTCCTCGTCATCCTTCGGGTGCTTGATGTCCTCGATTCCGTAGCGCTCCTTGAGGCCCTCTTTCGCAAGATGAATGAGCCAGCCCTCGGCGGAGTGGCCTTCGGGAACCTTGTACTGGGGGAAATGAAGTTCGCCTGTGTCCAGTCGAAGCTGAACATTGCAGCGGTCGGCGATTTTCCTCGTGTTGTGCAGGGCCTCCGGCACCTCGGCGAAAAGCTCCCACATCTCGTCCGCGCTTTTCATGTAGAGGTCCCGGCTGGAATAGCGCATGCGCTTCGGATCGCTGAAAACGGCCTGCGTCTGCAGGCAGATCATGATGTCGTGCGCCTCGCTGTGCTCCTTCTCAAGATAGTGGACATCATTGGTGGCCACCAGCGGCAGGCCGGTGCGCTTCGCCAGCTCCACGAGCCCCTGGTTCACCAGCCGCTGCTCCGGCATCCCGTGATCCTCCATTTCAAGGAAGAAATTATCCTTGCCCATGATGTCGCTGAACTCGCCGGCCACCCGGACGGCCTCGTCCATCTCGCCGCGGGAAAGGCACTCGGCCACTTCGCCCTTGAGACAGGCGGACATGCCGATCAGCCCCTTGTGGTACTGGCTTAAAAGCTCCTTGTCTATCCGGGGCTTGTAGTAAAAACCCTCCAGATGGGAGAGGGAAATCAGGCGGATCAGGTTGTCATAGCCCTCGTCGGTTTCGGCCAGCAGCACAAAGTGGTTGGCGTAGCCCTTTCCGGGCTCATGCTTGCGTTCATGCCGGCTGCCGAAGGCGATATAGGTCTCGCACCCGATGATCGGCTTGATGCCGGCGGCCTTCGCCGCCTTGTAGAATTCCACCGTTCCGTAGAGCACCCCGTGATCGGTCATGGCCACGGCGTCCATGTTCAGCTCCGCGGCGCGCTTCATGGTCTTCGCGACATCGCACGCGCCGTCCAGCAGGCTGTAGGCCGTGTGAAAGTGCAAATGAATAAACGGTTTCTTGTTCACAGTTAAAATCCAAAGACGGCGGGCGGCCCCGTCAGAAAGTTTTATATCCCAACCCGGGCGCCGAGGCAAACGGAAGCGGCAAATAATTTCCCGCGGCCGAAGATTTTTTTCATTTCCCCCTTGCGAACGGCGGCCGGGGAGTGCATAGTCCGGCGTTTTTCTAATGGAAATTGAGGCAAAATGAGCAGAACAGTACCCATTTCAAAGGTCAGAAACATCGGGATCATGGCGCATATCGACGCGGGCAAAACCACCGTGAGCGAGCGCATCCTGTTTTACACGGGAAAAACCCACAAGCTGGGCGAAGTGCACGATGGCGCGGCCACCATGGACTTCATGGTGCAGGAGCGCGAACGCGGCATCACCATCACCTCCGCCGCCACTTCCGCGGACTGGAAAGGGCACCAGATCAGCCTGATCGACACTCCGGGCCATGTGGACTTCACCGTCGAAGTGGAGCGCAGCCTGCGGGTGCTGGACGGCGCCATCGCGCTGTTCTGCGCGGTCGGCGGGGTGCAGCCCCAGTCCGAAAAGGTCTGGCATCAGAGCGAGAAATACAACGTGCCCAAGATCGCCTTCATCAACAAGATGGACCGCATCGGCGCGGACTTTTTCGGGGTGGTCGAACAGATCCAGGACGAGCTCGGCGCCAATGCCGTGCCCATCATGATTCCCATGGGCAAAGAAGCGGATTTCCGGGGCATCATTGACCTCGTGACCATGAAGGCCATCTACTATGACGAGGAAAGCCAGGGCCGCCACTTCCACGAGGAGGACATTCCGGCCGACAAGATGGAAAAAGCCAATAAATGGCGGGCCAATCTCATTGAGAAGTGCGCCGAACAGGATGACGGCCTGCTGGCAAAATTTCTCGAGGGGCAGGAGTTCACCGAAAAGGACATCTGGGCCATCCTGCGCAAGGCGACCATCGCACGCCGCGTGGTGCCCGTCTATTGCGGATCCGCCTTCAAAAACAAGGGCATTCAGCGGCTGCTGGACGGCGTCATCAACGGCCTTCCGGCGCCGAATGAAATCCCGCCCATCATCTGCGAAAAGGGCGGCACGGGCCGCGAGCCGAACGAGGAGGAGCCTTTTTCGGCGCTGGCGTTCAAAATCGTCGCCGACAAGCACATGGGCAAGCTGATCTATATCCGCATCTATTCTGGAACCCTTCACGCCGGCACCACGGTGCTTAATTCCACACAGGAGCGCGAACAGCGGGTCGGCCGCATTCTGCGCATGCACGCCAACCGCCAGGAAAACATGGAAAAAGCCTTTGCGGGCGACATTGTCGCCATCGTCGGCTGCGCCCAGACCCGGACCGGCGACACGCTCTGCGATTCGCAGCATCCGATCCATCTGGAGGCCATCGAGTTTCCGGCCCCCGTCATCTCCATCAGCATCGCGCCCGACTCGCGCGAGGACAACGAGAAGCTCGGCACCGCCCTGCACCGCCTTGCGGAGGAGGATCCCACCTTCACCGTGGGCTTTGACCAGGAGACCAGCGAAACCATCATCTCCGGAATGGGCGAGCTGCACCTGGAAATCATTGTGGACCGCCTGAAACGGGAATTCGGGGTTTCCGCGACCTCCGGCCGGCCGGAAGTGGCCTATCGCGAAACCGCAACGGACGATGCCGAAGGGTCTTACAAGTACGCCAAGCAGTCCGGCGGACGCGGCCAGTTTGGCCATGTGGTCATGAAAATCGAGCCGACGCCGGCCGGTACCGGCTTCGAATTCGTCAACGCCATCAAGGGCGGCAATATTCCGGCCGAATACATTCCGGCGGTGGAAAAGGGCGTCATCCAGGCCATGCTGGCCGGTTCCTACGCGGGCTATCCTGTCGTGGACATGTGCGTTACCCTGCTCGACGGATCCTATCATGAAGTGGACTCCAGCGACCTGGCCTTCCAGATCGCCGGACGCACCTGCTTCAAGGAACTGTTCCGCAAGGCGGGCCCCCAGCTGCTTGAGCCGGTCATGTCCATCGAAGTGACCACGCCCGAGGAATTCATGGGCCCGGTCACCAGCTCCGTCTGCCAGCGGCGCGGGCGCATCGAATCCATGAACGATGTGCGCGGCGTCAAGATCGTCAGCGGATATGTTCCGCTCAGCGAAATGTTCGGCTACTCCAACGCGCTGCGCACCCTCACGCAGGGCCGCGCGAATTTCTCGATGCACTTTGAGCGCTACGAGGCCGTGCCCTTCGCCATCACCGAGCAGATCATCGCCAAGCGCCGCGAGGCCAACAAGGTTCAGTAAAAGTTCCAATCCCTGGAAGTTTCTGCGGAAAAAGTTCCAATCATTGGAAGTTTTCGGATGAAAAGTTCCAGTCATTGGAACTTTTCACTTTTTTGCATTTCGCGCTTAACTTGGACCCTTTCGTGCTCTAGAATGTCCTGCAAAAGGGTGTATTCGGAAACATGACTGGAGACGCAAATATTCCCGCAGCCGGAGGCGGTGACCGCAAACGGGCGACCGATGTGCAGGAGCTGCTGCGCCTGATGGGCATGTTCATCAACAACGCCAACCTGTACGGCCCGCAGCACGCCCTGACCGCCAAGGCCGGCGACCAGTGCTACAGCTACCTCGCCCCCCTGCAGCAGAAGTATCCCCGGATCAACTTCAGCTTCTCCGAAGGAAAGGTGCTGATTGACGGCGCGGCCGTGGATCTCTCGAACCCCTTCGTTCGGAATGTGGTCAACCGGCTGGTTTCGCTCAAGATTTCCGGTTTTTCCCTGATTCAGGGCATGCCCAAGATGGAGTTCTACAAGCTGCTCGGACTGATTATCTCCGGCGCGGAGACCCTCGGCGACGACCTTGAACACGTCAAAAGCGAAAAAGTCACATATCAGCGCGTGACCGAACAGGAAGTGGTGGTGGACAAAGACGCCCTGGAGGGCGGCGGGGAACTGGATGAGAAAATCAACCGCGTCCAGCAGATCATGGCCATTCTGAAAGGGGAAGTTTCGCCGGATTCACCGGAGGCGCTCGAAGCGCTTCGCGAGACCGCCAGCGATGCCGACCAGCTGGCCAACCTGATCATGGAGGCCGCCGCCATCCGGCAGGCCACCGCTTCGGTGGCCACGGGGGAATCCCTCGGAGACATCGTGGTCGGATGCCTCCGGCGCAGTTTTGACGGGCTGATGGCCGATCCGGCTTCCGCCACCCAGAAGGGCAAAAAAAGCGTCAAAAAAACCATGCTGCTGCTGGAAAAAGGCATCCTCGACCGACTGCATGCGCTGTCCGATGGAAGTCATGGGGAATTCGACGACCAGGTGCAGTCCGAAGTCGAGGAGATGGTGGACGAGGTCGAAATAGACGCCCTGACCGACGAGTACATGAAGAAGCGCCTCGCCATAGAAAAAAGCGAGCAGCGGCTCATGCGGTACATGAAGAAAAAGGGCTCTGAAGAACTTGAAGCGGCGGGACTGCGCGAGAAACTTGCCGAAGCCGGCCTCAATCCGGAAGGCTGGAAAGAGCTTGTGGTCAAGAGCGGAACCGGTGGAGGAGGCGGGGGCGAAGGGGGCGGAAGCGGAGATATCGGCATGCTGAGCATCCTGCTGACCCAGCTGACCGATCTGATGGAGTCCGCCGAAGCCACGCCCGACAAGCTGGACAAAAAGGTTGAGGGCATCGACAAGGAAGTCGAAAACATCGCCGCCGGCACCGGAAGCAAAATCACGGAACTCGCGCAGAAGATTGAGAACGAGCGCGAGAACCTCCAGCATCCGGAAAAACATACCGCTGAAGAACTGAAACAGAACCATGCCGACATGATGGAACTCCTTGCTGAAATTGTTCAGGAGCTCTGTCAGCCCGTGGCGGCCACCAACTGCGCCGTGGGCATGCTCCTCTCCGGCCACATTGGAGAAATATCTGATGTGCAGAGGCACATGCTTGACGTCGCCCACCGCTGCGGCGAGCGGCTCGACACCCTGCTTTCGCGCCTGGTCGAGATCGTCGGGCTGCCTGAAGGCCTGACTCCGGACAAGGAATCCGTCTACGGCCAAAAAGCCGGCGCCTGACCGCCGGTCAACCCATCATGCCCGCATGGTTCATACCCGTCATCGCCGCGACCTTTATTTACGGCGCCATCAATTTTCTCTACAAGGTTGCGGCTGAACGCCAGCTTCATTCCGACCGCATCGTCAACATGGTGGGCGCCGCCGTCGCCCTGCTGTCGCTGCTGACACTGACCGTCGCGCAGCGGGGAAATCCCTTTCCCGTGTTCACGCGCGGCGTTTTCCTGTATGCCTTTTTTAACGGCCTTTTCTTCGGTCTCGGCGCGCTCACCAAGTTTGCGGCGCTCCGGCACGCGCCGGCCGGCACGGTCTTCCCGCTGAACCGCCTCAACAACATGATGGTCATGCTCGCGGGCTTCCTGTTTTTCGGCGACCGGCCGTCCGTGGTGCAGGCGGCTGGACTGGCCCTGACCATCTTGGTCATAGCACTGGTCTCGCTCGACCGCCCGGACTCATCGGGCGGACACAATTTCCCGCACAGAAAAAGAGGCGTCGTTTGTGCACTCCTCAGCGCGACCTGCACCGCTTCATCTATGACCGTCGGAAAACTTCTGGCTGACACGCAGGAAAACCGACTGGCCTATATCTGCTGCTCCTATTTTCTCGTTTTCCTGATCACCTCGGCCATGACCGCGGTCCGAAAAGGCTCGCTTCCGCGGGGCGGACGAACTGGATGGATGCCGGTTCTTGCCTTCGGACTGATGATCGGCGGGCTGAATTACGGAGGATATTTTCTCGTGCTGAAGGGATTCGGCATGGGCCCCATCTCTCTGGTGCAGGCCATTCTCAGCATGTCCATGGTGATCCCGATCGCGCTTTCGTGTGTTTTCTACCGGGAACGGTTGAGTCCGGCCAATAAACTCGCGATCGTGCTGGCCGTGATTTCCGCCGCGCTCATCAGCAGTCCATGATTCACAGCGGCGTTTTCTTTGGCGTGCCCGGAAGACGCGGGTAGGCGGCCGGCGTCGGGCCAATCTTCCTGAGCGTCAGAATCCACGACACCGCATCGCCCTCGCCCGCCATCTGAATGCCCTCTGTCCGGGCCTTCAGAATACGCAGTGCGCGCGCGGCGCCGCGGACATCCTCCTCCACGGCCGCCCCCTTCAGGGCCGCCAGAATGCCGTTCATCTTCAGGAAGGGCATGGCCAGTTCCGCCAGTTCCGCCACGGAACCGACGGCGCGCACCACGGCGGCGTCATACCGGCCCCGGTGCGCGGGGTCATGCCCCGCATTCTCAGCCCGGGCGCACAGCACCTTGATTCCGGACAGCCCCAGTTCGCTCGCGGTCACGGCCAGGAAATCCGCCTTCTTGCGCGTGGCTTCAAGCAGCGTGACGCGCAGGTCCCCCCGCATCACGGCCAGCGGAATCCCCGGCAGGCCCGCGCCGCTCCCGATGTCAACGACGCTTTTTGCCCCCGCCAGATGCGGCAGGAGCAAAAGGCTGTCATACACATGCCTCACCCAGGCCTCTTCCCTATCACGGACTGCGGTCAGGTTGAACTTCCTGTTTGCTTCAAGCACCAGGTCCAGATAGCGGCCCAGTTTCTCTTCCTGCGGGCCGCTGAGACTGAATCCGGCGGACCGGCACAGCGCCCGAAAGCGGTCCGGCGACGGAAAAGCGCGTTGTGATTTTTTTGCGATATCTGTCACGCATTCTTGATATTCTTTGGCGGATGAATAGTCTACACAACATGAAAGAAAAAAATCTGGCCGGGATTATTGCACATCAACTCCGTCACCATGCGCCGTTCACAGCCGCGGGCTCGCTGGCGGGCATTCTGCTGATGTATCTGTGCTTTCAGATCGGGCTCACGAGGCCCGCTGTCACGCGCGCCTTCTGGCTCCTTCATCCGGCGCACGTGCTGCTCAGCGCATTCGTCACCACCGCCATGTACCGGCATGTGGCGCGATCCAGCTTCTGGAAAGCGCTGGTGATCGGCTATCTCGGGTCCGTGGGCATCGGCACCCTCAGCGATTCCCTGATCCCGTATGCCGGCGAATGGATTCTGAGCATGGAGCATCACGACGCGCACATCGGGTTCATCGAAAAGTGGTGGCTGATCAACCCTCTCGCCCTGCTCGGAATCGCCGGCGGTTATCTGCTCCCCAAAACCAAACTTCCGCATTTCGGGCACGTCCTGCTCAGCACGTGGGCCTCGCTTTTCCATATGATGATGGCTCACGGCGACCAGGCCCCCATGACGGCGGGCCTTGCCGCCGGCATTGCCGTCTTTCTGTTTCTCGCGGTCTGGCTTCCCTGCTGCACCAGCGACATCGTGTTCCCCCTGCTGTTCACCGGATATATCCCGCCCTGCAGCTGCCCGGGACAGGCGCATTCACATGAAGAAAAAGTATAAATATCTCTTTGGCCCCGTTCCCTCGCGCCGGCTCGGCCTTTCGCTCGGCGTGGACCTCGTGCCGCACAAGACCTGCTCTATGAACTGCATCTTCTGCCAGCTCGGAAACACCGCGCGCACAACCATTGAGCGGCGCGAGTATGTCCCGACGGAAGACGTGCTGGCCGAGATCAGCGACTGGCAGGCGCAGGGCGGACAAACCGACGTCATCACGCTTTCCGGCGGAGGCGAGCCGACACTGCACAGCCGGTTCGGCGAGGTGATAGATTTCGTGAAGGCGAAAACCCGGCACCGGACCGTCATCCTGTCCAACGGAAGCCTGCTCCACCTGCCCGAAGTCCGCCGCGAAGCCGCGCGCGCGGACATCGTCAAAATCACGCTTGCTTCGTGGGACGAGGATTCCTTCCGCAAGATTCACCGGCCCCCGGCGGAAGTCACATTCGCGCGCATCATCGAGGGCGCCTGCGCGTTCCGGAATGAATTTACGGGCGAGATATGGCTGGAGGTTTTTGTCATTCCGGGCATCAATGCCGAACCTGAAAAAATCCGTAAAATCGCGGGCTTCGCCGAAAAGATCCGGCCCGACAAAATCCACCTCAACACGGCCGTGCGGCCCGCCGCCGAAAAAACCGTCCAGCCGGTGCCGGCCGCGGCGCTGCAGAACCTGACGGGCCTTTTCAACCCTCCCGCGGAAGTCATCGCCTCCTTTGCGCCCGGAAGCGGGCACCGGATTGAACTCCACGAGGAATCTGTTCTGGCGCTGGTCCGGCTGCACCCGTGCACCGCGGAAAACATCGCCCGCATGTGCAAAATCACGCCCGCAGAGGCCGCGGAGTTTCTCGACAGCATGATGGCCCGGGACATTATCCGGCGTGAAGAGCACGACGGGACAGTTTGGTATGTGGTCAACTGAACATGAACACCGAAGCCCTCGCCAGAATCCGCGAATGGTTCAACACCTACACATCCGGTTTCGCAGATGAGAACAGGCGTCTCCATCCCTTTCTGCAGCTGAAATTCGACCACAGCCTCAAAGTGGCCGAAACTTCCCGCGACCTGGCCGCCGCACTCGGCTGGGACGGAGGGGATATCATCACCGCCGAGGCGCTGGGCCTCCTGCATGACACTGGCCGCTTCTCGCAGTTCGCAGATTTCGGAAGTTTCATAGACGCGAAAACCGTTGATCATGGCGAACGCGGATGGGAAGTGATTCGCTGCGGCGAGGTGCTGGCGGACTGCTCATCCCGGGATCAGAAACACGTCATGATCGGCGTGCGGTTCCACAACCGGAGAGAGATGCCGGACCATTTTGACGGGGACACCCTGAATTTTCTGCGGCTCATCCGCGACGCCGACAAGCTCGACATCATGCGCCTGGTCAACGAGGCCGCCGCCCGCTGCACAGGCGAGGAGTTCGCGGAAATGTTTCCGGGCATAACGCTCGAGGGCGGGGAAACGCCCGAGCTGGTCGAAGCGGTCCGCGCCGGAAAAAAGCCTTCCTTCGCGCTGGTCAAAACCTGTGCGGACATCCAGATCATGCTCCGATCATGGGAGGACCAGCTCAACTTTGAACCCTCGCGGGAAATGCTTGCCGCGCAGAAACTACAGGAGACCGGATGATGACTATTCTGACAGAGATCATTGAAAGCCTGCAGGCCGGCGACAGCCCGGTGAAGACCGTATGCACGGGAGCCTTCTGGACCGCGGTAGTTTCAAAATACGGCGGATTGTCCTCCACCTACCGCGATATGGACCCCCAGCATGACGACAACCCGAAGTTCGTCGAAGACGCGGGGAATCTGCACGAAAAATCCGCGCTGGAACTGG
>ENA-UPTA01005311-UPTA01005311.1-activated-sludge-metagenome-genome-assembly--contig:-NODE-5311-length-11840-cov-9.912855_pt1 | contig 11840 bp, 16 predicted proteins | sample MGYA00238184_ERZ773361 | MGnify/ENA primary metagenome ERZ773361 (study PRJEB29100, sample SAMN05720205) | activated sludge metagenome | isolation source: anaerobic digester from wastewater...
ATAATTGGTAGTCCCACGGGGGTTTGAACCCCGGTTTCCGGCGTGAGAGGCCGAAAAACGCCCTTTTTTCTTAATTTACCTTTCGCTAATTTTAACTTACTTTAAACGCTATAACACAATTAAAACAATATTTTAAAGATTTACATTGACATACTTTTAATTTTATCTATATTTGCGCTGAAGGTTGGAAGTAAGGTTGGAAGTTGAAAGCAACGAAGAAATTCCGGCTTTGATAATTAGAGACAAACAGTGAAATACAAAAAGTTGGAAAATGATTTGGTTGAAATCATCAATACGCAAGCATCTGAATGTTTTTATGGAAAGGTTTCCGGCTTGAAAATTGGGGTTGGAAAAAAGGCCAAATTTCCAACCACTTTAAAAAAGGGATGAATGAAATGAAAACCTATTCAAGATACCATACAGACTATAAAGGCGTTTTCTATCGTGTTGGTGAGCGTATAGGCGGCAACGGTGAAGAAAAGATATTTTATATCGTTTTCAAGAAGAGCGGCAAGGTCTATGAAGAAAAGGTGGGCAGACAATATGCCGATGACATGACACCTGCAAGGGCAAATCGCATTCGTGCCGGACGGATAGAAGGGCGGAGAAAATCCCGTAAGGAAGTTAGGGAAGAGGAAAAGGCCGCAAAGCAGGCAGAGGCCGACAAGATGACCATTGACCGTCTATGGACCGAATACAAGGAAAATAAGGCCAATTCCAAAGCAATCAATACAGACGAAGGCCGCTATGAAAAATACCTTCAACCTTCTTTTGGCGACAAAGAACCCCATGAAATAATCAGGCTTGACGTTGATCGTTTGAGGATGAAACTTCTGAAAACTCTAAAGCCTCAAACCGTCAAGCACGTTATGGGATTGCTCAAGCGAATAGTCCACTATGGCGCGGCGCGGCAGTTATGCCAGAACCTTAATTTTGAAATTGAGGCCGTCAAAGTGGACAACCAAAAGACAGAAGATTTAACACCGGAACAATTGAAAAAGCTTCTGGAGGCAATCAACAATTCAACCGACATTGAAGCGGCAAACATCATGCGTCTTGCTCTTTACACCGGCATGAGGCGGGGGGAAATGTTCAAGCTGAAATGGAATGACATTGACTTTCAGAGGGGCTTCATTGCGATCAAGAATCCGAAGGGCGGCGTTTCCCAAAAGATACCCCTGAACGAACAGGCGCGGCAAGTGTTAAAGAATCACCCCAAAGCAGAAGGGAAAGAGCATGTTTTTTTGAGGCCGGACGGTGAGCCCTTCACGGACATCCGGCGGCGCGTCAATCCGATCAAAGAGGCGGCGGAAATACCGGCAGACTTCCGAGCGCTTCATGGCTTGCGGCACACTTACGCCTCAATGCTGGCTTCATCCGGCAAGGTTGATCTTTACACCCTGCAAAAGCTCTTGACGCACAAGTCCCCGGTAATGACACAACGTTATGCCCACCTGAGGGATGAGGCGTTGAAAAACGCTTCTTCATTGGCCGGACAAATAATAGAACAGGTGACAAAGCAAAACGTGGTAGAATTGCCAGAAGAAGAACAGGCCAAATGATAATCAAGAAATCATTAAGCCGCACGGTTTTTACAGGCTTCAGCAATCCATGCGTTAATGCTTTTATGTTCGCGCTTCGCGGCAATAGCAATTTTGCTGTGAAGCTCCGGACTGACACGAACAACAAAACGGCCAGTAAAAGGCTTTTCAGGTGTTTCGTTTCGCTTGGCGCAAGTATCAAGATAAAAGTCAACGGCTTCTTTAAAAGCTTCCTTGACTTTCTTCACGGAATCACCGTGGAAAGTAATGATATGACGAATCCCGGAAACCCGGCCAATAAGACATTCGTCTTCTTCACTGTATTCAATCTTTGCCGAATAGCCTTTATACGTCATTGGTTTATTCATGGCTTTACCTCTAATAGTTCAAGAAATTCTCTTGCCGCTCTGACCTGGTATGGCTTCGCTTCTTTTCCGGGGTGTGGCCGGTGGAAATCGGCGCGTAAGTCACCTTTTCTAAAAGCGACACGCGAACCCCTGCCTTCGATCAACTCGCACCCCAGCGCAATCAACAAGCCTTCGATTTTACGCCATTCCAAATTGCGGGGCACCGGTTCAGAAAATATCGCGTCCAGTGTCTTGCGTTGTGCGCTGTTCATGGTTATGATGATACTACTTTATAGTATCACTGTCAATAGTGAGATAAAAGCTAAAGCATAAAATAAAAATCCGGGGATAGGCAGGCCAGCCGACAAGCGGGAGGACCCCTTCCCGCTTTCCCGGTTTAATCAAGGGGTGCTTGTGAGAGGGAGAGCGATGGAGCAAACAAAAACCACATGTAATAAATCTATACAGAAAAGGATCGCATCGAACCAGTCGGTCAGTGATGTCATCTGGAATAGTAATTTATTTATAAAAAAGCGTTCTGATCGAATATTTGTATTGGGGATAAGATCATATTTGTTAGAAAAGGCTATCAATGAATATCAGGCTGCCCCTCAGAATGAAGATGTCATAAATACAATTAGAAAAATAATAATTCCTGAATTACAGGCAACGGATACTCAAGATGTTGATCGTGACTTTACTAAATGGTTTCGTAAATATTTTAAAGATGAAAATGAATTTGGGGCAGAACTTAGAATATTTCTATACAAGTCGAAGATAAGTGAGAGAAAGACATTAGGTGATATTTCACTATGGTGTGTTATTATATCGATAATGTATGAGTTATTTTATGAAGATTGCTCGAAGAATGCGGGGAAAGTTTCAATTGATTTAGCAATGAATGCCTTAAATCTTCTTGATGATCGTATTTCAAGAAAGGCACATGAAACTGTAGGCTATTGGACTGCAAAGCTGGATGAAATGAGAAGGAATCATGAAAATATCAAAGTAAGGACAGACAAAAAAGAAAAGCGAAAAGTTCAATTACGTCAATGGATGAAAACCATGAAACCAAAAGCATTGCGAATAAAAGCACAAGATGAGTTTGATGTTTCCGAAAGAACTGTTCTTAACTGGTTAAAAGAAATTAGGGATGAAGAAACGGCGATTTTGCGCAATAAAGACGTTATCGCGTAACATCGTTGTTACTTCGGTTTTCAAAAACCTATTTTCCCCTTATCATACCCGCAAGTCACACGGCTTGCGGGTTTTTCATTTTTACGCAGCTGAAAATCACTTTAGGGGGACAAATATGAATCAAAATAAATTGGCGGTCAGAAGGCGTCACGTGCAAATTGCACCGGCGAACGAGTTAATTAAAAAACCGTTCCTCAATGAATACGAAGTTTCGGCCATAACAGGCCGAGCGGTTTCCACTTTACGGAATGACCGGTTTCTTCGTCGCGGGATTCCATATCTGAAAGTTTCTCTACGTTCTATCCGGTATCGAACCCCGGACGTTTTGAACTTCATGGAAGCAAGACCGATTCATTTTGAGGAGGCGACGAAATGAACGAACAAATTAAAAGGGAAGAAATTTTGAGAGCTATTGCCACCGAATTACCGCCGGTAATTTTTAGGAACTGGCCACGCTGGCGTGACGTTTTACCGATGGCACCGAGAACCGTCGCAAACGATGACAGCTTGGGAGTCGGGCCGAAAGAGTTTGTCTACGTTGGACGCGTCAAGGGATACCCGAAAGAATCCTTCCTTGATTATCTTCGGCAGCGGATGCGCTTCACAGAAAAGAAAAACACCAAGTTGAACGGTAGCACACCATGAAATCGTTTAAACCCGACATTATGACCATCATGGAGAGAGAAGGTATTGAACTCAGACGCGGAAAGGCTTGTTGCCCTTTTCATGAGGAGAAAAATCCTTCATTTATCATCAACCAGAAAAAACAAACTTATCACTGTTTCGGATGCGGAGCGCATGGGGACGTTATCACGCTCATCCAGAAACTTCACGGATATGATTTTAACGACGCCTGTAAATATTTGGGGATTACACCTGGGAAACCCGCACCAGTTGACCCCACCCTCCAGCGTCGGCGGACCATCCAAAAGGTTTTTGAAACAGCCATTTCTAAGATTTACTACCAACTTTGTGATCGTTCGCAGCATCTTCACCGGCTTCGCCTGGAAGTCAAAAGGGATCCTTCCGCGTTAACGGAGGCAGGTACGGTTTTATTCGCCCGAAGGATGGAGGAACTTGCGGTAGTTGATCACAAGCTGGACATCCTGCTGACCGGCACAGCCGAAGATCAGCTTTCTCTCTTAAAGGGGGCCAAAAATGATTGCGCACAAACTATCTGAAGAAAATCTGGCTACTTTTGAGAGCATGCACGTGGCGACATCTCCCGGCAACCGCGATGGAGAAAAAAAGAAACCGACACAGGCGCAAATTCTTCTGGGGATCGCCCAGGAATCAATGATTCTCTTTAAAGACCAGCATCAGGACCCTTTTTGCTTCATCGAAAACAAAACCTATCCCCTGAAATCGTCGCGCGTGAAGGACATCCTGAGTTATCAGTTTTTCAAACAGACCGGCAAAGCGCCCAACGCCGATGCCCTAACCCAAACCATGAATACCCTGCGAGGGAAGGCCCTTTTTGAATCTCCGACAATCACGTTGCAGAACCGCGTGGCGGAGCAGGCCGGGGCTTTCTGGTATCATATGGGCGACGGCAAGGTCATAAAAGTCACCCCTGACAAATGGGAGATAACGGAGAAGGTTCCCATACTCTTCCGATCCTATTCAACACAGGAGGCGCAAGTACCCCCACAACAGGATGGAAATATATGGGATGTGTTCGATTTTCTGAACATTGACCAGAAACACCAGCTGCTGGTCGCCGTCTATTTGATCAGCTGTTTCCTGCCGGAAATACCGCACCCTATCTTCCATCCGCATGGCGCACAAGGAAGCGGGAAAACGACCTTTTGCCGTGTGCTGAAATCGCTGATCGACCCATCTCCATTATCTACCCTGATCATGCAACGGGATTATGCGCAACTGATTCAAGTTATCGCCCACCATCATTTTGTTCCTTTTGACAATCTCAGTGATCTTCCCGGCTGGGCCTCTGATGTTCTGGCGATTGCCTGCACCGGCGGCGGACTGTCAAAACGGCAACTATACACGGACGAGGAGGATGTTGTGCTATCCGTCAAGAGGTGCATCGGCATTAACGCCATCAATCTTCTGATCCAGCGGGCCGATCTAATGGATAGGTCCATTCTTCTGCATCTGGAAAGAATCGATCCTAACCGGCGGAAGGATGAAACGGAGTTCTGGGCAGACTTCGAAAAGAGGAAAGCCGGAATCCTGGGCGGCATATTCAACACATTGTCGCGGGCCATTGCCATTTACCCCAGCGTCAAACTCAAAAGCCTTCCCCGCATGGCCGATTTTGCGAAATGGGGTTACGCCATCGGCGAGGCTCTGAGACAGGACGGCGGCAACGAGTTCCTCGAAGCCTACGACGCCAATATCTCTCACCAGAATGAGGAAATCATTCAGAGCAACACCCTGATCATCGCCGTCCTCGGCGCAATGGACGACAGGACGAAATGGGAAGGAACCATCAAGACGATTTATGACCAACTTCTTGAAAATACAAAACCGGATAAGAATGACCGCACATTCCCCAAGACAGAACGGAAGCTCAGAGTGCACCTTGAAAGAGCAAAAACGACACTGGCGCAGCAGGGAATCCATTTTTCCATCGGTGAACGTACTGGGCAGGGCTATCCCCTGTCTTTCTGGCGGACCGACCTCCCCGAAGATAGGAAATTTGGTTCATTTGCTACATCAACTACACCGAATGTACAGAAAAAGGCGTCTGAAACCGAGACCTGTGCATCAAATGAAGCAAATGTAGCAAATTCTCCTACCCCGGGGGTGCACAATGAGGTTTTGGACTTTACCGGTAAGGTGCTGGGGGTGTTGCCATGAAGTACGAAGTGCTCGAAAACATCCGCTTGCGGACGACCATGGGGGAACAGGAGTTACACGCGGGCCAAATCATCCAGATTTCAGAGGATATCGCCCTTCAACTCCTGAAGGTCGGGAAGATTAGACCTCAGCAAATCCCTTATGAGCCTTCCACGGCAGAGCCTATCTGGGTAAACCCCTACCCGCAGGGCACATCGGAAGCGCGGCGTCATACGCTGGAATTTACGATGGACCAGATGCTCGTGCAGGCAGCCAGAGACTTTCAAGAATGTGGTTACAAGAACACACCGGAAGCGCGGGCAGCGGAAGCCGAATTAGGTAATCTCTATTACCTGGTTCTCGACGGCGTGCGACCCATCACTGACTTTCAGAAGGCCGTCGATCGGTGGAAATATCACGCTGGCCAATCCTTCTACCCAAGGGACCCACAGAAGCAAAGGAAGCGAGGAATGACATAAGAATGCGGAATATCCCAGGACCCTATCGCTACTCTGGATGACAGGGGGAGGGGGAAGCAATAATACCAAGAATAACAGTTCATTGAATTGAATTATCACTACAAAAAAGGAGACTATGAACCATGCCGGAAAGACGATTACAAACGATCCAGGATTTGCGCCGATACCTGGCGAACCTGATCAATCGAACAGAGGCCGGTCAGTTGGACGTGGGCCGGGTAAAGGTACTCACCTATACGACTTCTATCCTCATGAGGGCAATCGAGGGCAGCGACCTCGAAAAGCGTCTTGAAGAGCTTGAGAAAAGAATAAAATAAGGGGGAAATGATTATGCCAAGTAGCATGAATAAAAGACTGTCGTCGATAGAATCTGTGGCAAAGAAGAGCCGTGCATCAGTTCGGAAAGAGTTTGTCGTTTTATACGAAGATGAACCTATGGAGCCGAAAATTCAGGAACGTCTGAATCAGTTACGGGAGAAATACCCGGAAATCACTGCCGAAGACCTGATCATCTTTCGAATCATTTACGATGGAGATGCCAGATGAGAAATATAAAAACACGAGTTCGCAAGATAGAAGCCACCTTACCGGATGACACGCTAACGGAAGTGGATTTGGAAATAATCATGTCCTGCCTGCCGCAAGATTATGTACGAGAGGTCAAAAAAGAGCTTTTGAGGCTCGTCCAGAAAAAAATGGCCGAAGGACACAACTCCATTCATCGAATTGTTGAGCCAGTCTGGTCACGAGGGAAAGCGCTTGAGGAGATTCTGGGTATTCTGCCCGCTGAGATCGCAGAAAAAGTGCGGACCAAAATAGAAACAAACTATCAGAGGAGAAAGACATGAACACCAAGGTAATGAAACGAATTGAAACTTTGGAGAGGCGACTTGACATAAGCGCGCTACCGGCCAATGAAAGGCTCATCGTAATTCCGTATCCGAATGGCAACCACGCAGAATTTGATCGGCAGTATCAGCAGCACCTTTCCGAACTCAAAGCGAAATACGGGCAGAATATTTCAGAAGACGATCTACTCGTAGTGGGCATACGCAAATTCTAATCGTCCATCGTCTAATTTTCCTAATATTTTCTTGCATTCATTTCAACAAGTTGCTAATAAATCTAAAGTATCAAGAAGACATCAACTGAAATTTGTAAGTTCAATTATCCTCATAGCGAAGCGAAGGGGATATATGTCATATCTAAATCATTCATCTCAAAGTTTGTTAATCGACTCATCCTCGCGGTGTGGAGCAAAAGAAGCATTTTTCTCTGCGAAAAGGATTGTAGCCGTGTATCCACGACAAAGTGGTAAGGAATAGATTCTGGAGGACTGATGATGCGTTACGATCAACCAGATGAACCGTACTATTTCGACGAGGTCATTGGAAGCTTCTACAATTATCACAGACCAACTTGCCACATTATTGAGCGGATTTCGAAGCGCAATTACAAACGTTTGCGAGGGTACAAAGAGGCACAGGAGCTCGGGCTGATGCCGTGTTCACATTGTCGCCCAGCGTTCGATCCTTCTTTGGTGCGGCGGATTCCGGAGCCAGAGCCACCCGAGGGAGAGTCAGAGATCGAGGAGCCGATTCATATTACCGCGACAGGCCTTGCGGATCGTCGGCGAGGCCTGCTGAGGCTTCTTGATCAGATTGACCAGGACCATTCAGGCCGGGAGGGTGTTGCGACGAGGATCGGCCGACTAACACACCAGAATCGGATTCCTCGTGAGGTTTCGGCGTGTATGCGCGTGATCACCGAGATGCGAAATGTTGCCGAGTATCAGGCCAAAACTTTATCGAGCAATGAAACGGCTGTTGTAGAAGCCGCATGGCAAGTAATCGGTGATTGGGCTATGGACTCGGGTTTGAGTGTACCAGCGGAACCTGAGAAATAGGGGTAAACAGAAGGGACTTTCATGAGAATCGTTGTTGCTCTTAACGAAGCAATTCGCACATAATGGCCAAAATGACGAAGTGATTTACGAACACAACGTCTGGCCAATTAATTGAATCAAGTAATTTGGAACCATATGCATAAAATAGCGAACAATATAAAATCTTCACGTTAAAGTTTATAACAGGGAAAGGATGGCATATGAAAACAATAGCGACAATTAACTTTAAAGGTGGAGTGGGAAAAACCACAGCAACTTGGGCACTTTGCCAAGTAATAGCACAAGATGCAGGAATAAACACATTGATGTTTGATCTAGATGCGCAAATGTCACTTACGCAAGCGATTGCTTTGAATGAAGACGGCAATCCATTTAAAAGTTTTACAGACTGGTATGAGAAATCATTGGGGAAAAAGAAAACTATTTTCAATGCACTTGATGAGTTCACAAAACCTGCATCCTTTAATTTCGGAATCAACCATGACTTTATATATAAAATCACTGACCGCTTTCATTTCGTTCCTTCCGCTGAAGATTTATACTGGACAGAATTAGAGTTATTTGACCGCGATAAAGTTAAATTTTTTATACGTCGTTTATTAGAAAAGATTCAGAACTCGGCAAATGTTCCAGAATACAATTATGTCTTCTTTGATTGCCCACCTTCTTTCAGTTTACTTAGTTACTCGGTATTATCATGTTGTGACTTAGTCTTGATACCAATTAATCCCGATTTTTTTGCAGCTAAAGGATTGAATCTATTATTGAGAAGTCTTCAAATGCGTATTGAGCCGTTCCCAGTACCTCGGATTGGTGTTTTTATGAATCGTGCAAAGAAGCCTGGGGGAACTTCGATTAAGAGATACAGCAATGAGACTCAGCGCTATCTGGGTGACGCAGCGCAGGTTCTTGATATTGTCAAATCTAAATTAAGTCTTAAAGTAAAACTATTTAATACCGCAATATATGACCGTGTGGGCATTAAACGGGCGATACAGGAAGGAATGCCGCGCGATATTCGGACTCAATTCCAAGATCTCTCAGAAGAGATAAAAACTTTTATTCAGGAGAAATAACATGAGTGACGCCATCAAAGAAAAACTGAAAACAATAAATGACAAGCTGGACATGATTATCGTTGCTATAGAAGAACTTCGCGCAGCTAAGCGTGAGAAGTCGGCTGCAATAAAGGCTAAAAAGAAAAGACTCCCTCCTCTAACTGACGACGAAATGAAAGAACATCAAAAACTTTTTGGTCAACTATTTGATCAGTGGATGGCGGGGCAAGAACTTGAAGTACAAACTATGCTGGAAAAGTTAGAGCCTATTGAGCTTCGGCGATTTGCTGATTCAAATAACTTAAATGTCACGTCAAAAATGTCTGCACAGAAAGTCTTACAACTCATAGGCGCACGCTTTCGCGAAAAAAGACAGCTTTACCAAGGAACTCTTTCAATAATGGAAAAGAAACAGGACAACTAGGGACAGTTCTGTTCAATTTATTTTTTGAAAGACTTTAAAAAGTAGGATGGTTCTTTAGCTTTTTTCGAGCCCGAATCAAATCAACTCAAAATCGAAAAAATGTCGATAATCATTCTTTCTTTTTTAAATCCAGCCACTTGTCATTCATTTGACATTTCGCCGGTATGTGAGCATTGTATAGATAACAAATGAGCCCGTTGCCTTTTTGGCGCGGGCTTTATTGCTTTGGCGACAAAGAGAGCGGGATTGCGGTGCTTTGCCACCGTTTAAACAACCCCGGACAGACCCCACGGAGCTTCCAGCCGTGGGTTTTTTATTGGCTGCCGGGACCACACTCCCTTCACAAACCCGAAAGAAAGGAGGTTTCAAAATAAGCAGTTGGAGAGAGCATCCTGTGTCTGATTCATTCCATTTTGACTCTCAGATAAAGAACCATTGATTTACAACCCGCCCGGATGTAGCCTGCATTTCCATCCGGGCTTTATTATGACCTGAAAAGGATGACGACCTTATGAAAAACAACCCTCTGGAAATACCCTATCGCCTTGAGACTACCGAAGATCTTGAAGCTGCCCGGGACGGCGGGATTATCGGGGATGTTGATTACAAGCGACTCCTGAATTACGCCAAGGAGAAACCCCTTCACCGGCCTCATGCCCTTATCAAGGCAGAAAAGAAAGTCACAAAAGACTTCACGCTCGTGGACGAGATTAAGATTCAGGAGGCGAAAATCAGCATCCGTGAAGTAGCCAATTTGCCCGCCGAACTCTTTGAACCACCTAAGGCAACGACAAAAATCACCAGCGAGGTAGTCAATTTGCCGCTCGTATACCAGTATCCGCTGATTCTGGAGAGCATTCCATGGATTGACGACATTGTGAGCCATAAAGATATGTTCTCGTATTTCCTTAACTTTCCGCCGGATGTTCGGAAACAACTGCTGCTTGAAAATGGCGTGTCTTCACCCAGTTCCATGTATGCTTCCATGATGGCAATCCACAAGCTGCTGAAAAAGTGTCTGGTGGTCTATGTCAAAGCGCAAAAGACCACAACACTGAGCCTTCTCCAGCTTAAGCAGAGCCTCGTTGCCCTGACCGTGTTCGACCCCCGGAATGAGGACGTCCTCGTAGCCCTGAAAATGGAAAAAACAGACGAAAGCAGCCCGATTCAGCAGAATGCTCTTGCGGAAGTCCTCTTTTGCAGATTGCCGAGAATCATTGATGGACTATTGTCCACCACTACCAGCAGCCTCACCCGGAAGCTGAATTTGAAGATGTCCCGTCTTCAGTTATCTACCAGACAAATCATCAACCTGATGGGCTATTTCAATCACAAGACGGGTCCCGATGATTTATTCAAAACATTGGACAGAATCTGCGGCGTGGCCTCGAAAATGAACATTCCGCAGGAATCAAAGGACAGGCTGCTGGATTATATTGATTCCATGAAGAAGAACATGGAACGCGCCCCTTTGGTTTACAGAACCCTTTTCCTCAGTCCCGAGCTGGAAACCTGCCGGAAACTCTATCAACCGGTCAGATTACTGGTGATGACGGCAAGAAAGGAAGAGAACCTAAGTCCCAAGCTGAAAGCCTCCCGGAAGCTAAATCAGCCTGCCACAGTGCCGGTGATTCCGAAAAAGAAGAAAGAGAACCTGAAAGAAAAGACGGACCCGCAGTTCACGCGGGTAAAGACGCTTGATTTTTACGCGACCAAGGACTTCTTTGACTTGGTCAAAGCCAAGTTTTCAAAGGACTGCACCGATACGTATCTGGGGGAGCGGCAGCTCATGACGGACCATTTCTTCAATATCCGGATATTCAGAAAGGAAAAATGGATAGGCAACATTTACATGCTCGATTTCTGCTACGAGCGCGCTTGCCTGATCGTTGACAGGATACAGATGCCCAGAGAAAGGAAGGCGCTGTATCACCGGTTCTTTGATGACCTGAAGGAGGTTCTCATCGAGATGTTCAAGGATGTCCATTACGGGTACATCCTGATGCCGGTTAAAATATCGAATCATGGGACCATCCAGAAAATCTACAACCAGTACCGAAGGAAGCTAACCAAGAAAGAAATGCTG
>ENA-UPTA01005312-UPTA01005312.1-activated-sludge-metagenome-genome-assembly--contig:-NODE-5312-length-11840-cov-5.346966_pt1 | contig 11840 bp, 15 predicted proteins | sample MGYA00238184_ERZ773361 | MGnify/ENA primary metagenome ERZ773361 (study PRJEB29100, sample SAMN05720205) | activated sludge metagenome | isolation source: anaerobic digester from wastewater...
TTTGACACCTTTCAGCGGCCTTGACGAAAACACTACCCAATGCTGCCGCCCCGCCGTAACGCCTACCGATATGTAATCCGTCGCATCGGTTGACAGGGTATTGGAAACCGCATCCGTTTTATCGATCGGATTGGATCGGCTCGAATCCGTGCAGGTGAAAAAGCCGTCCACCCGCTTTTCATTCCCTGCCCAAACATAGGTGCTTTCACCATTGGAATAGGCAATATGGCCTCCTGGCGCTTTCGAGAACCGCCCAAGGTTTCCCGTACTGTCCGAAAGCAGTTCGGTTTCCTCAAACGATCCGTTGTCCGGTACGCTCGTCGTATTGTAAAAGATCTTTGCGGCTGTTTCCGCTTCGTTGAACGCATGAACAAGGATGTACGAATCCGTGTCAAACTCAGTACGAAGCTGAATCCCGGATCGTATCAACGGATAGTCTGCCAACCCTCCGCTGTATGAAAGACCTGCCTCAAGCGCCTCAAAATCGTCGGTGATTGCTTCCGCATTCTCGTCTTCAAGCTGGTTCCCGGTGCTGATAACCTGATATCCTTGAACACCTTCCAGCCCTAAATCGGTGTACCGAAGATTGACAAGTTTTTTGTAGTTCTTGGCCCCGATGGAAACCGCATCGAAATCCGGCATCCATGCGCCATTAAACTCAAATTGCGCCGTTTGGAGTTCATCGCCCTGATCTATCATTAAGGGTTCAGACTGCTTCACTTAACAACATCCTCGGATTCTTTAACCTGCTCGTTAAAATCTGCCCGGTATCGGTCGATGATTTTGTAATATTGGCTCATAAGGCCGTCGTATCTCGATATCTGACGGTCTTTTAGAAACGCTTGTGCCGCCACATAGTATTTCAAGGTAACATCGTAATGCGCCGGCGTGGGGATGGTGTCGGTCGTTGTGGTAAGTTCAGCCGGAAGCGTGGTCATGTAGAGTGTAGCGGTTTCGGTCGTAACCGATGATAAGACAGGATAAATGCCTACTTTGCCGTCATATTCGTACCAATATTCAGGTACATCATCTTGTCCCTCATGGCCAACATGCGTCGGCGTACCGCGCTTTAAGCCCTTCTTATCGCCGCTTGCATCGGTATAGATAACGGCTTGAACAACCATATAAGTAGTTGATGAAATGGTATATTCAAGCGTACTGGCAACAAGTGTGACACTTTCTGTTTCTTCCAGGCATCCGGTTCTTGTTGCGATATCCCGGCATCCGTCATTGATGTACTTTAGAAGATCCTCATCGTCTTTCCAAAAAGCGTCAGAATCTTCCCCCGCCGTGTCCAATGGCTCATTGATTAGATACCGAACATCGGTTATAAAATCGGCAACCGTAGTTGATGAAGTGGTTTGAGAACCCATTTATGCAGATATCCCCCTTCTTCCGGCATTGGCCCCGTGCATCTTTCGGTTTAATCTTCTGGTTTTCATCTTGTCGTTTTCCCACTCGTTGACCCACTTTTGAGCAAACATAACCTCTATCTGTGTGGCTATGGTTTTGTCCGAACTTCTTTGCATCCGTTTTGCGTTCCCGTGGAGTTTGGCAAGTGCGCCGTGCCATAGGTATTCATGGACTTCGGGTGGGTGATACGGATATGCCGATGTAGTCCATGTTGAAATATCAGCAATTTCCTTCTGGTAATTAAAAAATACGTTGTATTGGTCGTTTGCTGCCGGATACCAGAACAGGTAATGATTAACGGTAGGCGTGGTCGGATTGGTCATGTTCTGCCAGTACCGATAACGGATTGGCCGTCTTGCATACCCAACATCAATCCACGATGAACTTCCCCTTATTTCGTTTTCGCTTATCGGGTCTGTCGGGTGACCGTCGAAGGTTGGCGAATCAATCACCCGTTTAAAAGTCCACTGGCTGTCAACATTTGTGAGAATCGCCGTAGTGTTTAAAACAAACCCGCTGTGGTAAATACTCCCTCCGCTTGTGTAAGCGTCAAGGCTTGAAGTGTCGATATCATCCAAGCCGTCAAGGGTTTTTAATGAAAATGTTGTTGCGCTAAGATATTGAAGAAGAAACTGCCTTCCGTTCAGGTCTTCCGGTGCGTCAAGGCCGTCGATTGTAACAATATCTCTTATGGTCGAATGGTCATGAAAACCGTGCCCCGTAACATCCGAATCAACCGAATCGGCTGTGAATACTCCGGGGTCTGCCGCCGTTATTGCGCTGATATTGGCATAGGCAACCGTCCGAAGGCCGTCATAAGGCATGATATCCCAGGCAAGCGGGAAACAGTCGCACTCTCTCAACTCACGGTCTGCCGATATGATTGCGTCCTTGATAAGCTCATCAAGGACGTTATCGCTCCGATCGGTAATAAGAAACCGCCTGCACTTATCTATAAGACCTTGGGTCGTGATCCTGCTTGCCATTTACCGTTTACTCGCTTTCGTCTTCAGGGTTAAAGCCAAACTTGCGGATATCGTCGAGCGTCTTTTGTGTACCCTCCCGTTTTTGATTCTCGTATTCCTCGCGGGTCGCCGGACGTTTTTTTTCGTAAGGGTATGTCTTTACGCTTCCGGTAACCTTTCGCGGTTTGTTCGGGAGTTGACGAAACACGGGCCTTACCGCATGGTCGGCACATTCAAGAAACCGCTGCGGGACAATGACTGGCATTTCCCTTTGCATAATCAGGGTTTCACCATTTACCGCAAGCTGAACGCTCTCGGTATCGTTGGGTGAAGACCTCGCATGGAAAACAACCTCAAAGTACTTTTCACCATAAGTCTCGTTGGTCTGTTCCGTTTCTTCTTCTTTTTTGGAAAAATTAGTTCCGGGGTTTGTCGCTTTTCTTCCCTCTGACATCTGACGTTTTCCTTTCGTTTTAGCCATTAGGCATAAGTTCCGGCTTCAAACATGATGTAGTCGGTTGTTGAATCAAGCAGGTAGGTCTTGTCCGCACACAGAAAACCCGCCTTGGTGATGGTTCCAGAAGCCTGGGCAATAAAGTCATAAATACCTGTAAGCATCTGGATGGTTCCAGACGGTAGGGCCTCGTTCAGCGTTACCTCATTGGCCTGCTCACCATTGGAAGTAAGGGCTGTTACAGTCGCCCACTTGCCGTCAACACAGATCCGGCTCCCAACACCGACATAAGAAGTATTACAGACATCGTTCCAGTTTCCGGTTTTGTTGGTTGCGCTCCCAAGCGTCCACTTGTTGATGGTGTCGCCCGTTCCAGAAGCCCTTTTGTCTGGGCTTGAGTCTTTGGCAAGGTAGGTTGTGGTTGAAGGGGTTGTAGCGGAAGTAATGATATCGCCCCCTCGATAAATCTTGATACCTTCTCCGGCACCAAGATCGGCAATGTCAAACGCTTCATCGTCGTCGCCAGTCCTCAAAAGGCCTTCATTGGCGTCCAAGGTTCGCATATTGACAGACCAATCAAGCAGAATCTTCGTGTCGGTTGTCAGGCTCTTGAGTTGCACCCAATCAGGTATAAACCCAAGCCCGATATAAACCGCCGCATTCTGCTGTTTAAAAGTTCCAGTTATACGGTTCATGGTGTAAAATCTCCTTGGTTAGTTATTTGTTTTTAGTAATAGCTATTAACTATCGCTTCATTAATCAGGGCTTGCGGTCGCGGCACATTCCAGACGGGCAACCCAGTTCTGATTAAGGATTGCGCAAGCCTGCATGGTCTTCCACGACACGAACCCGATTTGCCCCAACATATCGCCCACCTGCGGTTTCGGGTTGACAACCATCGGGGTAATTGCGTTCTGCCCCTGAAGCGGAACAATGGCGTAGGCGTTCTTGGAAACAAAGATCATCGGGTAAACATCGCAAGATGCCGAACTCGATACTTCCACCCCACCGGACAGGTAAGCGGTTCCGCTTGCGCCTGCCGCAGACCAGGCTTCAAACATCGGGGTCAGGATGATTCTAAACTGCTCAATAGCCCCTATTTCGCCTGGAAGTGCTTTGCCGGAATCGGCATAGTCTTTGACCGGAATAAATCCACTGATGCCTCTCAGGTCAGCGTCAAGGTCGGTGTGGCCCAAAGCAAAGTAACCCGGCATTATCGCCTCGGTGCTGATTCGGTGGGAGGCTTTGATAATCTTGGAAATCTCCCGCGCTTTGTACTTTTTGAAATAGCGGTAAATTTTCCTGAAATCCCCACGGGTCGGGGGCGAATTAACCGAAGACCTTGCAGATTCTCCGTTGGCATAAAATACGTTGGAACCTGCGCGAAGTACGTTAATCCTCAATTCCTCAACGGTTTCGGCAATCTGCTCTGAACAAAGATCGCTCGTTTCGTCTGGAATCGGGTCTTCGTGGGTGTCAAGAATGACATCGGTGAGCTTTACTGCATCCCTGCTGTTACTTTCCGGCGACCGATAACGCCGTACTGACTTAGTTCGATCGAACCAAGCGGGGGAAACGCTTCGGATTCCCCTCTGATGATTTCTCATCAGGTCGGACTATCGCTTCACCCTCTCGGGTGCTGATATGTTTAGTCTCTGCGGCTGCACACCTTTCGGTTGCTTGCCTCGGGTTGCCATGCGCGGAAGAAAACCTTTCAGCTTCAGGCTGTCTTATGTCGTTTGATTTTCTTTCCATGTTTAGGCTTTCCCGGTATTTAATATCAGTTTGAGTACGGCAATGCGTAAGGGCTACCGTACTGCTCCAAAGTAACCGAAATATCTTCATAGGTTAGCTTCTGGCCTTGCGGTGGAATACCTTCTGCCAAGGGAGCGGTTGCACGTGGAAGCGACAAATAACGCCGCCATTTTGCGGTCTTGGTTTTGTGCCTCTGTTGCGGGTCAAAATAGCCGAACCGCTCAATCGTCATAAGGTGCTGGCCTCGATCAAGCAGCTTGGCTTTGGCGAATCCCGCAGTACGCGGGGAGATATCGCCGTAGGTTGTGGTGTTTGGATTTCCCATAAGTCCTAAGTCCTCCTTGGTTAAATTACTTTTGGAGTCTCTCAGGACTTCTGGTTAATTGTGGTAGGTGTTAAGCTGTGTTAAAAGTTAAAAGTCAGATTTATAGCTCTAATCTGCCTATTTCCACTAGATTTAATTTTGGTTTTGGCACATACGCCTTGAACCCTTGATATTCTTCGCTCATTTCTTCCTTCATCCCTTCTTCATCAAAGCAAACCTCCAAATCGTCTTCGTCAATCACATACTCGGCAACGGCATAAGGAGGCCCGTTAAACCATGAAGGGTCATCAGGATGATCGTCAAGGCAAATGGCGGCCATTGTGCGGGTTCCTTTGTCGGTGCATCGCCACTTTGTAAAACCGTTTTTCGCCAACCGATAGAATTCTTGGCCGATTTCGATATCTTCAAGATTCAATCTGCTCTGCCCTTGATTTTCTGATTTTATCTCTAAGGCTTTCTCGGTCTGATTTTTCTACCTCATCACATATTAAGGCGAATTCAATATAGGGAGGTGGATCGCCAAGCCTTGTATAAATCCGGTATATCATTAACGGTGGCTTAAACATTATAAACTCTCAAACCTGCACATGGTTTTGCACCGTGGGCATTTATGCTCGATCCTGCCGCCTGCTCCAAGTTCGCCTTTCAGAATCAGCTTGCCGCAAATCGGGCATCGTAGTTCTTCACCACGGTTAATTTCAATATACGGCGGGTCGTTCCTAACCACCGCTATAGGCGTTGAACCCTGCTGTTTCATCGTTTTCATCGATTCCTGATGGTTTTTCAATGGTTTTCTTCTGCCTCATGGTGTGGCTGTGAAGGTCGTCTTTTTTGTTTTTCTTTTCCCGTGCTTGCTTGTCGAACTCATCGGCTTTGGCCCGCGCCTGATCTTCTTTGAAAAGGTCGAGAACCTTTATACCGTCTTCGGGGTCTAATGAGAGTGCCAAATGCTCACGAACGCCCTTTGACTGTTTTGGCAACCATTCAGCCCATTCCTTGCTTACAAGGATGTCGTCCATGTCCTTATGTTTCCGAAGGACTTCACGGTCAAAACTCATTTGTGAAATTAAAATATCCCGCTTTTTGAACTCCTGAATAACCGCGTTCTTGTCAACATATCCCGACTTCTGAACAATATTGTTGGCGATAGCATTAGCCATAACCTTCATCGCATTAAAGGCATCCGGCCAATTCTCTTTGAAATCCTTCAGGTCAACCGTTTCATTTCCTATTACGACTTCGCCCTCTGGAAACATATCCTCGGTGAAGCTGGAAAGGTGGTCAGCAATCTGTTCTTTGGTCAGTCGCTTGCCGGACGGCTGAAGCGGTTTCGGCTGTGGCTGAACAAGCGGTTTTGGTGCGGGCTGTTCCGGTTCGTCCTTTATTCCAAGCTCGTCGAGTCGCTTATTGATTGCGTCTCTCGCTGGAGACTCTCCGTCAGGCTGGCTATGTTTTCGCTCACCGTCTGGATCTTCTTTTCCTGCTTCAGTCTTTCCCTTTTCTCCACCGTCAGACTCGTCTCCGGACCCGGCACCTGCCTCACCCGCTGCCTTTTCAGGAACGGTTTCGGTCTTGTCGTCTGGATTGCGTTCCTCCTGACGTTTTTCCGTTGGTTCATCCTTTGGTTTGGCCTTTGGTTCATAAGACTCGAAAGCCTCCGCTGATTCATCCTGCTCTGCGATTTCTTCGTCTTCTATGAATTCTTTTTCATCGTCAGGCATTTAAATTGCTCCTGTTAAAGTTGATATTTTGGGGGATGTCTGGAATATGGGCATCCCCCAGGGCTATATTACCGCTACCTCAAAAAAGGCTAAATCATCAACCATCATCAGCAGAAGCGGTTCCGATTATGCCGCCCGTTCCGGCTGAACTCTCGTCCTCGTTGTAGTAATTCTCGAACAGATAACAGTCGTCGGCCACGATAGCAGCCGCCTTGGTCGCAAGGTTACACGCACAATAATTATCTGCGATAATCCCGGTCGTTGTCGCCAAAAGCTCAATACAAGGCTCGGTTCCAAGCCCCGCATTACCGCCTATGGTTCCGTTAAAAAGCAGGTTGCCCTGAATTACCACATGGTCACAAGCCGCCGTGTCGTTGACGATACAGGCCGTCGAGTAATCCCCAAATATCTCGTTTCCGATGATCCGCGCATAGTCTGCATCATGGTCGAGATAAATGGCCGATACCGCTCCACCTGCCCCCTGCCTGAACTGGCAATAAAGGATTTCTGGATGGTCTGAGGCATCGCCTATCGTAATGGCGTTGGTGAATTCGTCGGTTCCGGCTAAATCTACATCGAATCGGCACCCGATAATTTTGCAATCACAAGCTCCAGCCTCAACGGTAATAGCTGTTGCAACATCGGTGACGCTGGCAAGAAACCGGAAATTGACAAGCGTTACATCGTCTGCGCCTACAGCCATAGTATCAGTTGCGGTATCATAGGTAAGGGTCGGTACAAGCTCACCTGTTCCAAGACCGATAACGGTAATTCCGGCCACGTCAAGGTCGATGGCTGCCGCCCCGCCCATCGTTTCGGTGTACCCTGGCATAACAAAAATCACATCGCCATTGTCAGCTGTGCATCTACCGACCGCATAATCAACTGTCGCAAAGGGTTTATCCTTGGTTCCGGCCCCTCCGTCGCGTCCGGTTCCAGTGGAATCAACATAGAAGACGTTGCCGACTTGACCAAGGCCGACAAGATTGCCGTTGATTTGGGCGACTCCCCCGACGACAATATCCTCAAAATACTGTGTACCCCTAAAATGGTTATCCTGCTGAGTAATCCTGCCTTCTGAGCCTGCAAAGGAAAAAGACGCAGCAAGAATCACCATCAAGAAAACCGCTACAAACGAAAATCTTTTCTTCATAGTTTTCTTACTCCTTGTTAATGGTTTTGGGTTTCCTGGTTTCTATCTTTACAGGCTCAACGTCTTTGCTGGCCCTGATTTGAAATTTCAGCTTTTCAATTTCTTCCCCTAATGCTTTGATCGTGGCCTCACAAAACCGGATTCTCGCTTTCAATTCCGGTATCGCCTGATTAATGAGTGGTTTTAATTCTTCTTCTACAAACCGCCTTGTAGCCGCTTCATTCGCCATAATCGCTTGTTCTCCTGCTGGTATTTTTCAAAAAAGTATCGGCTTCACACGGCAAACTTAATATCCAGTTCGCCATATGAATCATGCCTTGCATAAAAACAATGTCTCGTTTCAAATCTTCGTCATCTCGTTTCGGGCTGTTTTCATTGACATTCCGTATTGAATCACGTTTTTTTTCAATGATTCTTAGAAGTAGTTTGGCGCTCCTAATCGCCCCGGCTTCGGCTATTTCCTCATATTCGTCATGTGTGGAAATGTAGGTTTTAAGGCTCAAGCATTGCCTCCGGCCTGTTGCTGCCCTTCGATCTGCCTGACATACTCCCGTCCGAATTCCCTGTCCGTCTCATCGGTTTTTTGCGCATGGTCAATCAGCTTTTCTTCAATCCGGTGTTCGTGCTTCTGCTGCTCTTTCTCCATGTCAAGCCGCGCCTCCAACTCCTTCATCATGGCTTCAAGCTTCATTTGAAGTTGCTGCATCTGGATCATTTGCGCCTGCTGCGCCTGTAACATGGCCTCCTGCCGCTGCTGTTCGGTTTCCTTTTCCTCGGTCGTCTTTAGGCTTGCCGCCGGATCGATATCAAGGGCCTTCCAGATTTCTTCAAGAAGCTCCCTGAATTTGACTTCCTTGGCTATCAGTTCATGCGAAAGCGCAAGGTTGATCGCCTGCATGATCTTCCCGAGCCGTTCAACCCGATCCTGAAACGAAGTGAAACCTAATGCCTTCGGTATGAAATTACCCTTATTCTGAATCGGGCAATCTGGATCGTCCATGTTGTATTCATAACAGTACCCCACCCACGGCTCAACCAGGCCCTCGTCGTAGTTTCGTATCACCCCGCCGACATACTTCCCGGCGTTCTGTACAAGCTGGTTCATTTCATAGGCAGTGTCGGGGCTTTTCTTGTCTGCAACCTCCCCCTGCATGATCTTGGGAAGTTGTGAATCCTCATCCGAATACCGCTCAAACAGATGGATGCCTTCAAGTAATGTTGACCCAACGTCCTGAATGACAATCTGTTGCAAAGCTTTTCTCGCATCATCGCAAGTGTCTGCCGCCTCAATCTCAGTTCCCGGCTTGAACGTCCCGTCCCAATTTCCAAGATGCTTCCGGCAACTAACTGTAATCACGTTTCCAGATAGCTTCTTATTGTCCTCAAACGCACGGACAAACCCGTTCAAAACCTTTTGGCTGTTCTTCAGGTTATCCGCCACACCGTTTCCGGCCGTATGGTCAAGGTTTAACTCCCAAACCGCCCGGTCATACGGTCTGCTTCCAGTTTCCACCGGACAAAACCGGATCACCTCATCACCTGCCAGTTGCGCCATGATCTCGGTTTCGTTGCCGTCGTTCTCATAATCGGTAATGGAATCGACCAAAGAATTGCTGCCTTTTTTTAAACCAGCTTCAAATTCCTGAACGATTCTTGTCGGAACCCGCCCCCAAAACTCCAACCTCTCAATCGTATTATGCCGATGGTTGATATCTCTTAAGTATGGAGGTAGCGTGTTTGCATCACCGGCAGATAAAACAGATCCCGGTTCGTCTGCCTGGCTGATTGCCCGTAAGATTGCTTCATCAATATACAGGGGCTTCCCGCGATATTGCTGTAGATCGTAGGGAGATACAAAATCCCGTTCGATAATCCCCACTCCTGCCTGCAAATCGTCAGACGACAGGTCGCGCCAGATGTTCCACAGCGAAACGTACTTAACAGCCGGTGAGTTGATAATTTCCTGAAATCTCTCATACCGCATGTACCTTTCCGCACCCGGGAAACCGCCAGCCGTTCCAAGAGATGCTTGCTTGTAGCCAGCCCGTTTGATTTCAGCCACTATACGCTTTGACAGTGTTTCACCATACTTGGCCCCGGACATGACGCACTTCATTAACTCCCTGTCGGCCTTGCAGTCGTAGAATTGCTGCTCTATTAGGGCCTTCATGTCGTCGATTGCCGCTTGTATCTGCTCGGATTGTTCGGGGGGAAGGTTGTCAAATTGGGCCTGATCCCACGGGGAAGGTAAAAGGGTAAATGGGATTTTACCGCCTTGAAGTTCCATATCGATTACGAGGCTATAGGCCGACATAACCTTGATCTTTGTCACGTTAATGAACGAATCAGACCGCCAGTCCTCGCCTTCGCCCGTTTTCCAGATACCTTCATTGACTGCATTGAAAGCGTTCTCGTTCTCCCGCCACTTGGTTTCAAGAGTTGTTCGATCCTTTTTCCAGTTGGCAAATAGCTGATTCCGAATATATGCCGATAGTCCGGTGACTTCGCCCTTGGTAATTTGCTGAGACATTTAGGCCGGTTCCCTCCACGGATACTTATCGTAAGCCATTAAAAGGCACTCTAATGCCCTGACTGCCGGATAAACCTGCTTCTTTTCTACCACCTTGACCATTTCAAACTGGTTCTGTAGCTCGCTCCCCTTTTCCGCCGTAAACCGCTTGGTAGCAATGTACCGCCAAACCGTATGAAGCGCATCGTCGTCATTCTGCCAGTCGATTTCCACTAATCCCGGCTTCGGCTGAATCATCGGGCTGCGGATAATTTCCAAGTGGTACTTGCGGACAATCTCCGGCTCCTGATGGTAAAAAAACTTCCGCCCGTAATACTTCGCCCACATCTCATTAAACCACGGGGCCAACCCCGGAAACTTAATGGCCTGCGTTTCGGGGTTGACGATTGAATCAATAACGACAAACTTCCTTTGCTCGAAAACTGTTACCTTCTTTGTCGCCACGTCCTGCCCTGCTATCAGCGCGAAACCATCGACATGAATACCCTGCAAAAACTCGTATGAAACAGGAAAACAGATTGCGCCCTTGATATCGTACTCGGCTGAACTCTCATCGGGGAAATAAAGTACCGTTGCGTTACGATCCCGGTCAAAGTGGCTGTTGACTGGTTTAATCATACAAAGCATTCCCCCAAATCCACCCCGCCAAAAACCCCTTCATCCGGGGCAAATGTAAGGCATAAAGCATCTGCTCTATCCGGGGATCTTAATATCTTTTCTCTCATAACTTCCTTTGGCATGACACAGACTTTCCCGTTCTTTACTTCGTAATCCGCAACAAGCAATTCTTCTAAAAGCAATTCATCTGGTGGGAGCATGGACCCAGGGTCATTTTTCAACCATTCCCGGCAAGACCACCAAAGTTGATCCCTTAAAATGCGGAATTCTCCGATCTCGGTTTTCATTGTCGGCGAACTGGCTACCTTGACAGGTTGAGCGTTCAAACCCTTCCGCCGCATCTGCGGAGCCACACCTGCCCCTAAACCAGTTGCATCGACAAAACACTTGCTAACTTTCCGGACTTGGTATTCTTCGCTGGCTCTGTCTCCCGTGATTGCCGTATCAACCCCGCTCCAAAAAATAAACCGCTCGACAAACCCGCCATACCGAAAACATGATACGCTTGAATCATTGCCGAACTCTGCAACATCCTGACCCATGATAGCCATTGAACCGATAGGCGGGATCTCGCCATATTTTGCTACATAAGCGTCCCATCTTGCCCTTGCGTTTGAGATCCACTCACGGGATATTAATTGCTTCGGCCCTTGCGGTGGGTACTGGCCCAAAACCATGTAAAAGAACTGTGGATCGTTTACAAAATACTGACCACCCTTAAGTGGTGGATAAAATCCTTGCCCCTTCTTCTTCGGAGCCGTTGCACCTGTCAAAAACTCAGGCAATACAAAAGTGTTGGCCGATTGCTTTTCGCCATGAACAACTGGCCTACACCACTCATTAATACGCTGGACGGTGGTATTCCGGTCAACCGCTCCGGGGATAATATCCTCTCCGGTAATAACA
>ENA-UPTA01005313-UPTA01005313.1-activated-sludge-metagenome-genome-assembly--contig:-NODE-5313-length-11840-cov-5.155876_pt1 | contig 11840 bp, 6 predicted proteins | sample MGYA00238184_ERZ773361 | MGnify/ENA primary metagenome ERZ773361 (study PRJEB29100, sample SAMN05720205) | activated sludge metagenome | isolation source: anaerobic digester from wastewater...
GCCAGCGTGAAACCACGCGTACTGAAATCGGCGCCGAAGAGCCGCTGTGCGATTTCTGGAAAACACAAGAGCGGAATCGCGACGGCGACACCGAGAATCCAGGACGACAGGATGTTCGCCACCTGCAGCTTCTCCGAGGATCGCGTGCCGACGTTGGAGAGCGTTGACAGCAGGGGGGCGTTCAACATCTCGCCGGCGCTGAGCGTCAGTTGCTGGAATACGAGAGCGGCGCTAAAGACGCCCAATTCATCATAGCCGTGTGGCTGGTTGGCGAGCATCGCATTGCAGACCCATCGGACGGGGCCGACCATCGTCCCCGCCAACACCGCCGGCAGGCTGAACCTCCAGAGCACGGACAGTTCGCAGAGGCAGTGGGTGAACGACAATGGAACCTGGCATCGCCGGGCTTCTTTACGCAAAGCCAGATGATTGAGCAGCCAGTTGATCGCGAGGTTCGCTGCCATGGCCCAGACGGTTCCGATGAGGCCGCCATAATAAGCCCCGCCGACCAGGATGGGAAAGGAGATCAGTCCGACGACGAGATTGACCCAGGCGACAGTCCTGAATGCCTCAAAGCCTGCGAGCACACCGGTCTGGGCGCCGTTGAGAGCGTTGAGAAAGAGGCACAAGGCGCCGACTTGGAGCACCCCGGTCAGATGCGGGGCGTCGATTGTGCGTTCCGCCAGCCAGGGAGCGAGAAGGAACAGCGTCAGCGCCATCAGGCCGCCGGTTGTTGCTGCGACCAGCCAGGAAAGGGCAATGATGCGTCCGGCTCGCTCCGGGTCGTTCCGGCGAAACTCGGCGACGTGTTTCGTGGCTGTCAGACCCAGGCCGAATCCTGCAAAGACGACGAACATATCGACCGTGGAACGAATCACGCCGAACTCGCCGTAAACTGCTTTGCCCAGCATACGGGCTACCACGATGGTGGCCAGCAGCATGAGACCCCGCGAAATCATGGCCCCGGTTATCGACCAGAATGTGCCCGCGGCCAGTCGGGAAGCTACTTCGGATGCCTCGATCCTGGAACGGGCTGCCCGGAGCCCCGGGCGGCGGCCTGTAAGTCTCATTTCCTGGGTTACTGTGACGGACATATCAAGCGGCGAGTATTGCGACAATGTTCTTGCAGGCTCTTCCATCGCCATACGGGTAAACGGACCGGCTCTGGGTTTCGTGGATACGTCGATCGGTCAGGACTGCCGTTACGCTGTTGACAACAGCCTCTCTGTCCGTTCCGGTGATTTGAACCATTCCTGTCCCGACGGCCTCCGGTCGTTCCGTCGTATTCCGCATCACCAGGACGGGCTTGCCCAGGCCCGGCGCTTCCTCCTGTACCCCGCCGGAATCCGTGAGGACCACCGTGCTTCGCTTCATCATCGCAACGAACGAAAGGTAGCCCAGCGGCTCGATCAGGTGGACGTTGGGCCGTCCCGACAACACGTCGTACACGGGCTTCCGGACGTTTGGATTCAGATGCACGGGATAGACGAACGCCGCGTTCGGGAACCTTGCGGCAAGGTCCGAGATTGCCTCGCAGAGGTTGCGAAAGCCATTGCCGAAATTCTCCCGACGGTGGCCTGTGATCAGGACCAGGGGACTCGTGTCTCCGTTGAACAACTCCCTCGGAACGCCACAGATCTCGGGTGGATTTCTGCGAATCTGTTCCACCGCGATATGCAGGGCGTCAATCACCGTGTTGCCCGTCACGAAGATGCGATCTTCGGCGACGCCTTCCTTCAGGAGGTTCTCTTTCGACCATGCGGTGGGTGCAAAGTGCAGGTCCGCAATCCGGCTTGTCATCACACGGTTGATCTCTTCCGGAAACGGAGAGTACTTGTGCCACGTCCGCAATCCTGCCTCCACGTGCGCGACCTGAATCTGCCTGTAGAAGGCGGCAAGAGCGCCACAGAAGCACGTCGTCGTATCGCCCTGGACAATGACGACATCCGGTTTGTGTCCTGCGAGATACGCGTCTATTTCGGTGACTGCCCGCGAGGTCAGCTCGGCGAGTGTTTGATCGGACTGCATGACCTTCAGGTCTGCGTCCGGCACCACCCCGAAGACCTCGAGCACCTGATCCAGCATCTGGCGATGCTGGCCGGTGACACAGACGTGCGTCTGGAATTCCGGATGCTTTTTGAGTTCCAGCACCAAGGGGCAGAGTTTGATTGCCTCGGGCCGAGTCCCAAAGATGAGAGAGATCTTTTTCATACGTGCTGCATGCCTGTTGCCTGAGACCGATTCTCGTCGAGCAGCCGACCGAAAAGGGTGGCCCTTCGACTGGCGGCCTCGATCGAGCCGTTCATGCGGATGGCGATCTCGAACCGACGGGACACGCCTGCATCGCCATAGTCCAGAGGGATCGTCATCGTCACGATTCGCGGGAGGTCCGGCTGTTCCCGGGAGGTTCGCCAGATCTCCTCCTCGACCCGGCCGTCTGCATGCGCGATCCTCAGGCTGATCCAGGCGAAATCCATGCGGTCCGCCGCCTCGCAGATCGCCTGCCACCACTGCTTGACACCTTGCACCTGACGGAATCGCAACTGCAGGAGCTCGAACGCTTCCCGCTCGTTCCGCTGTTGGCGAGAATCGGCGTACTTGGTCTGGAGATGGGCCATCGTATCGCCCAGTCGAACCGCACCCACCACGCGGAAAAGGAGCACGATCAGCAGCAGAGCGCAGCCGAAAAGCACCAGGGCGTTGATGTCTTTGGCGACCATCATGAACAGGCCCAGACCCGCGGCCAGCAGAGTCGCCAGGTAGACGATGATCACGGCGTGTCTCTGCTGAAGACCCAGGTCCAGCAGTCGATGATGGAAATGGCTTCGGTCCGGGGCGAAGAGTGAACGGCGTTCCAGGAACCGCCGCAACATGGAGAACAGGGTATCGAAGATCGGAATCCCCAGGGTCAGCGCCGGCAGAGCCAATCCCACGATCGCGGCGGACTTGGTCACGCACATCACGCTGGCGGCTGCGATCGTGAAGCCGAGGAACAGACTGCCGCAATCGCCCATGAAGATCTTGGCCGGATTGAAGTTGAAGACCAGGAAACCGCAAAGACTGCCCAGCATCGCCAACAGGAAAACCGCCATGACGACGTTGCCGCTGTGGATCGCGAAGATCGCAATCACGCCGCAAGCGACTGCACAGACCCCGGCGGCCAACCCATCGAGGCCATCGCTGAGATTGACGGCGTTGGTTACCCCGACCATCCAGAGGACCGTAAGCAGGTACCCGCCGGCGCCCAGGGGCAGAAGCCACTGAGTCGTCACCTCGATCTGCGAGATCCGGACGCCGACGAGGCACAGGAAGACAGCCGTAACCAGTTCGACAGAGAACTTCACACGGGCGGGGAGGCCCCGCAGGTCGTCCACCAGGCCGATCAGGAAGATCAGTGTCGCCGAGGCCAGGATTGCCAGAATCTGAAGCCATGAGGTTCGGAAGGCCTCGCCGATATCATTGTTCAGGAGAGCCACCGAGGCGATCGGGACCACGGCCGACAGGAAGAGGGCGACGCCGCCGATCCGAGGGGTCGGCCGCTGATGTACCGTTCGCACGCCGGGGCGGTCCACCGCCCCGGTGAGCCGGGCGACACGGATGACTACCGGTGTGAGCACCAGAGCCAGGACAAGCGAACCGACATAGATGTATAGATAGGTGGTCATGAACGGATGTTTCGTCGTTGAATGATCGCCATGTGTTGTGTCCGGGCGGACTCCGTCCCCGTCGGTAACATCCGACGTGTTCCTGCGGCTGCGCAGGTTCCTTCGCAGCCGCGACAGGGCCATGAGCCGATGCGCGGTGCTATCTGCCCGCCGACAGCGGCCGAGCCTCCATCCTTGGGCGGATGGACAACTGTTCAATCAGTCTCTTTGCAGCCGCGTGATCCGACCGGAGTCTCAGACAGATCCTGGCTTCCCGGATCGCCTCGTCCGTGTGGTTTTCGCCGGCCAACAACTGCGCCAGGGCATAATGCCAGCCGACCTGGTCGTAGTCCTTCATCAGGGCGCGCCGGTATTGCCGGATGGCAGCCTCGACATCGCCTCCGCGACGGTAGTAACTCGCCAGGGAGGCATGTGCGGAAGCTGGAGCGTCGGATTGCTCGCACCGGTGCATGAGTTGTTCGAAAGCCATTGTCTCAGCCTGTCCGACGAGGTCGTGCAAGTCATTGGCGTCGAATGGAGTCACTGCCGCAAGGGATACCGGCGCGACTGTGCTCGATATGGCCAGAGCGTCGCCCACTTGAGCGAGCCGGATGGGGTCGTCGCTTGCGAGAGAGAGAGCCAAATCTCCTCGTCCGAGGTCGTCGATGCACATTGCGATCGCGCGCCGGAACAGTCTGGCGTCGAGCTGCACGGCTCGCGAAAGCTTCGCGAATGCCTCGTCGGCTCTACCCTCCTCCGCGTCGCATCTCGCGGCGACGAAGCAAGCCGTCGAATCGCAAGGCGCGAGCCGATAGCCCGCGCGGATGTGCCGGGCGCCGTTGGGGTCCGCCAGAACGAACTTCTCGATCTCACCGGCCAGACAGTACGTTGCTCCAAACGTCGGGCACAGGGGCCGGGCCGCATGGAGATCCTCAACGATCTGTCGGGCCCAGGGCAGAGCTTCGGCTCTCAACATGCCGGTGTTCGGGTCTGTATACGGTGTCAGAGACAGCCACTGATAGGCGGACAGCCAGTGGCGATACTGGATATTGTCTGGCTCGGCCTCCACGGCGGCAGTCGCATGTGTGAACAGGTAATCGTATGCCTGCTCGCTCGCCTGCCATTGCAGAGCCTCGATGTGTGATTCAGCGGCGATGGCCTTGTTCCAGTGCGATTCAGCCGTGCTCGCCCGATTGGCTCCGAGGATCGACCAGGCGAAGACGCCGGCCGCCAGAGCCGCGACCCCGGCCCTCACAACTGCGACCGCCGGCCGCCGGGTCCTGCCGCTCGGATGCTCGGGAACCCGTTCCCCCCCATGCGCCATTGCGATCAGCAGGCCGCAAAATATGGTCGAGAGCATGGCGTTGGCCGGCAGGTGCTGGCCGAAGTCGACGAGACTGTGGACCTGGATCGCCAGCAGGCCGAAGCCAAGGCCGTATGCTGTCGAACGGATGGGGGAGGAGGGGACGCTCACCGAGCGCGCATAACTCGCCCAGACAGCAACGCCGAGCAGCACAAGAGTCAGCAGCCCTGCGAGTCCCATCTCCTCCACGACTTGGGCATATTCGTTTTCAGCATGGGTGGCCCATGCGGCGATTGTCGAGCTGTCGAACATCGGGTAGACCGACGCATGGGCGCCCAAGCCGACCCCGAACACCGGGAATCGGGTCCAGGCCAGCGCGATATCCTTGACGATCTGCCAACGATTGCCCTCGACCTGGTGAAGCGACTGGAACGTCGCCAGACGGTCGTAGACCTCGTCGAATCCGACGTAGAGGATACAGACGAATGCGCCCAGGGTCAGCAGGGCGATGGTCCAACCGGGGCCTCGCAGCGACTGCCGCCGGGAGAACATGAGCATTGTGAAGCCTGCTGCGACCAACATGCTGATCATTGCGCCCCGGGTCAGAGAGACAAACACCGTCGCAACCCCCAGGACCACCATGGCCAGCAGCAGTCGGATCGCGCGGGCTTTCGGCGAGGCGAGGTACTCGGTAACGCCTGCCGGCGTGATGGACCGGCCCGCGAAGGACTCGTACATGTGCATCAGCAGCAGCGACAAGGCCGCTCCGATCGAGAGGTTCATGAATTGGCCGTAATGGCTGTGATTGATGAATGGACCCGAGTGTGCCAGATCATAGCAGGGAACGAACCAGTAGATCTTGCCGTTGCCCGCCAGGTCCTGGGCCAGAGCCAACAGGGCGACGCCGCCACCGATCGCTGCGATGGCAGTGAGCAACCGTTTGATCCTGCCAGGCTCCCGATAGAGGTTGACGACGACCACGAAAACGGTCGCCATGGCCATGGCCAGCCGCAGGTCGTGCCGGGTCGCATGGGGATTGAGACTCAGTGTCATCGACGACAACAGTCGCTCGGAATCGGGCAGATCGCCAAGCAACTCCGTCCTGAGCGAGGCGGTGTGCGGCGACAGGATGTCCACCAGGAAGGTCGGCAGGGGAACCAGTTGGGCCGCGGCCATCAGAAGGAAGATTGCCACGGGCAGATAAGCCCAGCTCCACACGAAGCGAACCTGCGGCGAGAGAATGAGCTTGATCCCAAACAGCATGCCCAGGCCCGCCGCCAGAACCACGACGACCTGCTCGCTCCAGGCATGGACGGCCCCGAAGGCCAGCGGCATGAACGTCAACGTCACGATGAGCGTAGCCTCGATCACCCGGTCGAGTCGGGTGTCGGGTTCTTCCTGAACCGGTATGACGGATCGATATGCGGTCATCGGGTCGCCTCGCTGTGTAGATCGCATGTTGTGAGCATCAACAGACTCTGTCCCTCGACCGCCCGGCGGGGATTCTCGACGCACAGAATATCCGCCACTATGTAGCCGAACCGTTTCGCCAGCACATTGTATGCCTCGGACATTCGGGGCGCCCGGCCGTGTGTGTCATGGGCGTCGGTGGCCACCAGGATGGGCATCGGGGCATGGATGAAGGCCCACGCTGCCTCCTGGCTCTGCCTGCCGAAGGCTCCGCCGAAGCTGGCCGCCGTGATCTGAAGACATGGACGGTGTTTCACCCAGCGTCGGACGTATTGAGGATTGCGGGCCAGATATGCGTGGCGCTCCGGGTGGGTGACGACTGCCGTCACCTCCATCGAGGCCAGCGCGGACAGCAGCGTCTCAGGGTCGATGAATACCTCGTGCGGCAGCTCCAACAAGAGATAGCGGCCCCCCTCGGCTACCGTCAGGATATTGTCGGACCCGAGAAGCATGGGGATTCGCTCATCCAGTCGCACATCCGCTCCAGGCAGGACCGTGAGCGGAATCTGCGCCTCCAGCAGGCAACGATTCAGGTCGCTGACTGCATCGCGAATGGCGTCGGCATCGTAGCGGTCTTCGAACCGGCCGAGCTGGTGTGGCGTGGCCACAACGCGTTCGATCCCATCGGCCACCAGCGATCGGCACAAGGCGAGCGCCTCAATCCGCTCGGCCGGACCGTCATCGAACCCGGGCAGACAATGACAATGGACATCCGTAAAGCCCGGCCTGTCTGTCCCGGAGTTCCACTGTATTCCGTGTTCATAGCCTCTTGAAGGATTCATCCTCGCCTGTTCTCCTGTGCTCTTGCGACCTGTCCTTCCAGAATCCTGCCCACGAGGCAGGGGTGTTCTCTCCGTTCCCAGCGATTCGGTTTATCCGAACTCTGTCCGCACGATATTCCTTCAGAGGCACCGCCACCTCCTGGGGCTCGACCATCATGGCCGATTCACCCCGGGGCTTCCTGCCCTTGCCGTTGCCGGATTGGCCGTGATAGCGATGCCCATAGCTGCCGTAGTAGCCATAGTGGCCGCTCTTGAGGGGGACATCGTTCACGACCACTCCCAGGACGCGAGCCTCGACGCTCATGAGACTGTCCCTGGCCTGCATGCTCACGCGGCGCATGGATTGTTCAGCCCGCAGGACCAGGATCGTCACGTCGCACAACGCCGCCAGGATCAGCGGGTCCGTCACCGCCGCCACCGGTGGCGAATCGATCAGCACCCGGTCGTATTCCTCGGCCAGGCGCTTGATGGTTTCGTAGAAGGCCTGGCTGCCGATGATCTCGGCCGGGTTCGGTACATCCGGACCGCAGGTCAGGACGTCCAGATTCTCGATGCCCGTGTGCTCGATCGCCTGCTCCATCAGCATATGACCGGCCAGGACGGCGCTCATTCCCCGAGTCTGCCGGTCGAGCCGGAAGATCGTGTGCTGCATCGGCCGGCGGAAATCCGCGTCGATCACGAGGACTCTCTGACCGGCCTGGGCCATTGCGATGGCCAGGTTGCTGATGACGGTGCTCTTGCCCTCTCCGGGCGCCGGCGACGTGACTACAATGGTTCGCGCCTCGTCGCGGGGCACGCCAAAGAAGACCGCCGTTCGCAACGTGCGGAATGCCTCGGCCTCCCGGGAATCCGGATTGGCCCGTACCCGCTGGCCGCTGACGTGCGCCGGCCCTTTGGCTCCGCTCATCGCAGGAACTACCCCGAGCACGGGCAATCCCAGCAGGGCGGAGATCTCTTCCGTGGACCGCAGCCGCTGGTCCTTCCACTCCCGCAGGAAAGCCAGTCCCAGACCCGCGAACAGGCCCAGCCCGAGGGCCATCCCCATCGTCTTGGCCTTCTGTGGCTCCGAAGGTTCCAATGCCGGCTCGGCCGTCTCGAGGACCGTGATATTCAAGGCCCCCGTTTCCTCGATCACACTGAGTTCCTTGATGCGGTCGTCGAGAAGGTCGCAGAGTTTCCTGGTCTGCTCGTACGCGGACTGAAAGATCGTGTACTGGGCCACCTGGTTGTTCAACAGAATCGCCTGTTGTCGCTGCTGCTCGAAGTACTTGGCCAGTTCCTGCTCTTTCTGTTGTGCGGCCTGATACTCCTGCTCTGCGAGGGTCAGGTGCGTGCGGGCGAAGTCCCGGTCCAGATCGGCGATTTGCGTCTCGATCTGCGCGATCTCGGCGTCCATCGCGGCGATCGCCGGGGCACTGGGTTTCAACTGGCGCAGGCAGTCGGCCCGGTCCCTCTGCAAACGTTTCACCTCCGAACGCAGGGTCGAGATCTCGTTGCCTGTGGAGATGTAGATACTGCGGGCACGCTGGGCCTCCACGAACTGACGAAGACCGGCGGGATCGTTCTCCATCTTTCTGGCCACCTCATGAAATGATTTCGCGTCCACCGCGGCAAGCTGGGCGTCGGTCAACGCGGTGGACAAACGCTCCAGGTTGCGGAGGATGACGTTGTTGTCCTGGTCCGTGCCGAAAGCCAGACCCTCGCTTTGCTGCTTGAATTCCATCATCGCCTGGAGTTTCTGCGTCAATTCCTCGTCCCGCCTGGTCTTCTCCTGGGCGAGGATTTTGAGCAACTCGCCCGAGGTGTTCCGCTTCCGCTGGCCGTGGAACGTCACGTAGGCGTCGACCACCGTGTTGACCACGTGGGCGGCCTCCTCGGGATACGCGGACATGAACGAGACATTGATCAACTCATCTTTCTTCCCGACTACCGTGTCGAGCCTGCGACGAAGGGCCGCCATTGTGTTGCTGGTGTCCTGGAAGGATCTGAGCTGTTCCATCTGGCCGGTTCGGATCGCCTCTGAGAGGATGGGGGCTGATTCCAGGAGTTCCGCCTGCGTGTACAGGTAGTTCGTCGACCGCGACAACAGCCCCTCGTCGGAGTCACGGAAGATCCTGGGCGCCGATTGCTCGACGTAGATCCTCGACGTGCTCTCATAGAACGGCGTCGCCTTCTGGAGGTAGATGACGGCGCCGCCCATCGCCAGGACCACGGTCAGCAGGATCGTCCACCGCCGTCGCCACGCAATTTCGACGAGACTCTCCGACAACCCCTCGGCGGAGTCCATCCCTTGCGTTGAGACTGGAACTTGTTCTGGTTGATTCATGCTGTTCGTGCCGGTCATGTTTTCACCCTGCCACGCTGGATGCCCAGGCGCGTCGATTCTGTCAGTCCCATATGTCCCTGCCGTAGATGTAGAAGCCCGTATTGAAGTGAACCATGTTGCGGAGCATGGTGTTCATGCGGGTTCGCGGCGTATGTTCGATCGCTACGACGTCGCCGGGCCGAATCGGAGTGTTGATGGCTTCCGTGAGCTCATTCTCCTGGACGAGTTGGAAGGGGATCCGGACAATGGATCCTTCGGGCGCGAGCCGGTAGATCGTCGCATAGCGAGGTTCGGAGACCAGATCCAATCCACCCGCAAAAGCAATGGCCTGCATCAGGTTGTACTTCACCATCGGTGGGTACTCGTAGTTCCCCGGCTTGTTGACCAGGCCGATCACCGTGAACAGAGGCATCTGGATCTGCTCGACGACGACGGTGTCGCCCTCCTCCAGAGCGACGTCCCGGAAGGGAATGTTCATTCCGACGACGGGCAGGAGAATTGCCGGTTCCTGGACGTTCCCGGCATCCTGCCGGCCGGTGTCCTCGGAGGACGTCCGGTCTTCCGATCGCACAATCCGGACCACCGTGGCGCCGATCTCGGAAATCCCGCCCGATTCGGTCAACAGGGAAACCAACGTCATCTGGTCGGCCCGCAGGCGGTAGACGCCGGGCGTCTTCACCGCGCCGGCTATGTATACCTTGGAGGTGTTGTATTCGAGCACTCGCGCGAAGATCGAAGGTCGCAGGATGACTTGTCCCTCATAGGCATCGACCACTCTCTCTTCGATGTCCGCCAGGGACAGACCCACCACATCCTTCAATTCCCCGGCGGCCGGAAGCGTGATGGTCCCATCGTTGCTGACTCGACAGATGTAGGGCGCGTCCACCGCATTCTGACCCTGCGCCGCCTGCACCTGAGCGGCTGTCACTGCCCGCAGCAGCGCAGGCATGGTGAATTCGAGCACATCGCCTCGCACGACGCGGTAGGGTCCTGTGTGAAGCCTCGCCTTTCGGACGCGGTCCATGTCCACGGCAGATTCGATGGATGTGGATCGCTGGAAGGCGGCCAACTGATCCTCCGTGGGCATACGCACCTGGTCGACGCAGCCTGTGGCGAGGATCGAACACAGCGCCAGCGGAACACACAGGGCCGAGGACCATCGCGCCCAGGTGCTCTTCGCGACAAGAATGATTTGCAGCAGGAAGTTCACTATTCTGCTCCTCGACCACGTCACGATGCGGCAGGAACGTCCTTGCGCGCCGCACCTCTCGTTGTTGCACGCCACCTTTCGGTGGAGGCTGACCCTGGTTTTCCCGTCACAACAGGGCGAGCCGTCGCCTTTCGGCAAGACCACTTACCAACCGCGGCAGCCGTCGGTCAGCGAGCCCAGGGCGGCCCTGGCGGAATCACCGGGGGTCTTCCCGGAACCCATGGCGGCTTCCCGGGAATCCACGTCGGAGGCCGACAAGGGCTTCGAGGGATCGGCCGAACCGGAACGATGACCCTCGGGCCAGGGGGCATCGCCCCTGCGAAGACCGGCGTCACCATCTGCTGTACGCTGACTGCAAGGGGGGCTGATCCCGCTCCCGGCGTGGCCGCGTCGCCGGCAGTTGTCAGCAAGACGACCATTACCAGTGAACTCGTCGCCAGCGTCAAACCTTGTGTCACTCTCATCTTTACAGCGCTCAATCTCATCTTATTTCCTTTCCTTTTTTCCGTCACAGAACCCGCCGCCGAAGCAATCCCGCCAGACCCATACCGATCGCCCCCAAGAGCAATGCGCCCGGCGCCGGAATCATGGCCGCCGTGGCTTGCCCATCCACCCGAAGCCAGAGATAGCCCACCTCTTCAGATGCGAAGGAACCGAACACCGAGAGGGTGTCGGCCGTGTCCAGGGACAGCGAATCGCCGCTTTCCACGAAGTTCCACAGGTACAGCGTGGCGTCATCGACCAACGCGTCATCTTCCATGGTGTCCACTGCCCCGCCTTCCCGGTACAGGCCCAGCGCCACCGAGGCATCGGCGAAGGCAGCCTCATTCGGCTGGGAAGACAACAGACGTGCGATCGCGTAGGCCATGTCGAATTGCAGATCGGCGTTACCGTCCGCAGTGAACCAGATCGTCTGCTCGGCATAGGCGTAGGCTGCGCTGGAGCCTGGGACGGTGGTCGCAGAGACAACGGCCCTGACCATGCCTTCCTGCGTCAGAGCCGAAGCGCCGGCGTCGGCGCCGGTCACCGCGGCGTCCGCCGTCGTACCGGCCTGCGGCAGGAACTCAGACACATCCTGGGAAATCGAATCGTTGCCCGCGACGGC
>ENA-UPTA01005318-UPTA01005318.1-activated-sludge-metagenome-genome-assembly--contig:-NODE-5318-length-11829-cov-10.808901_pt1 | contig 11829 bp, 9 predicted proteins | sample MGYA00238184_ERZ773361 | MGnify/ENA primary metagenome ERZ773361 (study PRJEB29100, sample SAMN05720205) | activated sludge metagenome | isolation source: anaerobic digester from wastewater...
GACCCGTGCGCTCGGCGTCGAAGACACGGTACTGCTCGAGCTGACGGACGCGCCCGTGGCGCCGGGCGACGTGCTGCTGCTGTGCTCCGACGGCCTGAACGACATGCTGGGCGACGACGACATTGCCGCCCTGCTGGACAGCGATGAACCCTTGGCAGACCGATGCCAGCGCCTGGTGGACGGCGCCAACGCGCGCGGCGGACGCGACAATGTGTCGGTGGTGCTGATCGGGGTGCCCGGTCTGCCCGAGCAGCCGGCCTGACGGTCGGCGTGGCGCAGCCATAAGGCTGTTGGGCGGTCTCGGCTGGCTCGGCCGTGACTGGCACGGACTTTTCGTACTTACAATCAGTTGCCAAAAGTCAGGGGATCCGTTCATGCCCAAGTTGATCGTTTCGATCGACGGTATCGTCGTCAAGGAAGTGCAGCTCACCAAGGACCGCTCGACGCTGGGCCGGCGGCCTTACAACGACATCGTCATAGACAACCTCGCCGTCAGCGGCGAGCATGCGCTGCTGCAGATGTCCGACGGCCGGGTGACGCTGGAAGACCTGGGCAGCACCAATGGCACGCACGTCAACGGCAAGCCCGTCGCCAGCCAGCTGCTGGCCAACGACGACCTCATCGAAATTGGCAAGTACAAGATCAGGTTCCTCGACAGCGACGCGGCGCGGGCCGCCGTCCAGCCCGCCGCGTCGGCGCCCGCAGCGGGCGGCGCGTCGGCGCTGGACTCGGACTTTGGCACCGTGCCCGGATCGCCCGATGCCACCGGCCCCCGCGTGCGGGTCATCAACGGCACTTCCGCCGGGCGCGAGATGGCCCTGACCAAGGTGGTCACCACGCTGGGCAAGCCCGGCGTGGCCGTGGCGTCCATCACGCGCAGGCCGCACGGCTTCGACTTGGCCCACGTCAAGGGCCAGTACGTGGCATCGGTCAACGGTGTCGGCACCGACGCCGGGCCCATCACGCTCAAGAACCGCGACCAGATCGACCTCGGCGGCGTCCGGCTCGAGTTCATCGACCGCTGACGTCACGCGCGCATGGCCTGGACGACCCTCCGGCGCCACCGCAAGCGTGTGCTGGCCACCGCGCTGCTGGCGCTGCTGGCGCTGGCGCACGCTGCCGGCCTGTTCAGCCTGCCCCTGCTGCACCGGCTGGACAGCGCCTTGTACGACACGCGCCTGCGCCTGACCATGCCGCGCGGCCTGGACGAGCGCGTGGTCATCGTCGACGTCGATGAGCCGAGTTTGGCGCGCCTGGGCCAGTGGCCCTGGAACCGCGCGCGCGTGGCCGCCCTGGTGCGCGAACTGGCCGAGCGCCAGCAGGTGGCCGCGCTCGGCCTCGACGTCGTGTTCGCCGAGCCCGACGGCAGCTCGGGCCTGGCCCACCTGCAGGGCCTGGCGCGCGGCGAGCTGCAGGGCGACGCCGGGTTCGTCGACTGGCTGCGGCGCGCCGAGCCGGGCCTCGATCACGACCGCGTGCTGGCCGACACGCTGCGCCGCGCCCCGGCCGTGCTGGGCTACTACTTCAGCAGCGACCGCGATGGCCGCCGCTCCGGTACGCTGCCGCCGCCCGTGGCGCCGCTCGCACCGGCGCCGACCGGCATGCTGCAATGGAACGGCTACGGCAGCAACATCGCCGCGCTGACCCAGGCCGCCCGCGGTGCCGGCTTCTTCAACGCCGTGACCGACGCCGACGGCCTGCTGCGCGCCGCGCCGCTGGTCGCCGCGTTCGACGGCGGCCTGTATGAATCGCTGTCGCTGGCCATGCTGCGCGTCGGCCGCGGCGACCAGCCCCTGCGCACCGAACGCGTTGGCGGCCAGCCGAGCGGCTCCTTGGCGGCCATCGTGCTGGGCGAAGGCGCGCGCCCACTGCGCGTGCCCGTCGACGCGCGCGGCACCGCGCTGGTGCCCTTCCGGGGGCCGGGCGGTCCGCGCGGCGGCTCGTTTCGCTACGTCTCGGCCATCGACGTGCTGGAAGGCCGCCTGGCGGCCGGTGAGCTGAAAGGCCGCTACGTCCTGCTGGGCTTCACCGCCCCGGCGCTGATGGACTTGCGCGCCACGCCGGTTGGCGAGGTCTATCCCGGCGTCGAAGTACACGCCAACCTCATCTCCGGCATGCTCGACGGCCGCATCGCCGTGCGGCCGGACTACGCGGTGGGCTACGAAGTGGTCTTGCTGGCGCTGCTGGGCGTCTTGCTGGCCTTCGGGCTGCCGATGCTGCCGGTGTCGGGCGCGCTGGCGCTGGGCATCGCCGTGCTGGGCGGCCTGCTGGCGATGGACGCCGGCCTGTATATGGGCGCCGGGCTGGTGCTGCCGCTGGCCAGCGCGCTGGCGCTCACCCTCACGGCCCTGGCCGTCAACATGGCGCTGGGCTATTTCGTCGAAAGCCGGGCCAAGCGCGAGCTGGCGCAGCAGTTCGCCACCTACGTGCCGCCCGAGCTGGTGCGCCAGATGGTGCGCAACCCCGAGCGCTACAGCATGCAGGCGCGCGCCGAAGAGCTGACGGTGATGTTCTGCGACCTGCACGGCTTCACCACCCTGTCCGAAACCATGGAGCCGCTGGCCCTGCAGGCGCTGCTGAACGACGTGCTGACCCGCCTCAGCCACGTCATCCGCGCGCACCAGGGCACCATCGACAAGTACATGGGCGACTGCGTCATGGCCTTCTGGGGCGCCCCCGTGCCCATGCCCGACCACGCGCGCCGCGCCGTCGACGCGGCGCTGGCCATGATCGACGCCATGCGCCAACTCAACGACGAACGCCTGGCGCGCGGCGAGCCGCCCGTGGCCGTCGGCATCGGCATCAACACCGGCGTGGTGTCGGTCGGCAACATGGGCTCGGACCTGCGCCGTGCCTACACCGTCGTCGGCGACGCCGTCAACCTGGCCGCCCGCCTGCAGGACCTCACGCGTCTGTACGGCGTCGATCTGGTCGCCACCCAGGCCACCGTGGAGCACAGCGCCGCCGGCGGCCACGTCTGGCAGGAGCTGGACCGCGTGCGCGTCCGAGGCCGCCACCAGGCCGTGGCCATCTACACCGCCCGCGCCACAGAAGGCGCCGCCGACGCTGCGCTGCAGGCCGAACTGGCCGAGTGGCAGCAGGTGCTGGACCTGTGGCGCGCCGGGCGCTTTGGCGAATTCCGGTCACGGCTTGCCACGCTGCAGCAGCGCCACCCCGACAGTCGTCTGCTGGACTTGTATGCTGAGCGGCTGGCGGCCCGGCAAGACGGCGCTTCAGAAGCCGACTGGGACGGAACGACGGTATTCGGCGCCAAGCAAACGCCAGTGGCCACGTCTCAGCGCCAAGATACCCAATAAATCGCCCCTTCATGCTCATGTGCAAGGCACATGCTGCTATCAAAATGGTTGTATTCGAAGCGCTGCTTCAGTACGCAAAAAGCTGACAAAAATTGTCGTCCCCCTCACCACTGGGCGGCGGTGAGCCAACTTTGTCGCCGGTGAGCCCGTGACAGGGCGTCGCAAATTGTCGCAAATCGCCTCAAGTCGTGAAAATGGATACGAAATAGAGCGCATTCCGACCCTGGCACGCCGCATGCAATGCACAAGGTGTGCGACGGACGCACTTGCAACGTCTCCCAAGGTCCATTTTTTCTTGAAGGAATCGGAAATGAAAGCCATCCAAAAAGGTTTCACCCTGATCGAGTTGATGATCGTCGTGGCGATCATTGGTATCCTGGCCGCCATTGCGCTGCCGGCTTATCAGGACTACACGGTGCGTGCAAAGGTCAGCGAAGCCGTCATCGCGGCTTCCAGCGGGAAGAGCGCGTTGAGCGAAGGCTTCCAATCGGATGGCGTGACGGGTCTGACGTCTGCTGCGACGGCGATCAACGCGACGCCTTTCGCACAAAAGGCATCCAAATATGTGATGAACTATTGTGTTTACAACGTAGCGGCAGGTGGGGTGCCTACTGCAGATGACTGCGCAGCATTCCCGGCTGCGGCCACGAACTGGACGATCTCTGTGGCCATCGCTGCCACAGCGGGTAACGGTATTCCCACGGGCCTAAACGGTTTTACTTTCAATATGGCCCCTAACGTCAACCAGGTCTTGCCCGTTGCGGGGTCGCAGGGTGCCGTGGACTGGGCTTGTAGCAGTACCACCAACGTGGCCGCCGCAGGACGTGGTTTAGGTAACAGGGCGCTGCCCACTGCCGCCACTGCGATTCCTGCTAAGTACATGCCGGCCGAATGCCGTTGAGATGAACGGCTAAGCCTCACGGCTTAAGGGCATGATAAATAACAAGGCGCCTTCGGGCGCCTTGTTGTTTGTGTTTCGACGGATTCCCCTCATGACGCGCTTTCGCTTTGCTGCTGTGTATGCCTTGCGGCACGTTGCTATTTCGGCCCTCGTCGCGGCAATGTCTGCAGTGGTGGTGTTCGGCCTCTGGTATCCCATGCCGTACCGGCAAATGCTCGGGGTGACGGGCATCTATCTGCTCGTTCTTGCGGTCGATGTGGTGTGTGGGCCGCTGCTCACGCTCATTGTGGCCAGCCCCAAAAAGTCACTGCGCGAGCGCATGCTGGACTTCGGCTTGATAGGACTGGTGCAAATCCTGGCACTGGCCTACGGCATGCACAGCGTCTGGGTGGCCCGGCCGGCAGTCCTTGGGTTTGAGGTGGATCGTCTGGTGGTGGTCACCGCCAACGAAATTGACGGTGATTCGCTTCCCAAGGCACCGAAGGGTTTTCAAGCGTTGCCGGCATGGGGCGTGCTGGAAGTCGCCACGCGACGTGCGGCCAGCAACGCTGATTTTTTTCAGAACGTGGAGTTGGGGTTGGCAGGTATCTCGCCAGCGATGCGCCCGAACCTTTGGGTGCCCATGTCCGAGCAAGCCCATGAAATGGCGCAGCGCACCAAACCGCTTGCAGAACTGATTGCGCGGCGCCCGGAAGCCGCAGGACTGCTGCGCGAAGCGGCAAAAAAGACGGGGCACGACATGGACAATTTGACCTATCTGCCCCTGACGTCCAGCAAAGACAAGGACTGGGTCGCGCTGTTTGATCGTGGCGTCAAGATGGTGGGATACGCCCCAGTCGACGGGTTTTAGCGGTGTGACCCAGTGGGGCTGGTGTGTGGCCGCCATGAAGCGCGCCGGCCCTGCTCAGTGCAGAAAGCCTGTTCGGCACAATTCCCCCATGCCCCTCGTCCCCCTTTGCGCCTTGCTGGTGGCGCTGCCCTGGCTCTGGCCATTCACCTCGGGCCCGTTGTCGTCGATGCTGCCGTACCTGGTGTCGGTCGGCGTGGCGGCGGTGCTGCTGGCGCTGTGGCCGCGCCAGCCTGAGCGGGCGGCGCTGGCGGCGACCACGGGGTGGGCGGCGGCGGCGGGGGTGAGCGCGCTGATCGCGCTGCTGCAGTACTTCAACCGTGAGGCGCCGTTTTACCCCTGGGTGAACATCGCCGAGCCGGGGCAGGCGTTCGGCAATCTGCGCCAGCCGAATCAGCTGGCGACGTTGCTGGCGATCGGCTTGCTGGCCTTGCGCTGGCTGCGTGCGCGGGGCGTCTTGCCTTGGGGTGCGGCAGCGGGCGCGGGGGCGCTGTTGCTGGTGGCGCTGGCGGCGACGGCGTCGCGCGTGGGGTTGGTGGAGCTGCTGGCCGTGGTGGCGCTGGCGTTGTGGTGGGGCTGGCGCGGCGGCCGCTCAGCGCCCCGTGCGGCGCTGACGGCGGTGGGAGCGCTGACCGTGTTTGCGCTGGCGGCGGTGGCATTGCCGTGGCTGCTGCAGGACAGCGAGGGGCTGGCCGGCCGCGCGCTGGTGGACCGCCTGCAGCATGCCGAATCGACCTGCGGCAGCCGGCTGATCCTGTACCGCAACGTGCTGCACCTGATCGCGCTGAAGCCGTGGCTCGGTTGGGGTTGGGGCGAGCTGGCCTACGCGCACTACATCACGCTGTACGACGGCCCGCGCTTTTGCCACATCCTGGACAACGCGCACAACCTGCCGCTGCACCTGGCGGTAGAGCTGGGCGTGCCGGCGGCGCTGCTGGCCTGCGCCGCGCTGGTTTGGGCGGTGTGGCGCGGCCGCCCGTGGGCCGAAGCGAATGCGACGCGCCAGCTGGCCTGGGGCGTACTGGCGGTGATCGGCATCCACAGCGGGGTGGAATATCCGCTGTGGTACGCGCCGTTCCAGATCGCGGCGCTGATCTGTGTGTGGCTGCTTTGGGCCACTCGCGCGCGCCAGGCGGGCGCGGGCAGCTATCAAAATGATGGCAAATTAGCCGCCGCGCCGGGCGCCGCGCGCGGGGCATTGGTCGCGGGGCTGCTGGCCGCAGTGGCCTATTCGGGCTGGGACTATCACCGCATCAGCCAGATCTACCTGCCGGCCGACGAGCGCGCCGCGCCCTACCGCGCCGACGCCATGGGCCACGCGCGCCGCTCGTGGCTGTACCAAGGCGCCGTGCGCTTTGCCGACGTCACCACGCGCCCGGCGGTGCGCGACAACGCGGCCTGGATGCTGCCGGCGGCGCTGAAGGCGCTGCACTTTTCGCCCGAGCCGCGGGTGATCATCAACGTCGTCGAAAGCGCCACGCTGCTGGGGCGTGACGATGTGGCGCTGGCGCACCTGGCGCGATTTCGCGCCGCCTTCCCGAAGGAGCATGCGCGCTGGGTGCAGGACAACGCGCGGCGGCTGGAGGCGGCGCGCGATCAAGTCAAGGGCGCGAGCGAGGCAACGGACGCAGATCTTTCTGCGGGCGAGCGCTGACGGGGATTGCGCTGAGAGCTATCGAAACAGGAGCTTGCAGCGTGGGCAAGTGCCGCGCAACTCCCGTCATTCCCGCGAAGGCGGGAATCCAGACGGCCTATGCGGCAGCCGTGTCGTCTGGAAAGCTCCTGGATTCCCGCCCCCGCCTTCGCGAGGGCAGGCTCTGCGCGGGAATGACGGCGCCAGATAGGTCTGAAGGCTTTCGATGCATTCGTGAGCAGATTTGGAAACCACACGCCGCGCCGACCGCTCAACCGCCCCGATCGCCGCCCACCCAGCTGCCCGACTTGCCGCCATGCTTTTCCAGCAGGCGCACGCCGGTGATCGTCATGCCGCGGTCGGCCGCCTTGCACATGTCGTAGACGGTGAGCAGCGCCACCTGCACGGCGGTCAGCGCTTCCATCTCAACGCCGGTGGGGCCGGTGGTTTCCACCGTGGCCGTGCACAAAACGGCTGCAGTGCTGGCCCCATCTGCGTCGACAGCTTCCAGATCGATAGCAACGCGCGACAGCGCCAGCGGGTGGCACAGCGGGATCAAGTCGCTCGTCTTCTTGGCCGCCATGATGCCGGCGATGCGGGCGATGCCCAGCACGTCGCCCTTTTTCGCGGTGCCCGACCGGATCAGCGCCAGCGTGGCAGGCAGCATCTCGATGCGCCCGGTGGCCACCGCCACGCGGTGCGTGGCCGGCTTGGCGCCAACGTCCACCATGTGCGCCTGGCCCTGGGCGTCGAAGTGGGTCAAGGGAGAAGAAGTCGGCATGGCAGATCGCGGTGACAAATCAGGGGGAACGCAGTGGTTCGATGCGGCATCATACGGGCACCTGCCATACCCACGCGGCGGCCGGGCCGCTGCCTTTGAATCACCTTGAATTACAAGCCTGACCGGGCTGCAGCGCCCTGCAGAAAAGCGGTGACAGCTATTATGTTGATAGCTGCAGGCATGGCCTTGCCGGCCGGCGCCCAACTGCCCGGAACCAGCCCCCCGCCCGCCACGCGCGGCCTGCCGTCGCTGGGCGATGCGGGCGACATGACGCCGCTGGAAGAGCGCAAGCTGGGCGACACCATCATCCGCGAGCTGTACCGCGACCCGGACTACATCGACGACCCGGTGGTGGGCGAGTACGTGGACGGCATCTGGCGCGCGCTGCTGGCCGGCGCGCGGGCGCGCGGCGAGCTGCCGCCCGAGCTGGACGAGCGCTACGCCTGGACGGTGCTGCTCGGCCGCGACCGCACCATCAACGCCTTTGCGCTGCCGGGCGGCTATTTCGGGCTGCACCTGGGGCTGGTGGGCACGGTGGCGTCGCGCGACGAACTGGCGTCGGTGCTGGCGCATGAGATGTCGCACATCACGCAGCGCCACATTCCGCGCCTGCTGGGGCAGGAAAAGCGCCAGACGCCGCTGATGCTGGCCGCCATGGTGGTCGGCATGATCGCCGCCAGCAAGAACCCGCAGGCCGGCGCCGCGCTGGCCGTGGGCGGGCAGGCGGCGGTGATCCAGCAGCAGCTCAATTTCTCGCGCGACATGGAGCGCGAGGCCGACCGCATCGGCTACGGCGTGATGACCGAAGCCGGCTTTGCCGGGCGCGGCTTCGTCACCATGTTCGAAAAGCTGCAGGCCGCCTCGCGCATCAACGACAACGGCGACTGGCCCTACCTGCGCAGCCACCCGCTGACGACGCAGCGCATCGCCGACATGCAGCAGCGCCAGCAGGCGCTGGGCCGCGGCGCGCCGCAGGCGGACGGCGCCGGTCTCGAGCGCGCCGCTGCGCCGGCCGCACTGCCGCCCGACCTGGAAGCGCTGATGGTGGCCGCGCGCGCCCGCGTGCTGGGTCGCCCCGGCGTCGACGTGCTGCGCACCTGGGCCGCCGAGCCCGAACACGCCGGCTTTGCCAGCCAGCCGCTGGCGCGCCGCGCCGGCCCGCTGTATGCCGCCGCCTTGTCGCACGCGCAGCTGCGCGACCTGCCGCGGGCGCAGGCGCTGGCCACGCAACTGGCGCTGGCCGTGGCGGGCGACGCACGTGCCGCCCGCCAGGCGCGCCTGCTGCAGGCCGAACTGGCCCTGCAGGCCGGCCAGCCCGCGCGCGTGCTGGAACTGTTGCCCGCCGCCGAACGGCCGCCCGCGCGCGGCGACGTGTCGGCCCAGGCCGGCCGCGCCACGCTGCTGCTGCGCGCGCAGGCACAGACGCGCCTGGGCCAGGGCGCCGACGCCGCCAGCGCGCTGCAGCCGTGGGTCAGCAACCACCCGCGCGATGCGGGCGCCTGGCAGGCGCTGGCGCAGGCGTACGCCGCGCAGGGGCAGACGCTGCGCGCCCTGCGCGCCGAAGGCGAAGTGCCCATGGCACAGATGGATTACGCCGGCGCGGTGGACCGCTGGCGCGCGGCGCAGGACTTCGTGCGCCAGTCGCCCGGTGGCGCGGCCGACCTGATCGAAGCCAGTATCGTCGACACCCGACTGCGGCAGGGGCAGGAGCTGCTCAGGCAGCAGCAGCTGGACGAGCGCAAGCGCCGCTGACGGGCGGCCTGCGCGGGGTGCTTTCAGCGCTCCAGCACGGCGTCGATCAGCACGCCCAGCGCCGAGTAGATCAGCGAGCCGATCAGCGCGGCCCAGAAGCCGGCGACGTGAAAGCCGCCCACCAGCCCCGACGCCGCCCAGAACATCAGCGCGTTGATGACGAACAGGAACAGCCCCAGCGTGATCAGCGTGACCGGAATCGTCAGCACCACCAGCACCGGCCGCACCAGCATGTTCAGCAGGCCGATCAGCAGCGCGGCGATCATGGCGGTGCCGAAGCTCGCCACCGTGACGCCCGAATAAATGTAGGCCACGCCCAGCAGCGCGGCGGCAGACAGCAACCACTTCAGGATCAGCTTCATGCCGGTCAGCATAGCATGCAGCCGGTGCGCCAAATGGCGGTTTTGAGGCGCCGCTGGGAGGGGCTCGGACGCTCTCTGCTGAACCCTGGCCCGCTCCATCGTCATTGCCGCGAAGGCGGGAATCCACGGGGTTTCAGACGATACGGCCTGCTTGGGCCGGCTGGATTGCCGCCCCCCCCCCGCCTTTGCGAGGGCAGGCTCTTCGCGGGAATGGCGGTTTTTTACGACGTGCGGGGCAAAGCCACGGCCACCCGCGCCGGCATGGCGGGGTGGCCGATGCGGGCCGCCGGCTTACTCGGTCAGCTCAGTCAGCAGCACCAGCAGCGTGCCCATGCCCGCCACCGCACCGGGCACCGCCCAGCCCGAGCGGGCGGGTGTCTGCTCGGGGGCAATCGGCTCCAGATCGACGCCCAGCTTGGGGCGGCGCGCATCCAGCGCCAGGCCAGCGCCGTGCGCCATGCGCAGTTCACGGGTCTGGTCGAGCAGCGGGCGCTCGGCCATCAGCGGGGTGACGCTGCCGCCATCCTGCTGCAGCAGCGGGCGCAGTACGGCGGTGGTGTCGTCCAGCCACTGCTGGCGACGCTCCTGCAGCGCTTCTTCGCTCACCCACTGGCTGGCGTGGCGCGTCAGCGGCGGCACGCAACCCACCAGCAGCCAGCGGCGCGGCCCGGCGATTTCGGCGCCGGCATCGCTGGCGCGCTGGCGCGACAGGAAGTCGACCGCGTATTCGGCATCGTCGACGTAGAGGATCACGGTGTCCATGCTCAGCTCCTTTTTCGCGGGTTGGGAAGTCGGGACGGTGGCCACGGCCGGCTCGGGCGTCAGCGCGGCGGCCGGGGCCATCGGGGCGATCGGGTCAGCGGCGGCGGCCGGCGTGTGGTGGACCACGGCCGGCGACGAGCCGCGGCCGCGCGTGCGCAGCCAGGCGGTGCCCAGCACGCCCACGATGGCCAGCGCGATCACGGCCCAGCGCAGCAGGCTGACCGGGTTCTCGCGGGTGCCGAAGATGTTCGACAGGATCGGCTCGCTGACGATCATGGTGCCGGCGGTAAAGGCCAGCACGCCCGCGCCGATGTACATGATGGACGGGAAGCGGTCCACCAGCTTCAGCACCAGCGTGCTGCCAAACACCATGATCGGCACACTGATCAGCAGGCCGATCACCACCAGGTCAAACGCGCCGTGCGCCGCGCCGGCCACGCCCAGCACGTTGTCGATGCCCATCAGCGCGTCGGCCACCACGATGGTCTTCATGGCGCCCCAGAAGGTGTTGGCGCCCGGGCCGTGCTCGCCGTCCTCGCCGCCCTGGTCGGCGATCAGCTTGTAGGCGATCCACAGCAGGCCCAGGCCGCCGGCCAGCATCAGGCCAGGGATCTTCAGCAGCCACACCACCACCAGCGTCATCACCGTGCGCACGGCAATGGCGCCGACCGTGCCCCAGACGATGGCCTTCTTCTGCAAATGCTTGGGCAGGTTGCGCGCGGCCAGCGCGATGACAATGGCGTTGTCGCCGGCCAGCACCAGGTCGATCAGGATGATGGCCATCAGCGCGGACCACCAGGCGGTCGAAAACAGTTCCATGAAAAGCAGCTCCGGAAAAAATGACGAAAGACGTCGTACGAACTTCGATGCAGAACCGCGGCGGTTTGAAGGCGGCGAAGGCGGGGCCGGTATGCGTGGGTGTGCGCCAGCGGCGGCATGGCCGCACAAGGCACTGAAAACGGGACAACGCAAGACCGATGCTTCGACCGCCCACGCGCCACGGCGGGGCTTGATCGAAGGTCTTGCTCGGTGGCGGCAGCACGCTGCGCGGCGCTGCCTGAACCACCCGCGGGGCCGGAAGCCTGCGGGGCTGAACCCCAGAAGCTTCGTGTTGACGACCCGGCGAAGCCGCGCTGCAAACAGCGGCGGCGGGGAGCTACTCCCCTTCGGACAGCCGGATTAAAACAAAACCGGCGTGGCGGCGCAACTGGGTGAAAGCCCTAGGGTTTCAAGCAAAATCGGCCGCCATCGCTTGTCCAGAAAGCGCATTCAGCTATAAAAATAGAAGCAAAACCGGGCCGCGCGCCGTCGCTCATTCGCCGCGCGCGGCCTGCGCGCGCTCGGCGTAGCGGTTGAAGCGCCAGGCGCTGTGCTCCGACGTGATGCGCCGCCACACGGCGCGCTTGGCAAAGGGGCTCATGCCGGGCCAGTGCTGCACTTCGTCCTCGGTGCGGCCGCAGCCCTTGCACACCGC
>ENA-UPTA01005319-UPTA01005319.1-activated-sludge-metagenome-genome-assembly--contig:-NODE-5319-length-11829-cov-5.409037_pt1 | contig 11829 bp, 11 predicted proteins | sample MGYA00238184_ERZ773361 | MGnify/ENA primary metagenome ERZ773361 (study PRJEB29100, sample SAMN05720205) | activated sludge metagenome | isolation source: anaerobic digester from wastewater...
CTGGACGACCGGCCTTTCGCACATCTCGGACAGCGCCTGGCAGTACGTCGAGTATGGGGTTCCCGCGGGCATTGCGGATGACCAACCGACGGTATACCTCCGCTGGGGCATGGGCCCGACGGACGACTGGGTCACGGCCCCCGGCTGGAATATCGACGACGTGCAGGTGACGGGGGACGAAGTCAATTGATGATTTGCGATTGATAATTGATGATTTGAGGGGCCCTGCGACTGTTGCGGCACCCGCGCCATGGTGACAGCGGTAGAGTGGGCTCGGCCCACCGTGACTTCTGGGAGTCGCCTGGTAGTGGCTGAACGGACATGCATTCTGTTGTGTGTTCTGACGGGCCTGACGATGTCCGCAATCGCCGACTCGCAGGCGGACACGGTCTTTCCGGGGATCCGGTGGCGCGAGGCCTCGCCGGAATCGCAGGGCTTGGACTCGGCGAGGCTCCGAGCGGCCGTTGCGGACATGGACAGTCGGTTCGGTCCCGATGGCGCGAAGGAGCTGGCAATCGTCCGCAACGGATACCTGATCTGGCAGTATCACGATCATCAGGTCTTCGTCCTGGGCGAGATCCTGACCCGTCTCGCGGGCGAACCTCTCGCGGCGGCGTTTCAGCGTCGCATCGCCGGACCCATCGGACTGACGCGATGGGATTGGGGCGTCAGCGGTCAGGTGGACGGCATCGACCTGAACAACGCGGCGGGGACTCCTTCGAAGGCACCGGGAATCCAGATCACGGCCCGCCAATTAGCCCGCTACGGGCACCTGTATCTCAATCGCGGCAACTGGGACGGCAGGCAGCTTCTCCCGGCGGCCTTCGTCGAGCAGGCGGAGAGGAACCAAGTCCCCAACGTAGGGGCCAGCAAGTTCCTGCACGGGCGATTCGGATTCTACTGGTGGACGAACGACGTGATGCCCGACGGCAAGCGGCCCTGGCCCGCCGCGCCGCCAAAAACCTATACCGCACACGGCCGAGGCTGCAACTACTGCTTCGTGGTCCCCGAATGGAATATGGTCATCGTCCGCATGGGCACCTCGCCCATCGGCCCAATCGCCGAGCAGGATGTGCTATGGAACGCCTTCTTTGCCGGCCTCGCGGAAGCGATGGCGCAAGGGCACAGCGTGGATGTTGCGGGCGGAGATGCCGGACCGTGATGGTGCTTGATTCCGGATGGTTTACGTGCTAAAGTGGCGGTGTGGCGGATACGACGGTTCTATCGTGATTTGAACAGGGGCGGACATATGGAAGCGTTGAGCGAGAGAGTCGGTTTGCGTGCGGCGGTCCTGGCCGTGGTATTCATTGGTTGTGCGATTGGCCGGGCCGGCGAGTCTTCAGGTGGACCGGCGGCCATTGCAGCGGAAGACCCGAACGAATTGAGGTGGGACCTCGCAAGCGGCTTTGATTTCGACTGGGACTCAGTGGAACTGTCGGGAAAGACTCTCAAGGGGACGGACCCACGCGCTGCTGCGAGGTCGCTCATCATCTCGGCGGCGATCAAGATCCTCGATACGAATGATCTGGTTGGTGTGGATACAACCTGTCTTGGGATCGTGAGCGTGCGCGACGAGAATAACGACGAGGTTCGGTGTTTGAGCCGCGAGTATCGCTTTCTCCATCGGTACGAGCAAGTAAGATGGGGGTACGCGGGCGGCAACTCGTTCCGTGACACTCTACTGCCATCTGCCTTCGCATTTATAATGGAGCTTGCTCCGGACCAGCCAGCACCATCCTTGCTGTCGCGGGTTGAGGGATATATCTACGCTCTCTACGCAGAGGACACGATTGAGGTAAACGTGCCGTTTGGGCCGCCACGAGACTGGATCAATGTAACCACGGATCTCCGGATCGCTGTCCTGAAGGACACGCCCCCGCCACCGGGTCCGCTCCAGCTTGAAGCCCGAGACTCCCTTTCTTGTTCATACTACGCTTCACCTGCTGCAATATACAAGGTCCGAACATGTGTGCAGTCGACGACAGGCCGTCCCGTGCTTGGGCTGGAAGATCCATGGAGTCCCGCGTGGTTCCTGGGTCTCGGCGATTATGTTGTGGTGAGGACGTACTTGTACGATCATGTGAAGGATCGCAGTATGTCTTTGAACTCGCAAAACGTCACGAGCGACCCGTGGGGTCAGAGTGGCGCCGTCTGCTCGGGGTGGGCCGAACAGGATCTCAACGCATACGATGTGATACGCCACGTCATCGCCTTTCATCCGGTCGAGGTGAAGATTCCCTTCGTGCTGACGAATATTCCTGTGCCTGTCGTGCGATCTGCGGACGAATGAGCGGCATACTCGCTGAATGGCGAGATGCTGCGCATCAGCAGTGCACGGCAGCACTGTACCTTGCCGCATCTGTTCCTGCGATGTAGAATCAACAGAAACCGGCGCGGAGTGATCCATGAGATACAGCAGGGCAATCTCGGTCATGCGGATTCGGCGGCACACGGGCCGGACGGCCTTCACCCTGATCGAATTGCTTGTGGTGATCGCGATCATCGCACTGCTCATGGCCGTTCTGGCGCCCTCGCTGCAGAAGGCCAGGCAACACGCCCGGTCCGTGGTGTGCCAGTCGAATCTGCACCAGTGGGGCCTCGTCTTCTTCCTGTACGCGAACGACCACGAGGGTCATTTCATGGCGAGCCGGACCAGCACCGGATGGCTCTACTGGATGGACGTGCTGCGCGCCTACCACGCGAACGTTCACAAGGTGTGCTGTTGCCCGACGGCCACCCGGCCGTACACGGAGGGGGGAACCATTCCCTTCGGCGCCTGGTGTGTCGGCGCCGACAGCGTCATTCCCAATGTCGCCACGAGCCTGGTCAAGGCGGGGGACTACGGCAGTTACGGAATGAACCATTGGATCTGCAACCCCCTCGACGCCGAGCAGAAGAGGCCGGTCGAGTATTTCTGGAAGACCATCGACATCAGGCAGCCGATGGCCGTGCCCGTATTCCTGGACTGTGCGACGGTCGGCGGCGATCCGATCGAGAAGAATCCGCCGCCGGAGTATGAGGGGCATCTCCACCCCGGCAGCTATGACGTCACGTGCATGGGGCGGTTCTGCATGAACCGGCATAGCGAATCCCTCAACGCCCTCTTCATGGATTCGTCCCTCCGCAGGGTGGGGCTGAAGGAACTGTGGACCCTGAAGTGGCACAGGCAGTATGACACGGCGGGCCTCTGGACCACGGCGGGGGGCGTAACCCCGGCGGACTGGCCGCAGTGGATGCGGCGGTTCAAGGATTACTGAGACGGATTCCCGCCTCCGGCCCAGTTCGCATCAGGCTCGCCAGGGGCGAGGCCGGTTCTGACTGGCGGCCACGGCGTCCCGCGCAATGATCGTGTTTTCGCGGATCTGGAAGTCGAACATCCCGACGCAGACGAAATCGGCGCCGTTCTCGAATGCATACTTGAAGCCCTCGCGAGGGTGAATCGCCCCGGCGGCCAGGACCTTGAAGGCGATCCAGGGTGTCGCAACGGTCTTCATGAACTCGATGGTCTTCTCCGGCGTGATGGACCAGATGTTGTCGTGGTCGTCGCCGCTGTTGCTGTCGACGTTGAACTCGACGCGCCTCTCCGGCGGGGTCGCGGACCAGTAGTTCCCGTGGTGCAGGGTCTTCATGTAGAAATCGGGCCTGATCCCGGCCTTCTCCACGGCCATCGGCACCTGGATCGAGTGTCCGCCGATGCCGGCAGGGATGCCATTGCTCTTGATGAAGTCCACGGCCTTGCCGAGCAGATCGCCCCGGCCGCCCTTGACGAAGCTGTCGCCGACGCCGCCCTGGACGTAGGCCGCGGCGGCCCCCACATCGATGGCCCGCTTGATGTTGCTCGTGAGGTCCGTCGTGCTGGGGTGGACCTGGGCGATCCACTGCATCTTGCCGCCTCGTTCCCTGTTGTACTTGGTGATGTAGTCGGCCTCGCCTGAGAGGATCGTGTTGATGCCGCTCTCCTCGGCCAGCTCCAGCGTTTGCATGATCCGCTCCGGCGTGGCGTACGCCTTGAACAGATCCCTCAAGTACTTCAGGTCCCGGCTGTGCGACCAGCCGCTGAACTGATTGCCACCGATGATGAGCCGGCCGATCGTGAGATTACCAATCTTGCCCGTGGGCATGCCTGCATTCGACATGGTCTATCTCCAGCAAACGAATCCGCCCGATCCCCGGCCAACCCATCGCGATCCGGGACACGAGCCGAGCGTATTCTACCACGTGCCGCCCGCGATCTCCCGCGCAAAATTCCGTCGCGATGGGCCGGCTCGTAGTGACGCCGTGAGGTGTTATCTTCTTCGGATGCGAGAAGATATGCCCTTACGGGCACACTACGAACAAGCTCCGGGGCCGGTGTCCTGTGCAGCCTGGCCCTTGTGCGTTCTGAGCCTGCGGAGCAAACGTTCCCGATCCACGGTCCAGGCGATCAGCAGCACCCCTGTGATGACGAATGCTGCGCCCAGCGTGCAGTGGAACGACATCGCGAAGTGGTTGCGATGATGCAGGATGTGCTCTGTCCAAGCGTAGAGGTTGTCGTACGTTCGCAGGTCCTGATACGCGACATCGCCGTTGGGGTTGTAACGCGTCGTCAGCAGGTGGACATCATCTGCTGTGGCGAATCGTGTGACCGCGGCCGCGAAGGCCAGCGGAATCCCCCCGAGAAGCAGGGACGGCGCCGACAAGGCAATCAAGACCTTGGAGTATGTCTGCATCCATCTATCTCCCGACTCTCAGTAGTACGCCGTCCATCTCCAAATGGTGGGCGAGAGCGGCGGACGCCGTTTGGAGTTCCGCCTTCAGGCGGGTCAAGACCGCGTAAACGCGGAACTCCAAACAGGCTATGCGCCGGCACGCTACCCACCGAATCAACATGGACGGCGTAGTAGGGTGCGCACTACACGCCACCTTTTTCAGCCTTTGACGCAGACCAGCGGTTCCAGGCGAGCGACCTTGTGGGCCAGGCCGGCTTTCTCCGTGGCGTCGACGACGACTGTTACGTCCTTGTAGGCCCCAGGGGCCTCTTCGGCGATGCCTCGCATCGACGAGCCCTTGATGACGATGCCCTTCTGGGCCAAATGCATGACGATATCCTTGCCGTGCCAGCGTTTGGTGGCTTGGCTGCGACTCATGGCCCGTCCGGCCCCATGACAGCAGGAGCCAAAGGCGAGGTTCATTCCCTCCGTCGTGCCTGCGAGAATGTAGGAGGCGGTGCCCATTGTGCCGCCGATGAGGACGGGCTGGCCGACGGCCTGCAAATCCTGCGGCAAGGACGGATGTCCCGGTCCGAAGGCTCGCGTTGCGCCTTTCCGGTGGACGTAGAGCTTTCGGGGCCGGCCGTCGATCTCGTGCTCCTCGACCTTGCACGTGTTGTGTGAGACATCGTAGAGCAACGTCAGCTCCGCCCGTGGAAAGAGCCTGGCGAAGGCCTCGCGGGTCAGATGTGTGAGGACCTGGCGATTGGCCAGGGCGCAGTTGATCCCCGCGCACATCGCGCCGTAGTACTGCCGGCCCACGTCGGATTTGATGGGGGCACAGGCCAGTTCGCGGTCCGCCAGTTCCAGGCCGTGTTCCTTGGCCGCCTTGATCATCTTCGGTGCAAAGTCCGTGGCGATCTGGTGGCCCAGGCCGCGAGAGCCGCAGTGGATCATTACGGTAATATCGTTGAGGGCCAGGCCGAAGACCTTGGCGATGTCGCCGTCGTGGACCGCCGTGACGCGCTGGACCTCCAGGTAGTGATTGCCCGAACCCAGCGTACCGACCTCCTTCTCCTGGCGCTGCTTGGCGTGTTCGGAGACATATCGCGGCTCGGCGCCGGCCATCCGGCCGTTTTCCTCGGTGTGCTTGAGATCCGCTCGTGTGCCGTAGCCTTCCTCCACCGCCCACAGCGCGCCGCCCGTCAGCATCTCGTCCATCTGGGTCGAGGAGAGGCGGAGCTTGCCCTCGCTGCCGACGCCCGCCGGGATTTGGCGGGCCAGGACCTCGGCCAGCTCTCTCTCCTTGCCTTCGACCTGCTCATAGGTCAGGCCGGCGCGGAGGGCGCGAACGCCACAGGCGATATCGAAGCCGACCCCGCCGGCCGAGATGATCCCGCCGGCGTCGGGATCGAACGCGGCGACGCCGCCGATGGGAAAGCCGTAGCCCCAATGGGCGTCGGCCATCGCGTAGGAGGCCTTGACGATCCCCGGCAGGGCCGCCACGTTGGCCGCCTGCTGATAGACCTGCTCATCCATCTCGCGGATCAACTCGTCGTCGGCGAAGACCACGACGGGCACCTGCATCCGGTCGAAGGGCTCGATGGACCACCGAGCTTCGGCCTCTCTGTGCAATTTGTTGGCGAACATGCCTGGACTCCTGTCCTTGGAAGATCATGGGACCAATAGAACATGTAGGACTCATGGGACCTATCACACGTCCACGATGCACTGGGCGAGCCAGTTGCCGGCGCTGTCCTGCTCGACCTTCAGGCCTGCGTAGGTGGCGGCCTTCACCTCGACCGCCGGGTCGTGCTTCTCGACATCGACGGGCTCGCCCCAGGCCCTGGCCCGAATGCCGCCTTCGATACGCTCGATTTCGAACCGGCTGAACAGCATTTTTCGCGTGTCCATCTCACAGAGCAATGTGCCCAGCCAGCTCATGAACAGTAGTTCATCGTCTGGATCCCGGCAGACGATGTCGATGGCCTCGCGGGGCTCGACCTTCTCGGGATCGGTGATGACAGCCGTCAGGGCGACGGCGGCCTGCGCAAAGGCCGCCTCTCGAGTCGGTCCGAGGCCGCGAATACCGATATCCGCCGGATGCGAGAACAGTTCCCAATGCCCTGTGGCCATAGCACGCGATTCTCCGTGACAGCGAAACGCGTCCTATGGTAGCAGAGAGAGGCCCGGAGGGAAATCGGGTTTTCCCCGGAGTGCGGTCCCTACTTCGCGGGCAGTTCGGGCGACCAGCCCGTCTCGTTGTGGTTGGCCGAGGTGTCTCTGGCCTTGACGCGGAACCGATGCTGCTGGCCCGCGCGGCCGACCTTGACGGAATATACAGTGGAAGTCTGCCATCCGCTGCTGAAGCCGGGTTCCGTCGTGCATTGGAAGTAGTACTCGACGCCGCCGCTCTCGTCGGTCGCCGTGGCGGCGGTCATAGTCGCGAGGTAGTTGTTGAAGGCGGCCGGAGTGCCCTGGACCTCCTTCGGCTCGACGGCCCACTTCATCGGATCGGGCGTCGGCGGCAACAAGTCCACCGCCACCTCGCCGGAGGCCAACGTCGTGTTATGGCGGGGCGATTTGTCCCTTGCCCACACGCGGAACGTGTAGTAGCCCTTGGGAAGACCGGTCAGCTCGTATGTGCTGCTGTCCTGCCAGTCACTGCTATAGAACGCGTCCGAGGTGCACTCGAACCGGTACTCGACGCCGCTGTCGTCCGTGGCGGTCGTTGCGACCATGCGAATCGACGTGGCCGAGACGGCGTAAGGCGCGGTCTGCCAGGTCATTGGGTTCGGGTTCGGGGTTATCAGGTCCTCTTGTGTCGTTGTCGCGCTGAGCCGCTCGGACCACTCGGTCTCCAGCTTGTTGCCCCGGTTGCGGGCCTTGACCCGGTACCAGTGCCGGGACAAGGGTTCCAGGCCGACGTCTTCCCAGCGGGGTTCCTCGTGCACATCGAAAAACAACCAGCCGCTGTTTGCCTGGGGCCAGAAGTAGTCCTCGAAGTAGTACTCGACCCCGGTCCCGTCCGTGGAGGTGGCCGTCGTGGCGACCATGGCGATCGAGAAGGGACCGGTCGCCGTCGGCGGGGTGGCAAACGTCATGGGCGTTGGGATCGGCGGGGTCTGAGCGGCAGGGCCGGTCCGCCACTGCGCAGCCAGGATTGCGAAGTCGTTGAAATCCACGGCCCCTTTGCGGTCGAGATCCGCCGCGACCGGCGCATCTGCCGTCAACCAGCTCTGTGCGAACGTCATCACATCTTGTGGCCCGACTTTCTCGTCGTGGTCCATGTCCGCCGCGAGACCCAATTCGGATAGCGACATGCTGGCCTGAGGGGTCCCGCCGTAGGCCCCCCGGTTGATGATCGCGCCATGCGGCCAGAGTTCCGCTGTCCAGTCCGAGCTCGGGTCGCCCGTGTCGATGCAGTGGCTCGTGTCGCCGTCGGTCGCCCAGCGCCTGTCGAGGGCGTCCCAGCGGCCGGCCTGTGACCTCAAGTGATAGTCCCCCTGTACCCAGGAATCATCGTCGCGGGTCGAGGCGTCGTTATCCTCCCAATGTCCGTTCGAAGCGAACCGCGGGTCGATGGCCATATCGCCGGCTCCGGCGGTTGCGCCGCCGCCGAAGTTTCCACCGGTGTTGTTCCAGAGGGCGTTGTAGGTGTTGGTGGATTGCCCGTACAAGCCGCCTCCGGCGGGCGCTTCGTTGAAGGCGATGATGTTGTTGTGGATCGTCGCCGCGCACTGGCTGATGCCGCCGCCGGCCTCGCCCGCGCGATTGCCGACGATCGTGTTGTTGTACACCGATTCCGTGCACGCGTAGAGCCCGCCGCCTTGTTGTCCGGCCCCGTTGCCTGAGATGACGTTGTTGTGGATCGGACCGCCGCAGTCATAGAGCCCGGCGCCGTAGGAATCAACATAGTTGCCCGTGATCGTGTTGCCGGCGATCTCGCCGTTGCAGGAGTATACGCCGCCGCCCTCCGTGCTGTCGGTGATCGTGTTGTCGAGGATCGAACCGTTGCAGAAGGCGATGCCGGCGCTGTTTCCGGAGATCACATTGCCCTGGATGAGACCGTCACAGGAGTGAATACCTTCCAGTGCGTTCCCGATGATCCGGTTGCCGATGATCGTGGGCTTGGCCCCGCTCTGGCCCTGGACACCGACCCCGTTGCAGTCGCGGATGACGTTTCCGACGAGGGTGGGCGAGGTGCCGATGCAGAGGATGCCGGCGTCCGTGATCGTGAAGCCGGTCAGTACGGATTCCGCGGTTTCATTGAAGCTGAACACGGCGCTCGCGCCCGAGTCCCCCACGATTACGGTGTCTTGCACGGTGTTCGGGTCGCCGGGTTCGTCGCTGCGAACCGTGATTCGCCGGCCGCCGAAGGAGATCTGCTCACGGTAGGTCCCCTGTTTCACGATGACCGTGTCGCCGTGCCAGGATGCGTCGATAGCCGTCTGGATGCTCTGGAAATCGGCCGGCCCGTCATCGTCGACCGTAAGGACCGTGGCCGAGCAGGGAATGGTTAGAGCGAGTACCGCCACTATCGCGATGCGACTTGTCATACGACCCCTCGTTCTCCAAGATACCTTGTGTCGAACCCCTATTATACCCATATTCGCCAATCGATTCAACGGAAATCGAGAAGAAAGGGGGCCAAGGAATGGCTGTTATCGGACAATCGGGGTCAAAACGGGCTTATCCGGGCAGATAATCCTCTCGGACGGGCGAGAAGACCTCGATGGCGACGGAGTCTTCCAGGATCTCGGCGCCGTGCTCTGCGTCGGGCGGGATGCACCAACTATCGCCGGGCGTTAGATCGTGTGCCTGCCCGGCGATGGTGAGGCGGATATGTCCTTTGACGAGGTAGCCGGTCTGCTCGTAGGGGTGCGCGTGCATGGGCAGCTCGCCGGCCCGCTCCAGGACAAACTCGGTCATGAGCGTTCGTTGGCCGTAGCACAGGGTCTTCATCCGAATCCCCGGCAGCGGCGTCTTGTATCCCTCCGGACTATGCTTTTCGAACATGTCCTATCCCCTGAATCTGATTCTTCTCCATTCGTTCGGAATGCCAGTCTACCGGTGGAGTCGTCGTCGGACAACCCCTGGAAACCGAAAGGGTCCGCCCCGATCTGGGGCAGACCCTTGGATTTCGTGATAACGGTCAGATACGCACGCCAAGCCAACAGAGACTCGGCCCGCGAACCATCGTCAGGGGGATATATCGGGCTCCATGAGAATGATCATCGCGCCCATGGTGCGGACTTCATTTACCTTCCGATTGTATCCTATAATGATTGGCTTGCCGACCCTGCCCTGGATGGAGTTCCCAGGATCTCCATCGCGTCGTCTCCCTGCCATTCATGTACCATGACTTCAATAGATAGGGCGTCCGTCTGAGTCGGCTTCACCTCCAAAATGATCGACCAAGGGCCGATGGGGGCCTTGATCTCGCCTGGCGAGGACATGGTCCCGAACCAGTAGCCGACCGTCTGCACCTCTGCACCCAGGAACTTATGAATGTGCTGACGCAACTGTTCCGGCAACCGACTGAGTTCTGCAGCGGGGACTGTGACAACAGCGGCCTTGTTGTCCCACCTTATGCTCACAATCTGGGTATCCGCAACAAGACGGAGCATCTGCTTGACAACGTCCTCAGAGGCCGCCTGACCGTAGATCTCGACCCGCTGCGCGTCAGGCCCGCCCCCGTTGTAGTTCGCCCAGTAATAGACTGCGATGCTCTCCTGGCCGTCCGATCTCTGTTGGCAGAACCCGAGACTGTCGATGTGGAAATCTATCCTCCCCTCGGCGGCCTTCCGCAAGTGGGACAGATTCAGGTGTGTGGCGGGTTGCAGCACCGCCGTGAACGATTTGGTATTCAACGGCATTTCCACCATGTACACGCGGCACATTAGAGGAGCCGCAGGGGTCTTCGCGATGTCCAACGCCGCAACCATTTGCTTGATCTCCTGCATCCGACTCGCTGTTGCCCGTACGATGAGGCGGTTCGTGTTCTCATCGACAATGATTTGTGTTCCGTCGGAGCCGTAGATCGTATCCAGGATCCTGGATAGATCTTGAACCGGACAGTATCGGATCCCCATGATCTGGACAATCTGTTCCGGAGCCCCTCCTCTGTCGGCCGTTTCTTGAGCGAGCAGCCCTCCCTGTAACGACAGGATCCCCAGGCTTGCGAGCATCAGTATTCGTTTTCTCATCGTTCGATCTCCTTTTGTCAAAGGTTCCATACCACGTAGATTTCACCATCATCCAGCGTGCCGTAGAGGACCCGTTGCGGCTTGGCGGACTCTCCGCTCTTCTCGACCACGATCTGGGGGTTCTCGATCCCCGGGTACATCCGCTCAACCGCTTTGCCCTTGTAGACCTGCGTTCGCTGGATGTGCTCGATGGTCAACGGGGGTTCCGACTTTGCCAGCGGGCCATCGACCTGCACCTCGACGGGCCTTGGGCGGCCGTTCAGGGCGAGGAACATCACGGCACACCCCAGAGCGATCCCCGCCGCGAATGTCACCGCAGGTCGTCGCAAGACGCCCAGCCAGGCCCAGGTCCAGGACCAGTCGTGTCGTCGATCCTGCCAGGACCGGCGGAAGATCTCCGCCTTCTGACGGTCGGACAACTTGGGAACAGGCGCCTGATCGAGTTGCTCGAAGACCGCCAGAAAGGATCGGTACTCCCGCAGCAATTCCTCTGACGACTCGAATCGGCCCGGGGACAACGCCCTGAACTCTTCCAACGAAAAACGGTCACTGTCCATGTTCCTGAACCTCTTGCTTGAGTCTGTCCGCCAGTTTCGCCCGTAGCGACAGCAGAGACCGGCGAATATGTGTCCGCACCGTACCTTGCCGGCAGCGAAGTACCCGCGCGATCTCCGGCAACGGCATGTTCTCAAAGTACCGCAGGACGAACGCCATCCGTTGGTTTACAGTGATTGCCTCCAGGGCGTCCCGGATCTCCCGTCGGATGGTCGCATCGTCGTACTCCGGGCTGGCCTCGGCCTGCTCCGCCGCGAGCAACTCCGCGCGGGTCTCGTCGATGCTGACGAGTTTGCCCCGCCTCCGGTGCCGGCGGTAGAAATCGATGGCAGTATTGGCTGCCACGGCGTTCAGCCACGCCGCGAACGACTGCTCGC
>ENA-UPTA01005320-UPTA01005320.1-activated-sludge-metagenome-genome-assembly--contig:-NODE-5320-length-11828-cov-6.699822_pt1 | contig 11828 bp, 10 predicted proteins | sample MGYA00238184_ERZ773361 | MGnify/ENA primary metagenome ERZ773361 (study PRJEB29100, sample SAMN05720205) | activated sludge metagenome | isolation source: anaerobic digester from wastewater...
GGGAAGAAAAGGGGTTCGGGAAATACTGCGCGACCGGCTCGCTCAGGATAATCATCTCATTTGTCTTCTGATACGCGTGCAGGGCGCGGACGTTAAACTTTAGGAGCACCGGACCATAGCGGGTATCAACGCCGTCTAATCTGGGATTGGTCAATTGCCCGCCCCTGGCGAATTGGGTTTCCATATCCTCAAAAAATTTGCCTTTGCTTTCCTGAGGGATATTGCGCCACAGTAGCCGGATATAGTTCGACACCTCCGTGTTCAGCCGTGCAATCACATCATAAGAAGCCGCCCCCGCGGCGTTCAGACGGCACAGGATCTTATAAAGGTTCTTTGTCTCTTTCACCGAAGCCACCGGGATGTTGGCAAAACGATACCCCTCGTCCTGGATGACCAAAAGATAGGCGTTATTATACTCCTGCGGGTACTGGCCCCAATCGAAATTCTTAAGCTGCGGGTCCACAAAAAACTTCTTGCCGTCCAGCTCCACCTCCAGGATCACATGGTCAAACAAAGAAACCGACGGCAGGCCCCACTGGGGGTCGCCAGCGAGTTCATCATTGAACAAACAGAGGTCGGCCTTAATCCCGGCGATATTCAACATCTGCTTGGCTAAAAGAGACCAGTCCTTACAATCCCCATACATGTTGTTAAAAATTTCGTCCGTGGGGTGCGGCTCAACCGCGTGCTCCCCAAAAGACATAGACACATAACGCATGTTGTCCTGCAGAAACTCCAGGATCGCTCTGGCCTTCCGGGACTGCGAAGCTTTCCCGGCACACAATTCATTAACTTTCCGGCGTATATTTTCGTCGACCCGGATATTCTTCTGAATGAGATCCCGGTACCAATCCGCCACGGATTGCCAGTCCTTAAGCGAGGAAATGGAGAAGAAGCCAAAAACCTCATTGTACGGCGGCAGGAACGGCTCTGTCCCCTGAATAGGAAACGTCCGTTTATATTCAAATACATAGCTTACTTTCCCGTCCTTTTCCGATTTTGCCGGGATTAACGTAGTCCGGTAAGGTTTGACGAGGATATTTTTATCCTTGGGCCAGGTGTACGTCGCTTTATATACCTGATGCGGGATATCCGGATACGTTTCAATACGGGAGAACTGGTCGGGGATCGCGTCCCGGCTCATGCGGGACGTCACCGTCACGTCAATAACACTGCCGATATTCACCTGCGGGAGTGTGATCACCTTGACCTTCAGGTCTGAATACATGGGCGTTTCCTGAACAACATCCAGATCCTGGATGCTGGTAAACGGGTATTTCTTCCCGTCCGGGGTTTCCACAAACGCCTGGATATCCGTGATCTCCTCCCGGCTGTTATTATAATAAAGCCTTTGTTCCCCCTGCTCCTTGGCTAATTCTTTTTGGATTTTCAGACGGTAGTGCAGCCGCTCGTCGATCGACCAATCGTCGTTCAACTTCGCCTCCCGGGTCTCTTCCAGGAAATAATACGGGAGGTCTTCGACAATCTCGGCCCAGACAAGGATCGGCATTTTCTCCGGGTGAGTATAGTCCCGGAAGGGGGAATCATTCTCCGCGGAAGAGAGCGCACAGAACACAAGACTGACCAGGAAAGCGGCAGAACACAGGCGGGAGCATTTTTTCATAATAGTCAATTATACAGATGTTTTGCGCAAGAAACAAGAATCTATCAGCACTTTTGAATGGTGACAGGAATAAAGTGGCAGGAATAAAATCGATGGTTGTTTGATTTTACGAATATCACCTTAAATAATCCCCATCAATCCCACCCTATCGCCGCGTTTAAATCGTCCTTGCCGGAATCGCTGTCAGGCGTTGTTTCGAATTCTATAGAAAAGGCCTTTTCTCCGGCCTTGTTCTTTTCCGTTTCCCACCATTCCAGAATTTCCCGCGCGCGGTCTTCCTGGCTTGTTTCTTTAAAAAACGCGTTCCTGCCGAACAGATCAGGGGGATAACCATTCCCCAACCCCACAGGATAAGGCCTCGCGCGATACGCCTCTATCATGAGGACCGCTTCTTTCCCCACACTAGATTTATAAGGGAAGGCCGTTAATCCTGGCACAAGGGCGGCGGCCGGCTGATTCGATTCCACATATGCAACCAATTCATCCATGTCGTCCCTTCCGATCCACCCCTTATATATTTCTGGTTTTGAAGAACGGTTGGGGCCGGCGAGGGGCTGCACGATCACATTGTGTTTTGCCGCGAGAAAACGCAATAATTTTAAAGGGTCCGGATGTTTATCTTTTGTAAACCAGAGATAATAAATCGGAACAGGCTTGCCATTTATTTGTTCATGCACGGTCTTGGCAATCATGGCTTCGTATTCCGCATCCGCGAGGGGTTCAAGGTAAGGGGCGTTGGCCGATGTGGCTTTTAAGCGGCCGGCGGCGACTATCAGGAACCCCGCCCAGGAAATACATAGGACCACAATCAATAATATAAATTTTTTGCTCATATCGATAACCCCGTCCCATGATCCGTTGATTTCTTCGTATCACCGGCTGTGCCCAGAGCGGTGTTAGCGGGCCTATTTTTGCTTCTTATAATTCCTCTTTAAAATTATTCTTCTAACGGCTGAAATCCCTGACCTGAGGTAACACCGTTAGGTGCGGATGACCTGTCCCCTTTGGGGGCCCGGCCCCTTGACTTTTTATATCTAACGCTCGGCTTCAGCGAGCGCCTTTGGCGTCCGCTGAAAGCCGTTGTTATGTTAGAGAATTTTCAATATTATCCAATGCGACATCGGGTGGATATAAATCCAGAACCAACTCTAAGCCAAGGCGTGATAGCCGAGCAAGCATCTCAGGCGACAAACTAAAGCCACCTTGGCCATTACCTGAGGAAAAACCGCAAAACAAACAAAGATCGGCGTTTCCTTGGAGACGCTTTAGATTTTCCAACTTTTGTTCCAATGGGGTTATGATTTCGTCGATGTGTTTTTCCATTGGTTCGGTGCTATCAGACATTGATTGTATAGAATAATAGTGCTGTTTTCTTAAAGTAGCGCCAGATCTTGAAGAAATTGGATCTCCGATTTTATGCGAGCGTGTTGGTGGCCAACCAATGATTCTTTCAATCATATCTGGCGATAGGCTATCAGAGATTGCAACAAATGCAGCACTTGACCATTTCTCATCTTCGTCCATATGCAATAACTTTCCTGTTCAAAAATATAACAATTCTTTAACGACTTATCCCTTTACTGGTTGGTGTTGTTTCTTACCGCTTAGATGTCTCGATTTTTGCCCTGATTTTTTAATATTATATCCCTGTCTTGTATAAAATGGTATCCATTTGCCCTGTAATATCACTTATACGGAACGTCGTATATCAAGGATTTTCTGTTTATTTCCTGCCTTAAATCCCGGCGGATAGGCACGCCTCAGGCTCCGGCACGCCTGAAAACAGCAAAGGACCCGTGACATATTGAATTAACGAGTCCTTAAAAATATTGGTGGAGGAGCGGGGAAAGCGTCGCCACCACAGCAGCATTTAGAAAAGCGACGATTCCCTCGCACCGACGCAGATATGACGAAAAAGACCGACAGGAGTGTATTTCTGTCGGTCTTTGAGGAATAGATGCCCGGTTGCCATGTGGCAAGCGGACCACTTGAATTTTGCTCAAATGGTGGAGGTGCGGGGATACGGGCAACGCCTTGCTCGGACTTTGTTTATTTTCAATGCTTTACATAAAATAACGACGAGAATTGCCCCTAGCGGCGTTTCCACCTGTTACACAACTTTATCACCCGTTACACAACGTTTTCACTTTCGATGGGCATTGTTTGGGCACTAAAATATTTACGACAGCAATCTCCTTCTGCGTTTCAAAACCACCCCGGCCAATCCAAAACCCAACAATGATAATGTGGCAGGTTCGGGAACTGTATATGTTATTTCTTCTCCCGGCAGATCACTGATATATGCCCAGGTTGGAAACGGGCCAACTTCTTCTCCGGTAAGACCAATCAGACTATATGGCTTTAGAAAAACATCCGTAGAGTAATAAATATCGGGAGAAAAATCCAAAGGATCACTAAAGAATACCCATCCGGTTGACATTACAGAGGAACCGGGAAAAAGCTCAAAGGACGAGTCCACCCCTCCTGATGAATACCTCAAAATATTTGTTGTTTCGTAGGGTAATGGATATGGGCTATCCCATGTTAATTTAAACTGCAGACCTGTTGGGGCCCATTGTGAATCACCTCCCTGCATGGGGTTTGGCCAATCATACCCTGCATCAGAATACCCCTGGGCCAAATAGGGCAGGACATCTGTCGTGGTAAAGATATTAAAATAGATTCCCTCTGCGTCATATGACATGCCTTCATTGGCTTCTAATTTATTCATATATGTTCCATTGGAAGTAATAGTCGTGAATTGATTAGGGCCACTTTGGAAACTATCACTTATCAATGCGGAAGATGTTTTTGTGATTAAACACCCGATTAAAGTTACGAAACAAACAAAAAAAACTCTTTTCATAATCCCTCCACTTTTTTATCACGTTTTCATTACTTAATTTAAAAGGAATATAAAACAAAAAGCCTTAGGGGTGCCCCACTGGCACCATTTCGGCAACAAAAAATTTTATATAAGATAATGAATTTTAATACTTTATTAAGATCCCGTCAATATGACGTACGTGGACAAACCAGGGCAGGCTTATATTTCAAGGAGGGGTTGATGTGGGATGCCTTTTCGAATCTTTCGATTAATCCATCTGTCAATAGAGCCGGGATGGAATCGCACGAGGGTCCCGATCTTCATATGGGGGATTTGGCCGGTGTGCACCAACTTATAAATGAGTGATTTGCTCACCTGAATCTGATTGGCAACGTCATCACTTTTTCGTCTTCTCCGCGTGGGCACCTTTTGGGCACAACTGCCTTAAGGAAATAGTAGTACTTCTGTAAACTGCTGTCAATTCATATATTTACAACACTAAATTCAGATGGTGGAGGTGCGGGGAATCGAACCCCGGTCCTTCAGTTGCTTCCCATAAGCCTCTACATGCGTAGTTTGTCTTTAAGTGTCACCTGAAACCACCCGGCAAACAGGGCTGTTTCAGGCCATCCTCCTTAAACTTCGCCGCCGCCCCGAAGGCGCTGGCCGCGGCTAGCCTGCTGAATGTCCTCTTATAAACCCACAGGCCTGGCTTACAAGAGGGCCTTGTTTATTTAATTAAACAAGGGCTGGTTGGGCTTCGGCTAAAATAGCCTCTGCCTCTGCAACAACACTGTATGTGCCGTTTGTTTGATGCCCGGATGATTAACGAGGCCAACCTGGCGTCCTCGGCATGCCACCTATGGTCTCTCAACTCAAGTCGAGACCAATCACCCCCATATAAAATCTTTCCGGCAAAAAGCTATTCAAATTATATACCCAAACGCGCCCAACTGCAACTCTCTCTGCCCCGCCGCCCTAACCGCTATCTGCGTTTCACCACCCGCAACGACTGCCTTAAAGACCGCTCAATATCGCGCTTCTTCATCGACTCCCGTTTATCATACAATTTCTTCCCGGTGCCCAGCGCGAGTTCAATTTTAACTAGGCCGCGATTATTCAAATAAATCTTTGTCGGCACCAGAACCTTGCCCCGCTCGGCCACCTCGGAAACGATCTTGCGGATCTCCCGCTTGTGCATAAGCAGTTTTCTCGCCCGGTCCGGGTCTTCATTCATGTAACTGGCTTCCTTGTAAGGATTGATGTGCAGGTTGTATAAAAGCACCTCCCCGTCTTCGATCTTGGCGAAACTGTCTTTGAAATTCACGAGCCCCGCGCGCACAGACTTCACTTCCCCGCCTTTAAGCTCAATCCCGCATTCCCAGTTCTGGCTTAAAAAATAATTATGATACGCCTTTTTATTCGTGGCCACCGGTTTAGACATGATCAATAGGAATTCGTAATAAAATTATAAACGGTTAACACAACAGGAATCGTCAAAACGCTGATCAGGGAATCCCAGAAAATCCCCTGGTTGATGAGTTCCGAATCGACTTTATAATAACGGATCATCATCGACAGGGACACCGCGCTGGGCACCGCGGCCTGCACCACCAGCATAAACCCGGCGACGTACGGGAGCGCCAGCGCTTTCACCGCCACCAAAGCCAGCGCCGGCAGCAGGATGAGTTTGCCGAAAATCAAATACCGCATGTCCGTCTTATCCACCGCCTGCAGATTGGTCTTGGCCAGATTGCCGCCGGTCACGATCATGGACAGCGGCAACGCGCAGTCGGAAAACATCTTCACGGGCTTGATCACTGCCGGCGGCACCCAGCGGTGCCATCCCAGCATGATCAACAGCAGGCTGGCCACGGTGGTGACAAACGGCGGGTTCAGCAGCCGTCCCCAGTAAATGGTTTTGTCTTTATGGCTGGTCAGAAGCCACACCCCCATGGACCAGACCGCGAAGTCAAAGCCCATGATCATCAAAAAAATCGTGACGGTCAGGGACTCCGCCCGCTGGCCATCGAACAAAGACGCCACCAGCATAAGCGGGACATACCCGTAATTCGCGAACGCCATCAGCGCGGTGAAATGGTTCCGGTTCCGGCATCCCTTGTTAAACACCAAAAGCGCGCGGCTCACGGCAACGCCCGACAGCACAATGCCGACGCTCAAAAGCGGGTACCCCCACCAGTACGTGTAATCGCTGAAATGAAAATGCTGCGTCAGGTGATAAAAAATCATCTGCGGCAGGAACACCTTCACCAGCAGATTGGACAGCATGTCCAGCCCCGGCTCATCCAGCAGGGATGTTTTAACCAGGGCAAACCCCACCCCGGCCATCAAAAGGATCTGGATCGTCGCGACCAGCGTCGCCTGAGATGTTTCTAATAACATGGTAAAGGATTATAACAAGTCCGGCCTGAATGAGCAAAAGATTATTACGGCGGGTTCCCGGGGACTCAAACGCCAAAACGGAGAAAGCCCGGCGTCAGCCCGGAGGCCTGCGGGGCGGCTTGTAAATATGCGTAGCCGGCCCGAAAAAAGTTTCCGCCGCTTCCATAACGGTTTCAGACAGGGTGGGATGAGGATGAATGCTCGCTTTCAGGTCCGCGGCGGCCGCGCCCATTTCAATCGCTAAAACCCCTTCCGCAATCATCTCCCCCGCGCCCACGCCCGCGATGGCCATCCCCAGAAGGCGGCCGGTTTTATCATCGGCGATCAGCTTCGTCAACCCGTCTGTCCGGTTCAGCGTGACCGCCCGCCCGGAAGCAGCCCAGGGGAATTTCAGGACTCTGACCGGCAAGCCCTGCTCAACGGCCTGGCTTTCGGTGATGCCGCACCAGGCGATCTCCGGGTCGGTGAAAACAACGGCGGGAATGGCTTTGGGCGGTAAACCCGCCGGCTGCCCGGCAACCGCCCCGGCCGCGGCCCGGCCTTCATGCGAGGCTTTGTGGGCCAGCATAGGGTTGCCGGCCATGTCGCCGATCGCGTAAATAGCCGGGTCATGCGTCTGCCCGGCGGCTTTGACAGCGACAAAGCCCCTGTCGGTGAGCTGAACCTGCGTGTGTTCCAGCCCCAGGCCGGAAGCGTCCGGCTTGCGGCCGATGGCAATCAGGACCTTGTCATAAAATTCAGAGGACGCCTGCCCCTCCCTGTCTTCAAACAACACCTCAACCGCCTCACCCGTATCTTTTAGCCCGCTGACTCTGGTGTTCAGTTTGATGGCTTCAAATTGGGACGCCAACTTTTTCTTAAGCAGAGCGCTTAAATCCGCGTCCACTCCCGGAAGAAGCCCGGCCGTCATTTCCACCACGGACACGGCGCTTCCCAACTGGGCGTAAACCGTGCCTAATTCAAGCCCGATATACCCGCCGCCGATCACTAAAAATTTTTTGGGGATGTCCGGCAAGGCCAAAGCGGACGTGGAATCCAGAATCCTCGGGGATGCCGGAGCAAAAGGAAGCGTGATGGGCACGGACCCGGTCGCGATGATCGCGCGTTCAAATTCTATAGTTATTGCGGAGCCGTCCACGGCCGCCACGGTCACAGACCGCGAACTTAAAAAGGAAGCGCGCCCCTGGATAAAACGGACTTTCCTTTGCTTGGACAACTGCCCCAGGCCGCCGGTTAATTTGGAAACGACTTTGTCTTTCCACTGCCGGACACCCTCAAGATCCACGCGGGGTTCTCCAAATTCGACGCCGAACTCTTTCGCTTCTTTTGTTTCGGAAATAATACGGGCCACGTGCAGAAGGGTTTTGGACGGGATACAGCCCCGGTACAGGCAGACGCCTCCGGGATTCTTTTCAGGATCAACACAGGTGACTTCAACCCCCAGGTCAGCGGCGTGAAAGGCGGCCGCGTAGCCTCCTGGCCCGGCGCCGATAACTAGGAGTTGAGTTTTTAATAATTCCATGTCCGGCCCCGTTTTCAGCAAAAAGGGGCCTGGTAAGCCCCTGGATATTATTAGTGCCGAAGGTGGGACTCGAACCCACATGGCCGGGGGCCACACGCCCCTGAAACGTGCGCGTCTACCAATTTCGCCACTTCGGCAAAAATTTTCTGTCTCAATTTAAGGTCTTTTTGCCTCGCGGCGGAACCGAGCCTCCCCTGGAATAAAAACTGCGGCTGGCTCGTTTGCACCACTTCTGGCAAAAATTTTCCGCGTAAAATCCGGTGAATCGTAGCTCAAAGTATAGCGGTTCACAGAGATTCTGTCAATAGCCCCAATCAATTTATATCTCGAGAGAGCCCCGCTGGTCTGGCGGTGTGAATTAGAACCCGATTCCTCGATTCTGATCCGGAAAACGGGTTCGCTTGAACGCCGGCGGGCCAGCAGGGGCTCAAAAATATCAAGGAGGAAATCTGTTTATTCCCTACATGTCCCCTTCTCGTGCCTGGCACCTGTCTCCGGCAAATCTGGACCCGCGGCTCTCCCACCCCTGAGTGTAATAATATTGGGCAAGGGCCAAATACGGTTGATAGTTATACGGGAACGTTTCTTTCCACTTTAAAAGCAACCGCTCATAATCAGGATCGGCTCCCGCAAACATTTTAAGGAAGCCATTAATCAAAAATTCATCGGCTGGATCGGCTTCGAACGCGGACTGATATTTGTCCATCATGACGCTCAAGGCCCCAAACCGTTCATTTTTAAACAAGGTCCTGATCTCTTCCATTTGCTCAATAGTAAGGGACTTGACCGGCTCTTTAACCACGGGGAGGTGTTCCGCGTTCATGGTGGGCCTGAACAATTTATGCGGGGCAGCGTGATCGGCAACATTAGACAGGATGGCAAAACTTATGGACTGGGCAGCGGCAAGCCATAGCAGGATGAAAAGTAAACCGCGGATTATACAATACAGATTGGAAGGATTCTTGTGTTTCACTGCTGCGGGCCTCTTCTGTTCCCGAAGTTAATAGAAAATATTGACGCCTGCCAAAAGTCAGGCGAGCGGCAACTGCCCTCAAGGGCAGGGACAATGCTCCTCCTTTTTAGAGGGGGGGTGGGTATTTCAATATCTCTAGAGAGCCCCGCTGGTCTGATGGCGTGAATTAGAACCCGATTCCTCAATTCTGATCCGGGGAACGGGTTCGCCTGAACGCCGGCGTGCCAGCAGGGGCTCAAAAATACAAAAGGGAAAAATCTTTTTATTTCCTACTTGTCCCCTTCTCGTGCCTAGCACCTTTTCCTTTTCTTAAAATCACATTTCGTCCTTCTACTATAAATCATCATAAGTTTTTCTAATCTTTACATCAATCAACTTATTTTCATCATCAAATCCCCAAAATGCTTCAACATTCACATATCCCCCTATATAGCGACCAACTGTTGCCTCCATAAAAGAACTTCCGCTCACATAAGGATAATTTTTTTCATCCCTTTCTTTAAATGTTCCATTCCATTCTTGAGTTATCTTCCACCTTTTTTTAAAAATAAATGTTCGGACTTCTTCGATAGAAGTCCCTAAGGGGGTCTTTTTCAAAACACTTTTACGTATACCCTCTTCGGTTATAAATAAGGGATTCATCACCAAAATAATTATGAGCAGTAAAATTAAACTTGTGACAATTTTAATATTTCTATTCATTTTACCGATCCATAAAATATTCCCCAGGTATGGGCCTATCTATCCCCGGTAAAACACCCCACAATCCTGGTAAAATTCCTCCAGTATATTGAATCAATCCAGCCACATATGAATTAGAATTGTAATAATCTTTAGGAAACGTTTGATATTTTAAATTATCTTGATAATTTTTATCTGCTTCTAAAAGATTCTTAATATAAGAATCCTCATCAACTCCGCAAGGTAAAGTAACTTCACCTTGTCTAATGTTATTCTCCGCTCTATCATAAGATCTATTTAGATCGCTAACAAGGCTACCAAAACCACCGGGTATGCTTGGGGCAGCGCCAAGTGTCAGATACAATTTTCCATTTGAATGTTTTATAAATCTATCATCATTTATATATAAATTCTGATTATCCGGTACAATTAAGATTGAAGAATGTAAATATTGACTGCCAAAAACTCTATGGGATCGAATATATATTTTCAATCCCTCCGGATCCACCCCATTCACCGGATCATCTAAGGTATACCCGTAGAGATCCTCATCCCCTCCGGAGAACCCTATCGGGTCCTTGGCGGTCCATCTCCCGATCGCCGGGTCGTAGTCCCGGGCACCGAAGCGAACCAGCTCCGTGTCGCCGTCATACAGCCCTCCAGCGAACCCAAACGGCACCTTAAACCCCGGATTGCTGTCGGCCAGGATATTCCCGAACGTGTCATAATCCACCCGTTTGATCACTGTACCGGTGGAATCCGTCACTACCCGCAGGGAACCCACCTGATCATACGCCAAATAATACTTATTGCCACCCTGCGTCATGGCCACCGGCATCCTCGCGTCCGCGTATTCGAAGCGCATCAGCAAGTTATTGGCGCCGTCATACACGGCAAGCAAACGCGTGAGCCCGGACCACAAATACTTCTCGGTAATACTGCCGTTGACTTTTTTGGCGATCCTGCGGCCTAACGGGTCATGCACATACTCGATCACATCCCCGGAAGGAAGATTAACGCTTAACAACTCCCCGCGCGAAGAATAATCATAGACAGTCGAGTCCGCGCCTTCAACCTTCAGGCGCAGAAACCCGTCCAGGTTGTACTGATACACCGCCGGCCCAACGGTCAAAAGCTGGTCCTCGATGTTATATGACAAAGAGCGCCCCGCTATCCCCCTTAACACGTTCATCTCATACGTCCGCACGCCTAAGGGGTTAGCATCATTATAACAGGATGAGGAGACATTGGACGAAAATCGAACGAAGAGAGATTTGAGTGCCGCGAGCCCGGGAAAAAATCAGGCGAGCGGCGACTGCCCGAAGGGCAAGGACAATGGGTCCTCCTTTTTAGAGGGGGGTGGGTATTTCAATATCTCAAAAGAGCCACGCTGGTCTGGCGGCGTGAATTAGAACCCGACTTCTCAATGATGATCCGGGAAACGGGTTAGCCTGAACGCCGGCGGGCCAACGGGGCTCTCTAAAATATCAGAGAGAAAAATCCTTTTGTTCCCTATCCGGCCTTTTCTCGTACCTAGCGCCTTTTCTTCATTTTTATTCTATTGCAGATATAACACTCTTCTCGAATATGGGAAAAACCTGTTCAATAACTTCCAAAGCCAAATCCAGTTGTTTTCTTAACTGTTCGTCGCTATTAAAGTTAAAATAACTACATGAAGGGCCACCAAAAAAATGCGCAATATCAACCCAAAATTTTGGATCTGATAAACCAAAAAGCAAGCTGAATGAGATGCCCCCGTTTTAACGGACAGGTTAATTAAAGAGCAATGGCTGCCTCA
>ENA-UPTA01005321-UPTA01005321.1-activated-sludge-metagenome-genome-assembly--contig:-NODE-5321-length-11825-cov-5.692014_pt1 | contig 11825 bp, 10 predicted proteins | sample MGYA00238184_ERZ773361 | MGnify/ENA primary metagenome ERZ773361 (study PRJEB29100, sample SAMN05720205) | activated sludge metagenome | isolation source: anaerobic digester from wastewater...
CCTGTCCGCCGACAGCCCGACAACTTAAAAAAACAAGCGCCGGTCTCAAGCGCTTACCGCCAGTATCGATCTGATAAAGCATGGCTTCGGGAAACTTTCTACCCGCATGAACCGAGAGCAGTTCCTTGATGGCTGGTTCAACCATCTGTCCCGCTTCATTTAAAAAAGAGTCGACATCCTGCTCTAAATTAGCAGATAATGTCGGCTCTTTAGACCGCTGACGCATAATAAACCAGATTATCCCTCCGAGCGCAATTAATAATATTAAAACAAGCCAAGACATGTTTGAAATTAATAATTTAATTATTTAATCTCTAAAAATTTCATCTTGCCCTTTTGTAAAACTGACCCGGAGGGCACTAAGCAGTCTAAATCTTTGACCACCTGTCCGTCAATTTTAACTCCGCCTTGGTCAACAAGCCTGCGGGCTTCTGATTTAGAAGCGGCCAGCCCGGATTCGGTTAAAATTGAAATTAAGTCATAGCGGGCAGGCTTAAAGCTCGGCCGATTATCCGGAATCTTTTTTTGAGAGAAGGTTTTCTCAAAATATTCCCGAGCCGCTTGGGCTTCCGACTCTGAATGATACATGCTCACCAGGGTTGAGGCCAGGTTAATCTTAATATCCCGAGGGTTAACCCCTTGTACTAACTGCCTTTGGTAGTCTGCAATCACTTTCTGGTCAACTCGGGTTAACAAGACAAAGTATTTAATAATTAGCTCATCGCGAAGCGACATGATTTTGCCGAACATCTCGTTGGGCGAATCTAAAAGATTAACCGTGTTGCCAAAACTAGAGCTCATTTTTCGCCCATCCAGCCCTTCGATTAAGGGATTAGTAATAATATCCTGAGGCGGCTGACCATAAAATCTCTGCATATCCCGACCGACTAAAAGATTGAAGCGCTGGTCAGTACCACCCACTTCAACATCAGCCTTGACCCGCACCGAGTCATAGCCCTGCATTAGAGGATAAAGCAGCTCTCTTAAAGAGATCCGGCGGCCGGATTGAAGCCGCTGGCTGATGTTTTCCCGAGCAATAAACTCGCTTAAAGAAAAATGGTCCGCTTGGCGATTAATCTCTAAATAGTCTAATTTTTTTAGCCAACGGCTATTATAGTAAACTTCAGCTTTCTTAACATCAATAACTTTAGCCGCTTGCTTGATATAAGTCCGGGCATTGGCTTTAACGGTTTTTTCCGACAGCATGGGGCGTTCGCTTTCTTTATCGGAGGTGTCGCCGATCAAACCGGTAAAGTCGCCGATAATCAGAATAATCTGGTGGCCCAATTGCTGAAAGTCCCTTAGCTTTAGCAAAGGAATAGAGCGGCCCAAATGCAAATAAGGGCTGGTCGGATCAATGCCCAGTTTGACTCGGAGCTTTTTTCCGCTCTTTATCTTCTCCGCCAAGCTATCGGCGTCAATTATCTCCTCCACGCCCCGAGTTATAAGCTGCTTCTTGTTTATTTCTAAAGAATTATTATCCATAAATCAAACGCAGCTGACGATTCAATAAGACCAACAAAACTTTCTGGCTGTCACTGGCCAATTATCTGAACCTGAACTGTTCGAGGCCGAGCCCGATCAAGTTCGACTAAAATTACTCTTTGCCACTGGCCGAGCTGGAGCTGCTCCTCTTTAAAATTTAACGTAACGCTGGGCAACAGGTGAATGGCTTTACAGTGAGAATGGCCATTGACACACTCGCCTGGACACATGTTGACTGTTCGGCGGTCAAAATCATCATGATTATAGTTTATATTATCCGGAGCGGTCCGTTGTAAGTTCGCCTTAATATCCTCGAGCAGCAGTGGTTCAAGCTCGTTAACAATCAAGGCCGCTGAGGTATGAAGGCACTGAATGTTGACCAAGCCGTTTTTAATGCCTGTTCCCGCCAAAAAATCCTTAATTTGGTCGGTCAAGTCAATAAAATCAAAGAGCTCTTTAGTTTTAAAAGCAAAATCAATAGAATTTGTTTGCATGGTTTTTTTAATTATACCAATAATAGATCGGCCACTTGTCCCGGACAGCGATTTTTTTAAGTCGCCGATCTGGGTTGACTACTCGCGGAAATCCAACCGCCTGAAGCAAGGACAAGTCGCTAAAACAGTCGCTGTAAAAGTAATCCTTGCCTAAATCCGAACTGATGGCTTGAGCCTGATTCAGCTTCTCCTGGCCAAAAACAATCCGTTCAAAGGCGCCGGTAAGGTAACCGGACCTGGTTTCAAGACGACTGCAGACAACTTGATCAACCTCCAATTCTCGGGCGATCAAATCGGCCAGAGATTCTAAAGTGGTTGAGACAAGCACTACTGACCGTCCAGCTGATTGGTGCTGTTTGATCTCTTTCCGGGCCGCCACTAGAATTTTCTTTTTAATCCGGCTCTCAAAGAGAATTTCCATCTCTTTCTTCAAGTCCTCGAGTCGATGTCCGGCGGTGAAAGAATAAACTACGGCTATCAGCCGATCGGTATCCGGCCGGCCCAGTGCCTTCTTCAGCTGATGCCGCAGACCGGCATAAATCAAAACCGGCCAGGCTCTGCTCTTCAACCAGCCTATCCGCCAAAAATAATAAAGAGCTGACAGATGAGCCCGTCCCCCGAGAACCGTCCGGTCAATATCGAAAAAAGCAAAAGTCATAAATCACACTAAGCTCATCCCTAAAGAAATAATAACATGAAGCAATTAAAAAACCAGCTATCGGCGCTTTTCAATCGCTGCTTTAATTAATTCCGTGAAGAGCGGATGCGGTTGAAGCGGCCGAGCCTGAAATTCCGGATGAAATTGCGCCCCGACAAAAAACGGATGTTCTGACCGGGGTAATTCGCAGATCTCCATTAAGCGGCCATCGGGCGAATAACCGGAAAACACCAGACCGCCAGCCTCGAGTTGCTTAATATAGTCCGGATTAACCTCAAAACGATGGCGATGACGCTCTGTAATAATCTCTCGGCGGTAAGCCCGGTGCGCGATGGTGTTCTTTTTTATCTGGGCCGGATAGGCTCCGAGTCTCATGCTCCCCCCATAATCGCCTTGCCGCAATTTATCTTTCTGTGCTGGCATAACATCAATGACCGGGTGGGGCGACTTGGGATTAATTTCTGTCGAGTCAGCCGCCGAAAGTTTAAGAACGTTACGAGCAAACTCAACTACAGCTAATTGCATGCCGTAGCAGATTCCTAAAAATGGAATATCATGCTGGCGAACGTATTTAATAACTTCAATTTTCCCAGCTGCTCCCCGAGCTCCGAACCCGCCGGGAATAATAACTGCGTCGTATTCGTCCAGCCGCTTCAGGGATTGGCGCTGGCTTTCAAAATCTTGAGACGCAATCCAATCAATAACTGGGCGGCGATTTAAATGATAAGCCGAAAATTTAATTGCTTCGATTACTGAGAGGTAAACATCTTTTAAAATAAAGTCGCCACTGTTGAAATATTTGCCGACTAAAGCTACTTTCACCGGAGATTGGGCACGGTGGGTCAATTTTACCCACTGCTCCCATTGGTCAAAGTTAGAGCGCCGATTAGGCAATCCGAGCTGACGGCAAATGAGGCGATCTAGCTTCATCCGATTAAAGTTAATTGGAACATCGTAAATGCTCTCGACGTCCGGCGCCGAAAGGACAGAATCCTTTTTAATGTTGCAAAATTCGGCAATTTTATTTCGCCGCTTCTCATCCATGGGCTGCTCGCTCCGGCCAAGGACGATATCCGGTTGAATTCCATAAGAGTTCAGTAGCCGGATAGCATTCTGGGTCGGTTTGGTTTTCATCTCCCCGATCTTTGGCGGCAGTGGCAGATAAGTTACGACAACAAACAGCACGTCCTCCGGGTGGCGTAGCTTTAAGATTCGGGCCGCCTCGATAAACATAATGTTTTGATAGTCCCCGATCGTTCCTCCAATTTCTAAAACCGAAACATCCGACTGGTGAATCTGAGAAGATTTTTCAATTCGCTGCAAAATACCGTCAACGATGTGCGGGATGGCTTCGACACAACTACCGCGGTAGGCCAAACGGCGTTCTTTTTCAATGACCTCTCGGTAAACCATGCCACTGGTCATATAGTCGTCACTCAGCAGATCCCGCCCCAAGAAGCGCTCATAGTTGCCCATGTCCTGGTCGCACTCCAAGCCGGAATTTAAAACAAAAACTTCGCCGTGTTCGGTTGGATTCATCGTTCCGGCATCGACGTTTAAATAGGGATCAATTTTCACTAGGTTTACCTTGAAGCCCCGGGCCTGAAGTAGCTTGCCGATGGAGGCGGCCGCTACCCCCTTGCCGATCCCCGACATCACTCCGCCCAAAACAAAGATATATTTGGTGCGATTGGCCATAAAAACTATCCTTTATCTTTCAGCCGCCACTGGTATAGATCAACCAGCAGTGGGCCGGCAATAAACAAAGAAGAGTAAGTTCCGGAAATAATACCGATAATCAGAGCCAGGGCAAAGAAGTAGAGAGTGGATCCCCCAAAGAACAATAGAAACAGTAAGACAATAATTGTTGTCAGTGAGGTTTTAAACGCACGGCCCAGCGACTGGTTCAGAGCGTAATTAACTGTTTCCGGGTAGTCCCGGCCAACACCTTTCAATAGGTTCTCTCGAATGCGGTCAAACACGACCACCGAGTCGTTAATCGAATAACCGAAGACAATTAATAGGGCGGTAATAATGGGAACATTTATTTCCAGTCCGGTAAAGTGGCCGAGAAAGATAAACACTCCCAGCATTACTATCACGTCAAAGATTAGGGCTAATAAAGCCGTCAACCCGTATTGCCAGCTGGGAACCGGCCGATTAATCTTAATAAAGGCCCAGCTGACATAAATTAAGATCACTAAGATTGAAACCAACACCGCCTGCTGGGTTTTATCAGCTAATTCTCGGCTGACCATCGCCGAGATGATCTCAAATTCATAAGATCCCTCAACCAGCTGGCCGGCCTGGCCCAATCGATCTAATATTTTATTCCGCAAATCGTCATCTAGCTGTTCTGTCAGCTGAATCATTACGCCCCGTTCGCCGGCTGTCCGGACCTCGACCTCCCCCAAGTCGAGCCGCTTCAGTTCTGTCCTCAGCTCGCTAAGAGCCGGCGGCTCTGCTTCATATTCAACATAAATTGAGCTGCCCCCCTGAAAATCAATCCCCCAGTTGAGACCCCAAGCAAACAAGCCAATCAAGCTAACCGCTACCACGGCCAGAGACAGCAGATAAAACCATTTTCTGTAACGTATAAAATCAAACATGTTTCAAACCGGCCAAAGCCATTTTAATTTCTCCAGTTTTCCGCCGTAACAGAGGCGAAGAAGCAAGTGAGTGACAAAGATAGCTGAAAACAGGCTCAGTAAAACACCTAATCCTAAAATCATGGCAAAGCCCCGAATAAAGCCAGTTCCAAAAAGCCACATAATCGCCGCAACACCCAGAGTTGTTACGTTGCCGTCGCGAATAGACGGCCAGGCTCTTTGGAAACTGTTCTCTACTGAGCGATCCAAGCTCCGACCCTCTTTAAGCTCTTCTTTCATTCTTTCAAAAATTAGAACATTAGCATCAACTGCCATGCCAATAGAAAGAATTGCTCCGCCAATCCCGGCCATTGTCAAGGTTATCTGAGGAATTATCTTAAATAGAGCCAGTAGGAATATAACAAACAAAATCAGCGCTATGGAAGCTAAAAATCCGGGGAAACGATAGTACAGTATCATAACCAGAATCACCACCATCAGACCCCAGGCAGCCGCATAGAGGGACTGTTCTAACGACTCCTGCCCCAGTGTTGGACCGACAGTTTTTTGAGAAACTAGCTCGATTGGCACCGGCAGGGCCCCACTTCTTAAGCGGCTGGCAATATCGGACGCCTCTTGGACGCTCATATGGCCGCTAATAACTGCCTTGCCTCCAGTGATTTTTTCCTGAACAATCGGAGCATAAAGATCGGACTCGTCGATCTTTCCGTCACCGGTAGTATCAATAATTGAAAAACCATCGAGGAAGATGGCGAGCGGCTGTCCGACGTTTCGAGCGGTAACTTCTTCAAAAAGCTCTGAACCCTCCTGATTAAACTCCAACTCGACAATCGCCTGCCCGGTCATGGCGTCCAACGAGCGGCGAGCCGTAGCTAAATGACGGCCGGTCAGTTCGGTGTTCTGCCAAAAAACATCCGCTGTAGATTGCTGGGTTGCAAAAAGAATATGGCTGGCTTCAATTGTCCCCTCATCGTCTTCGCCCCTTGTTTGCTTGATGATGTGGTAGCCGAAGTCGGTTTCAACCAGCTCTGATGTCACCTCGCCTTCTTTGAGGTTAAAGGCCGCCTCTGAGAATTCAGGCACCATGTCTTCAAACTGAAAAGAACCCAGTTCACCGCCTTCGGCGCCCGAAGGGCAGTCCGAATATTCCTGGGCCAGCTGGGCAAAATCTTCTCCGGCTAAGACTCGAGCTAGCACCTCCTCAGCCTGTTGCCGAACAGCTTGATTATGGGCTTCAATTTCTTCTAAATCTTCTTCCGTTACCTCGACCTCGATTAATTCTTTAAACTCTAACACTGGTGTTTCGCCGATCATCTCCAGCGCTTCGTTAATATCTTTAATGCCGGGTAGCTCAACTAGCAGCTGCTGAGTTCCTTCCCGAATTGCCACCCGGGGCTCGGCAATGCCAAAAAAATCAATCCGGCGCTCAATAACATCACGCACTCCTTCTAAAGAGTCAGCCCGCTCGGCTTCCGGTAAACCCGACAAGTCGGCTTGATAAATTAAACTGGCGCCACCCTGTAAATCTAGACCGTAGCGAAAATCCCGTTCCGGGAGCCAAGAGGGCGTCCAGGGACCGGGATAAACAAAAGCAAAGGCAAAATAAGTAGCAACTAGCAATATAATCAAAAACAAAAAGTTCTTACGGTGGTTCATGTTTTTTAGCCGATGTTTATTTTCGCTCGGAAAATTGAATTCGCTAAACTAGTTTTCCATCGTATCATAAAATCGCTGAACATTCTATAACTCTCGTTCTGATATTCAACCAAGGGCTCCCGCTGGGCGTATGCCCTTAATCCGACCGATTGACGTAGCTCTTCCATCTCTGTTAAGTGGCTTGACCAGAGATCATCCAGAAACCTCAGGCAAAGCATCCGACCAAGAGCATTCCAGTGAACCGAATCAGTGTTCTTTGCTCTTTCTTGGTAGACCGAACGAGCTAAGTCCATCAGATACCCATGCATCGCCTTCGGCGCCGCTTCACCCTGTTCCTTGACCAGCTGGACTAGATCCCGATGAATCTGGTCCCCCTCGGGCAGAATCAGGCGAGCCTGCTCGGCAATTTCCTCCAAATTCCAGTGTTCCTGGTCGCTAGCCGTATGAGTCGAAATTAACAAATCAAAAACGTCACTTAAAACTTCCTCGACCAGCTTCCGCCAACGAATCGGCCAATCTGCCTGCTCAAATAATTCAATTAATTCCTGACGCTTACGATAAACCACTTGGCGATGCTTATTCAAAACATCGTCATACTCGCAAAGGCGCTTCCGAATATCAAAATTAAATCCCTCCACCCGACGCTGCGCTGATTCGATGGCTCGAGAAACCAGGGGATGTTCTATCGGTTGGTCTTCGGGCAAGTTAAATCTAATCATCAGCTTTTCAATTCGCTCTCCGCCAAAATACTTAACAATGTTTTTCGCTTTAGGAAAGATCTCATTTTTCAAAGAGAGATAAAACTGTGAAGCGCCGGGCTCGCCCTGGCGGCCGGACCGACCCCGGAGCTGATCATCAATCCGTCGTGATTCATGCCGCTCCGTCCCCAAAACAAACAATCCGCCCAGCTTTATAACCTCCGCCCTCTCTTGGTCGTCCGGCGGATTGCCTCCAAGAATGATGTCAACTCCTCGTCCAGCCATATTAGTTGCTACCGTCACCTGGCCTCGACGACCGGCTTGAGCAATGATCTGAGCCTCCTGTTCATGCTGCTTAGCATTTAAAACCTGGCAGGGAATTCCTTCCCGGCCGAGCAATTTCTCTAAATATTCATTGGCTTCAACCGAGGTTGTCCCGACTAAAACCGGTTGTCCGGCCTGGTGTTTTTCCTTGATCGCTTGAGCAACGGCCTTAAACTTAGCCGCCTCTCGGCCGTAAATCCGATCTGGCAAATCTTTCCGAATCATCGGACGATGGGTCGGAATAGCCTTAACGTCCAAACCATAAACTTTATCAAACTCCTCAGCGGCCGAAATGGCCGTGCCGGTCATGCCGCTCAGTTTGGAATACATTCGGAACAGATTTTGGATCGTGACCGTCGCTAGAGTCTTTGACTCCGGCTTCACCTCAATATCTTCCTTCGCCTCAATTGCCTGGTGCAGTCCATCAGAATAACGCCGGCCCGGCATAAGCCGCCCGGTAAATTCATCGACAATAATCGCCTCGCCTTCCTTAATTAAATAGTCAACGTCTTTTAGAAAAAGCTCCTTAGCCCGGACCGCATTCATCACCCGATGCAGCTGTTCAATATTCTGGGGGTGATATAGATTGTCTACCCCTAAAGCTTTCTCGGCCCGATCAATGCCGGTTTCGGTCAAGACCGCTGTCTTCATTTTCCGGTCAATGTTGTAGTCCTCATTCTCTTTTAGTCGCTCGGCCAGTCGGGCAAAGAGGCGATACTCATCCGGTTTAATTGTCTCAGATTGAGAGATGATTAAAGGCGTTCGAGCTTCATCAATGAGGATGCTGTCAACTTCGTCAATCACAGCATAATTAAACGAACGCTGAACCCTGTCGGTGGAACGAAAAACCAGGTTATCTCTCAAATAGTCAAACCCGAATTCATTGTTGGTGCCGTAAGTAACATCAGCTTGGTAGGCCTCAGAGCGAGAACAAGGCCGTAGAAAATCCTGAACTATTAAAAAACTACCCAAGCGGTCTCTCAGCTCATCTTTTTCCGCTCCGGCCTTCCGAAAATCAGGATCATAAACAAAGGCCTGTTCGTGATTAAGGACGCCCACGCTGAGACCAAGCAAGTGATAGATCTGCCCCATCCAGATAGCGTCCCGGCGCGCCAGATAGTCGTTAACCGTGACCACATGCACCCCCTCGCCAGCTAAAGCATTCAAGAAAACCGGGGCGGTGGCCGCTAAAGTCTTGCCTTCGCCAGTCTTCATCTCGATCACCCGTCCTTGATGCAGAGCAATTCCGGCTTGCAGCTGGCAATCAAAATGACGCTGACCTAAGGCCCTCTTAGCCCCCTCCCTGACCAGGGCAAATGCTTCAACTAATAAGTCGTCTAGAGACTCTCCCGACTGATGCCTTTTTTTTAATTCCCGACCTCGTTGAGTTAATTCATCTAACGAAAACTTCTCGAGCTCGGACTCGAGAAGATTAATGCGATCAACTAAAGGTTGAACGCTCTTCAAATAACGCTTGTTCGGATCACCGAAGATTCTATTGAGAAACATATCACTTCTTGCGCCCCTTTTTGTGTTTCGACCGAAATTCTCCCGGCCAGGCGCTCATGCTCTTAAACTTCCGCATCGCACGACGATAAATCGTTTCTTTTTTGCCGGAATAACTTTTCAATTCTCGCTGTAGCTTATCCTTAATGTCGTCAATTGCTTGAAATACGTCATGGTTTTGAGCAGAAACAGAAATCACCTGACGAATTAAAACCAGCTCCGCTCCAATCTTGTAAAGATTACCTCGCGCCGACTCTCGCTCGATTTTAATTCGCGTTTCTGGTTCCGGCTGATTTTTGCCACGATCAGATGAAGGGACAAACTTTTCTAGTCGACTGATCTTCTTCTCTAGATAGTCATTAATGTCCGGAGAGAGATTAAAGTCAGGGGCATAAATAGTAATTTTCATTTCAAAAAGGATTACGTGGCTTCAGCATAACATCGAAAGAGGGGCGAATCAACTAAACAAAAAGCCCCGATCAAGGGGCTTTTTATTCGTATCTTCAACTTCACTCCGTGTAATCAAGGTCCAAATCTGGACCTTCTGAGTCAAACCCACCACCTATAGACTCGTCGTCGTCGTCGTCGAGATCAGAGTCGTTACCGAAATCAGAGTCGTCATCCAAACCCGGGATATTATCTTCTTCGTCGTCGAAACCGGTGGTTTCGTCAACTTCTTCTGGGTTGAAGTCTTCCATGTTTTTTAGACTTTAATTATAAGAAGTACTTTCGAATTATTAATCATAATTCAAAAGCACTCCCATAAGTTATATTATGTCCATAGTTTTGTCAAGAACCTTTATCCTGCTCGGGCAGAATGATAATTTCTTCAACCAGTTCTACTTTAAATTGTTTATTAACTTGCTCCTTAATCAAATCAATTAAAGCCAGGACATCCCGGCTTTTGGCCCGACCCAGGTTAATAATGAAATTAGCGTGCTGCTCCGAAATTTGAGCCTGCCCGATTCGGTGCCCTTTGAGTCCGGCCTGATCGATAAGCGCCCCGGCTGAATGGCCGGGCGGGTTTTTAAAAACGCATCCGGCTGAAGGATAGAAGCGCGGCTGACTGGCCGCCTTCCGCCTGGCCAAATCGTGCATTCTTTCCCAAATTACTTCTCTCTTCTCCGGTTGGCCAGTCAAAACAATTGAAGTAATAACCTTGTCTTGATCTTCTTTAAACACACTCTGACGATAATCAAACTGGCACTGTTTTGCCGAATAACAGCCGGGCTCCAAACTCTTCCTATTAATAAAGTAAACTTCCTTCACTAATTGGCCAATATGGTGATCCGGTGTTCCGGCATTGCCATAAACAGCTCCGCCAACCGTGCCCGGCACAGCTGTTTCGCACTCCAAGCCGCCAACGCCTAACCGCGCCGCCTCGGTCACTAGCCAGTTTAAGGCCACTCCGGCGCCTACTTCCATCTCCTGACCGGAAAATCGGAAGAACCTGTTGGCTAATTGAATAACCGCCCCCGGATAGCCTTGGTCAGAAACTAGAATATTGCTTCCGCTGCCCAAAATAAAAACCGGGAGGTCTCCCTCCCGCGCCTGCCTTAAGGCTTCAATAAGATCTTCTTCTGTTTCGGCTCGGAAATAATAGCGAGTCGGACCGCCAATTTTAAAGGTTGTTAGTTCCCCTAAAACAACATTTTCTGACCAATGCAATTTTCTTTTTTTCTTGATCATGGCTCTTTGATAAACAAGAGCTCATTTAATTTAGCTCTCGTTCTCGGTCCGACATAACCCGTGCCCACACTTAATCCGGCCGGTTCTAAAATCTCTTCAGCGTACTTTTCTTGAAAGCGAATGATTGCCTGGCGAGTCAGATGATAAAAGTTACCGGTAACCAAGCCCTCCGGATAAGCCTCCGGCTCTTGAATGGCCAGAAATAACTGCAGGGCTCTAACCTCATCGCTCTGCGTTAGGCCATAAGAAAGATCTCGATCAAAAGATCCCAGGCGAATGCCCTGCTGATTGGCTAAGGCCAGAGCAATTTGGCTGCGCAAATGAGTTACCATCTGCTGAAGCCGGTTAATCTCTATCTGAAGCTCCCGCATCAATTTCTCTTCAGGGTCACGGGGAGTCGTTACCGCTTCCCATTTAAAGGCATAATAATCTTCGGCTCCATTAAAGCCCGACTGCTTGCTCTGGATAGAAGGAATAATCGTCAGTGAATAATAATCTGATCCGAAGTTAATAATACTAATTTCGCCGTTTTGATACTCGTTCAAATCAATAAAACCAACCTCCATCTTGCCCAGGCGATCTATAGCCGCATAAGGAACCCTGAACAACGTTTCCGACTGTCCGAAAAATCTCAAACGTAGGTCGCCATCGCCACCAATGAACCTAATCCACTGGGCGCCCCAGTTCTGCAGTTGGTCGGTCGAGG
>ENA-UPTA01005322-UPTA01005322.1-activated-sludge-metagenome-genome-assembly--contig:-NODE-5322-length-11823-cov-8.100102_pt1 | contig 11823 bp, 6 predicted proteins | sample MGYA00238184_ERZ773361 | MGnify/ENA primary metagenome ERZ773361 (study PRJEB29100, sample SAMN05720205) | activated sludge metagenome | isolation source: anaerobic digester from wastewater...
AAGAGTTTATGTTTGCGATTCTCAGCGATATACATTCGAACATCGAGGCCCTGAGCACGGTCTTCGCCGATATCGAGAAGCGGGGGATCGAGAAGATCTACTGTCTCGGCGATGTGGTCGGCTACGGCCCGAACCCTATCGAGTGCCTCGACCTGATGATCGAGAAGACCGAGTGGTGCGTGCTGGGCAACCACGACTACGCCGTGTTCTACGAGCCGACCAACTTCAACTACGGCGCCGAGCAGGCGAGCTTCTGGACCCGCGACGTGCTCGAAATGGAAGAGCCCGGGCCCAAGAGCGACCGGCGATGGCGGTTCCTCGGCGAACTGCCCATGCGGCGTCTGGTGAAGACCCAGTTGGGACCGACGAACGCCACGATGGAGTTCGTCCACGCCTCGCCCCGCCGGCCGATCAACGAGTACATCTTCCCGGACGACGTTTACACGAACCCGGCGAAGGTCCGCACGCTGTTCGAGCGGATCGAGCACGTGTGCTTCATCGGCCACACGCACATGCCGGGCGTCTTCCTCGACGAGCCGGACTTCTACCTGCCCGACGAGCTGGGCGGCGTTTACCCGATCATCGAGGACGAAAAGGCCATCATCAACATCGGCTCGGTCGGCCAGCCACGAGACAAGGACAACCGGGCCAGCTACATTTACGTCGAAGAGAACAAGGTGCATTTCGTCCGGCTGGAATACGACTATGAGACGACCATGAAGAAGATCCTCGCGATCGACCGTCTGGACAACTTCCACGCCGAGCGACTCAAGGACGGGCGATAAGACCGCCCTGTCGGAGTGAAGAATCCACGAGCGCCATGCGTCATTACGTGCGAAAGGCAATATGAGCGTCAGAACCATCGTCATCGTGATCTTCGTCGGATATCTCCTGCTTTGCGGCGGACTGATCGTGGAATCGGGCTTCCTTCGCACGATATGGCCCAGCAACGGGTGCATCCTGTTGCAGCAGACGACCGATGTCCAAGCCCCGGCGGCCGATGCGAACACGCCTGCCGTCGCGCCCGAGCAGTCGCCGCTGCAGCCGCAGCTCCAGGCGGCCATCGGTGAATCCTACGGCGCGATCGGGGGCGCGGATGTGAACGTGGCCATCGGCTCGACGGACGAGGCCAGCCCGTTCAAGTATCGATTGGTGCTCGATTCCCTGGGGGCCGCCGTCCGGACCGCCACATTCAGCGAGTTCGACGACCGCGATCCGAAGAACCCGCAGCCCCTGACCTTCCTGTCGCCTATCGATGTGAGTGGTACGGAGGTGCTTTCGCTGGCGAACCGCGATCTGGTCCTGGTCGACCAGGGTCGCAGGCTCAACCTTGGCCGCCTGAGTTGGAACTCCCTCGGCGTCCAGAAGCTGGACGGCGGGGGCGCCGCCGCCGCCTTCGAGGCGACGATCGTCGATGGGAATGACCAGCCCGTTTTGAAGCTGACCAAGACCTACAGCGTCCGGCTGGACACCTACATGCTCGACGGCGCCGTCCGCATCGAGAACCTCAGCAGCAAAGAGCACAAGGTCTACTACAGCTTGAACGGCCCCGTCGGGCTGGCGAGAGAGGGCGGCTATCGCATGGATATGCGGAAGGTGATCGCCGCCTTCAAGAATCCCCAGGGCCAGATCATCAGCAGCGGGCTCGACATGAAGGCCCTGGGCAAAGCGGCTACCGCGGAGGATCGTGAACTGAAGCCTCCCCGCAAAGCAACAGGGACATTCCTCTGGGCCGCCGCCGTGAGCAAGTACTTCGCGGCCATCCTCGTCCCGACAGTCGAGGGCGAACCCGCGGCCGACTGGGTCGGCGGCAAGTGGGGCGTCTACTACAATCCGGACCTCGACCCCAGGCACAACAGCGGTGATGAGTCGCTCGGGTTCGTGATCCAGCGTGCCCCGCTCACGCTGAGCCCCGCGGGCCAGGCGGACAGCAGCCGGACCGATGAGTTCGAGTTCTACCTCGGCCCGAAGGACAAGCGCCGGTTCGACAAGGTCGCGATCTATCGCACGCTCGGCTTCGTCCACACGATCGACTTCATGAACTGCTGTTGCCCGGCGAGCATCATCAACCCGCTGGCGTTCGGCATCCTGGCGATCATGAACTGGATGTATGGGTTCATCGGCAACTACGGCATCGTCATCATCATTCTGGTCTTCATCATGCGGCTGATTCTGCATCCGATCACCAAGAAGAGCCAGATCGCGATGAGCAAGATGACCAAGCTGGCGCCGCGAGCCGAGGAGATCAAGCAGAAGTACGGCAACAACAAGGCCGAGATGAACAAGCGGCTCATGGAGCTCTACCGCGAGCAAGGGGCGTCCCCGATCATGGGGTTCCTGCCCATGTTCGTGCAGATGCCTATCTGGATCGCCCTGTGGAGCGCCATCTATACGAGCATCGATCTCCGTGGGGCGCCGTTCCTGCCCTTCTGGATCACCGATCTGTCGGTCCCGGACATGTTGCTCACGTGGTCGCCGGTTACGATCCCGCTGTTCGGCTGGCAGTTGGGTTCGCTGAACCTGCTTCCGATCCTGATGGGCGTGGCGTTCTACCTGCAGCAGAAACTGACGCCGATGCAGCAGGCTTCGGCGGCGACCAATCCGCAGCTCGCGCAGCAGCAGAAGATGATGAATATCATGATGCCCTTGATGTTCCCGCTCATGTTGTACACGGCGCCTTCCGGCGTGAACCTGTACATCATGTCCAGCACGTTCGCCGGTGTGATCGAGCAGTACGTGATCAAGAAGCACATCCGCGAACGAGAAGAAGCGGAATCCCAGGGCCTGATCGCAGCGACGAGCAAGACCGGCGGCAAGGTGAAGAAGAAGAAACCCAAGCCGTTCTATCGCTTTTAGAGGCTATCTCCGCAAGGAGATTCCGTCTTGTCATGGTGAGCGAAGCGAACCATCTGGCCATCGAATGAGAGGTATCTCAAGTCCCGGGGCCGGCTTCTTCACTTCGTTCAGAATGACATGACTGTCCGGGTGGCTCAGTCCTCGGTCCTATGTACGATCCCAGTGACACCATTGTGGCGGTGAGCTCATCGGTCGGGGGTGTACGATCCATCATTCGTGTCACCGGCCCGCAGGCGCTCTCGATCTGCCAGCAGCTCTTTGAAAAAATCAAAGATCAAAAATCAAAGATCAAAAATCGCGTTATTCTCTCTGGTTCCGTGTGGATCGACGACGATCTGAAGGTGCACGCTTTGCTCTATCCGTTCCTCGCCCCACATTCGTATACGGGGGAGGACTTGATCGAGTTGCACGTCTTCGCCGGTGCGTGCCTCGTCGAAGCACTGGTAGCGAGATTGCTGTCATGCGGGTGCCGAGCGGCCGGGCCGGGCGAATTCACCGCCCGCGCCTACCTCAATGGCAAGCTCGACCTCGCCCAGGCCGAAGCGGTCAACGAGGTCATCAGCAGCTCGAACAGACTCCAGTTGGAGGCAGCCGAAAGACTCCTGGGCGGACGGCTGACGCAAGCGACTGAGGCAATTCGCACTGCCCTGCTCGATGTGTTGAGCCTGATCGAAGCCGGGCTGGATTTCAGCACGGAGGCCATCGAATTCATCAGCCGGGACCAGGCGGTGACGCGCTTGTCGGAAACCCTCTCGAACCTGGAAGAATTGCTCGCCGGCAGTATTCGAAACGAGGAGTTGATGGACTTGCCCGCCGTAGGAATCGCCGGCGCGCCGAATGCGGGCAAGAGCAGCCTGCTCAACGCCCTGCTCGGCTGGGAGCGAAGCATCGTCTCGGCACAGCCGAAGACGACTCGGGACGTCCTGACGGGGATACTGATCGTCGTCCCCGCTGAGGACGACGGAGTTTCAAGTGCGAAGCGTGAAGTGTCAAGTGGCGCCGGCCACGCGCCGCGTCTTCCATCTTCAAACTTGAAACCTGAAATTTCGGACTTTTTCCAGTGCATCCTCTTCGACTGCGCGGGCCTGATCGCTTCGCCCGACAACGTGCTCGACGAACTGGCCCAGCGGGCGGCAATCGAGGCCCTGCAGCACTGCTCGGCCGTTTTGTTCTGCGTCGATTCCTCGAAGTCCGATTGGAGCGAGGACGTTGCCGTTCGCAGGCTCATCGAGCCGAGCCGAGTGATCTACGTGGCCACGAAATCGGACCTGGCCGGCGCAGAAGATGCACCGCGCAAGATACGAGAACTCGAAACCGTCTTCTCCGATGGATTTGTCTCTGTGTCCGCGAAGGAAGGTCGCGGCCTCGAACGACTCCTGCAGGCCATCGAGAGAGTCGTCTGCGGCACCCCGGAAGAGGTGTCGAGCGAGGCTCGTGTGAACATCCTTGCGCTGAACGCCCGGCACAGGCAGGCTGTGACCGAGGCGATCGACAACGTCCGCCACGCGGTCGAAGAGGTGCGGCAGGGCCGCGAGGAGGTCGCCGTCACGATGATCCGGGCCGCCTGTGAAGCGATCTCGGGCATCGAGCAGCAGCACCTCGACGAGCAGGTGCTCGACCGGATCTTCTCGCGATTCTGCCTCGGGAAGTGAATAGACACGGATTCACACGGATCTACACGGACTAAAAGCGATGAAAACGAATACCAGACGAGAGCATCATTCGATCCATCCACCATCCATGTCCGTCCGTGTGAATCCGTGTCTGTCAACGTTGCTGGTCGCCGGCTGGTGGGTGAGCGTTCTCGTTCGCGTTGCCGCCGCATCGTTCAAACCGGTGCCGATCAGCGTGGCCGAGGCCATCATCGAGCCGTTCTGGACGCCGGAGTTGAGCGGGTTCGCGAAGTGGCGAGTCGAGGATGGAACAAGCCACGGGCTCCGTGTCCAGCAGAACTGGAGTGCGGTCGATTTCGAGTGGGCGTCGAAACCGCAGGCCGGGCCGGCCCTTCGCATGACGCGGGACTTCGGCGTTGACTGCTCCGGCTACGACCGCCTGCTCGTGCGAGTGTCGTTGCCGACCGGCTGCGTGCTCCGCGTGGCCGCGCGGACCGACAAGGGCGATCGTACCTTCCTCTCCGAGCCCGCCGCCGGGAAGCGGGCCGAGCACGCCGTCGATCTCGACGGAGCGACGCGGATCGATTCGCTGACCCTGGAGATCGAGGCAGCGGGCGAAGGCGGTGCCGCGGGTTGGCTGCGATGGATCGGCCTGCAGAACACCAAGCTGCTGCCCCAGTACTTCGCCCAGTGGGATTACTCCGCGATGCGGTGGGATGCGTACATCCGCAGCGATGCGTTCGTGCCGAGCTTCGCGCCCCGGTACGGGATCTTCATGACCGCCGAGGAGTTGGAGAGACTACGGGCCGAACACCGGCGGGCCGTCGAGAAAGGCGGCCGGTCCCACTGCGCGGACCTCGCCACAGCCGCCCGCGATTGCCAGCCGGAAAAGGGGATTCACGAGTTCGTCAAGAGCGGCGGCAGCACGTCCGCCCACGCCCGCCTCCGCGACAAGGACCAGCCGAAGCTGGCCGGCAGCACGGATTGGGCCGTCGCCGGGCTTGTGCTCCGAGATGCGGACTTGCTGCGAATGGTGGCTCGATACGCGTTGTGCCTCGCTCTGAGCAGGCACTGGGAGACGGGGTTCATGTCTGTCTTCCCCGGCGGCCCCTGGGAGGACCGGGCGTTCCGGCGTTCGTACACGGCCGAGGACATCGCCACGATCCTGGACCTGGCAGGCGAGGTCTTCACGGACGCCGGCCGCAACTACCTGATGCGCCGACTCGCCGAGGAAGGCATCGGACCGATCAACTACGTCACTTGGCGGCACGAGTACGTCTTCCACTGCAATCAGCTTGCCTATTTCAATACCGGCCGGATGTGTGCCTATCTCGTCCTCGAACGCGAGTGGCCGCGAGTGAAGCCCTACACGGACTTGGCGTACCGCGACGCGATCGACAATCTCGAAACGGTGATCGAGCCGGACGGCGGCTACCTTGAGGGCCCCAGTTACTTCAGTCCGACCGCCCGCGAGAACTACACGGTCCTGAAGTTCTACGCGAGGGCCCGGGGCAAGGATGTATCGGAGTTGGTCCCGGACGTACTGAAGAAGACCTCAGCTTATGCCGCGGTCGTAGCCTCGACCACCGCCGCCGACGTGATCCCCATCTGCGACGCGGGCCCGGACTTTCGCGGGGACAGTCTGCGCATCCTGGCCGAACTGATGCCGCAGAGTCACTGGGCCGCCATGTATAACAAGCAACTCGTCCATGAGGGCAAGCCGCCGCTGGAATCACCTGTGCCGGCATTGCCCGCCTTCGTCGCGCTGCCGGAGACGGGATACCTCGCCTCGACGCGCATGCTGGAGGGCGACGCGGTCAAGATCCTCGTCATGGGCAACAAGGCCGGCGCGGGCCATACGCACGAGGACAAGGGCAGCTTCGTACTCGAATACGCGGGCGAGACGTTCGCAATGGACCTGGGCATCTGCGACTACGAAGATCCCATCCACGCGGCCTACAAGCAGTGCCAGCGTCACAATATGCTCGTGCCGGTTGGCCTCTCCGAGCGGGCCTGCCCCCAGAACCCGCTGCCTTTCGATGTGAAACCCGCGGGCCGGGGCGACGAGAAGGAGTTCCACGTGAGCATTGATGCCACGCCCGGCTGGGGAAGCTACTATCGCACGTGGGTCCGGCACTGGGACTCGCCTTCGCCGGACGTGCTCGTAGTCCGCGACGAATACGAGCTGGGCAAGGGGACCGGCGTCGAGTTCTACTGGCAGACGAAGCTGCCCGTCGAGCGACAAGGGCATACGGCCATGATCCGGGGCGCTCGGGGCATCGTGTCGGTAACCGCCCCAGCCGATTGCACGATCCGCGTCGAAGAACTCCCTCTTGCCGATGGCGCGAAACACAACCGCATCGCCATCCACAAAGAGGCCATCGGAGGCACGCTTGAAGTGACTGTCACATTACATCGCGGCATGTAGTTGCGGTGGGCATAGCCCACCCTACCGCTGACGCCCCTGCGTGACATCCAAAGCAAGACATAGCGATGGCTCTCTATTCCGGCCATCCTGGATCAGTCAGAACCTAAAACAGATCTCTGTTTCTCGGCGTCAGCGGTAGTACGCCGTCCATTTCAAAACGGTGGGCACCATTGGAGCGCAGGCCCCAGAGCAGGCCTGCAAGGGGGAGTTTTGCGCTTTGAGGCCTCCGGCGTGAACGCGAGCGAAACGCTCGCTTGAGGATGTGCTCGACACTCGACGCACGACACACCGATTCTCTTGCGTCCTTGACAATCGCGATGTAATACCGGTATAAACCGGGTATTCCTATTGTTGGCTTTCTTGGACGAACGCAGTGCAGACCCATCACAAGATCATCATTGGCGATTCGCGGCAGATGGCGGAATTGGCGGATGAATCCGTGCATCTGGTTGTTACTTCTCCGCCCTATTGGCAACTCAAGGACTACGGCGACGGCCAGCAGATCGGGTTCAATGACAGCTACGAGACCTATATCAACAACCTCAATCTCGTCTGGTCGGAGTGCCACAGAGTATTGACCAAGGGTTGCCGGCTGTGTGTGAACATCGGCGACCAGTTCGCCCGGTCGGTCTATTACGGACGATACAAGGTGATTCCCATCCGCACGGAGATTATCAAGTTCTGTGAGACGATGGGCTTCGACTACATGGGTGCCGTGATCTGGCAGAAGGTAACCACCTGCAACACCACCGGCGGCGCCACGATCATGGGCTCATTCCCGTATCCACGGAACGGAATCCTCAAGCTGGACTACGAGTTCATCCTGATCTTCAAGAAACAGGGAACGGCCCCGGCCGTCAGCAAGGAGATCAAAGAACAATCGCGGATGACCACCGAGGAATGGAACCAGTTCTTCGCCGGACACTGGAATATCCCCGGCGAGAAACAAGACGACCACCTGGCTATGTTCCCGGAAGAAATCCCCAGGCGGTTGATCCGGATGTTCAGTTTTGTTGAAGATGTCGTTCTCGATCCGTTTCTGGGAAGTGGGACGACATGTCTGGCGGCGCGAAACCTCGGCAGGAACTCAGTTGGGTACGAAATCAACCCGGAATTCATTGGAGTCATCCGCAGGAAAGTGGGGATTGATGCGAAACCCCTGTTTGCAGATGCCAATTTCGAGTTCACAAAGCAAGACGCCGACCATGTTGACTTCCGCCAGAGGGTGAATCGTCTTCCGTACGTTTTCAGAGACCCGGTACAGGTCAACAAGAAGATCGACCCTGTGACGCTTCAGTTTGGATCGAGAATCAGCCTGGCATCGAAATGATGGCGGGCTCGCTGCGCGGCAGTCCGGAACACGGCGGAGGGACAATTCCCTCGCCGGTTCTGAAATGCTATCGGGTGTGATACAGGTCTATGCGATAGGGAGAGCCAAATGAGAATCGAGATCAAATACAGAAACAGCGAAGGGCCTCACCTGATTGACCTCAGTGCAGAAGAACTTGACCAGCTCCGAGGCAGCCGGGAGATTCTTGTGGCGCAGAGCCCATCCGGCCGCAAAGAGCCTTCACATAGAGGGTGAGCCAGACGAATTGGAGTTGCTGGCTGCAGCATTGCTGAACAGGGCAGTAGAACTTCGCCGTCCAGTATGATTCTACTCAGAGGTTCGTGAAGTGGTTTGTTCAAAGGCAATTCTCGTAGCGACGACAAATCCTGGGAAGGTTCGGGAGCTTCGGGCTCTGTTGGGCGATCGGGTTCAGTGGAAGAGCCTGGCGGACTTTCCCGGCGTGGACGAGGTGACGGAGGACGGGGCGACGTTCGCCGAGAATGCCCGCAAGAAGGCCCTTGGGTATGCCCGCGCGACGGGGCTCTGGACGCTGGCCGACGACTCAGGGCTCGTTGTGGACGCGCTTGACGGTGCGCCGGGTGTCAACTCCGCGCGATTCTCCGGAGACAAGGCCAAAGGCGTGGACCGCAAGCTCATCGACCGGCGGAATTGGGAGAAGCTGCTCTCGCTGTTGGACGGCGTCCCACGAGAGAAGCGCACCGCCCGATTCGTCTGCTGCCTTTGCCTGGCGAGCCCACAGGAAGTGCTCCTCGAAACAACGGGCAGCGTCGAGGGCCTCATCACGACCGAGCCGGTCGGCACGAGTGGGTTCGGCTACGATCCTGTGTTCTTCGTGCCGTCGCTCGGCCGGACCGTCGCCCAGCTCGGCGACGAGGAGAAGAACGCCGTCTCTCATCGCGGCAACGCGATGCGGAAGTTCAAATCCCTTCTGGGCGAGCTCCTGGAGACCGAACAGGCCGGATAGAACCACTGGCCCGGAAATGAAGCCGGACTTCCGCGGAGCGGACACGGGGCCCATTCCACGGAAGCCCGGTTGGTCAGACTCGATATTCGGCGGTGATCGTCGAGCTGCTATTCAGCCGGGAACAATCGCACGAGGACGACGCCGTGACGCGGGATTTCCGCGCCGAATGTTCCCTCGAAGGTGCCGAGGTCCTTCTGCCGCCAGAGGTCGCGGACTCGCCGCTTGCCGGTGACGGGCAGATCGGACCACTTGGCCGTGACGGTCTGCGGGACCTCATCGCGATTGAACAGGCCGACCGCCGTCGAGCCGTCCTCCATCCTCCTGGCCCAGACCTCGCGCGGGCCGTCCTTCGCGACGCAGCGGGCCTGCTCGCCCAGCGGGTCCTGGTTCACTTCGAGCACCTCGTCGTTCGTGAGCAGGTTCGTGGTGAACTCGTCGAGCCGGGTCAGGTCGCACCCGATCAGCAGCGGTGAGCTGAGCAGGCACCACAAGCTGATGTGCGTGTACTGCTCGTTCGGCGTCAGGCGGCTTTCCCGCAGGTTGGGGCCCCAACCCACGAGGCCGACCACGAGCATGTCGGGGTCGTTCCAGTGTCCCGGGCTCGCATAGGGGGCCAGCTCGGCCTGTCGGAATCCGATGCCGCTCATGCTGCCCCAGGAGTCGGTGATATCGCCCGTCGTTCGCCAGCAGTTGCCGCCGACCTCGGCGCCCCACTTCCACACGTCGCCCATGCCGTACTGACACAAACTGAAGACGATGTCGCGATCCACACGGTCCAGGCACATCCGCATGAACCGGTACGGCTCCTGCATCTGCTTGAGATCGGGCTCGGGGACGATGGAGCCGTAGCCGCACCAATCGTACTTGAGGTAATCGAATCCCCACGCGGCAAACTGCTGAGCATCCGCCTGCTCGTGCTGCCAGCTTCCCTCGTATCCGGCGCACGTCCACGGGCCGGGCGAGATGTAGGTCCCGATCTTGAGGCCCAGGCTGTGGACGCAGTCGGTCAGGGCCTTCATGTCGGGGAACCGCTTGTTCGTCCGGATGCGTCCGGCCTCGTCTCGCGTCGGACCGCCGACCGTCGCGTCGTCGGAACCCCGCCGGACCATCCAGCAATCGTCGATGTTGATGTACTGCCAGCCGTGGTTGATCAGCCCGGACTTGGCCATCGCCTCGGCCGCCTCGCGAATCTTCTGCTCATCGACGGCGCAACCCCAGCAGTTCCAACTGTTCCAGCCCATCGGCGGGGTCAGCGCGATCGTGTCGCCCACGACGAGCCGCAGCTCTCTCTTGGCCTCGCCCAGGTCGTTCGTGGCCACGAGGGTGATCTTGTACTCGCCGGGCTTGGTGAACTTGCCGGTGATCCGGCCGGTCTCGCGGTCGATCTTGAGCACGGCGGGCAGGTTCTCCGCGTTGAACCACAGGGGCCGCCGGCCGGAGGCCGCGATGGTATAGAGCACGGGCGAGCCCGGCCGCACGCCGAACACACGGGCGCCGTTGATTCGCGGCTTGGGCGACGGCTTCGGGGTCAGGATGACGGCCTCCTCCTTTGGAGCGTCCACGGTCTTGGGGGCGGTCCCGGTGACCGTGAAGTACGCATCGGCCCAGTCTGCATGGTCGTAGTTCATGTCGTCGCCGGAATCGACGGCCAGCACAAGCACCTGAACGCCGGTGACATCGATATCGACCTGTTTGGCGGGATCGTCGCTGCGAATGAGCCCGCTCTTGTAGACTTGCTTGCCGTCGGCCAGGACGCGGAACTCGATACTGCCGCGCGCGCCCGCTTCATCGTCCACGCCGACCATCGCGTGGAACCGGCTGCTGCCGCCGTTGAGTTCGACGTAGAGCAGGCTGTCGGCGTGCGTGCCCAGCCCGCGCTCGAATGTTTGGCCGGCGATCTTGAGCGGATTGCCGTCCACGGACAGGTTCTTGTGGGGGTCGCCCCAACCCTGCTGCGTCTTGCTGATATCGAGGTCACTGAGCCAGACGTTCCGGCCGGAACCGCCCGCGGCCAGGCTGCAACCGACGAGAAGGAGAATGCCAAGAGACGCGAATACACGAGAGACTCCCATAGCTTGTCCTTTCTAGAATACTGGTGTACGTCTCACAGAAGCATAATCGAAGCCCGGCCCCGGTTTCAACGGGATTCTTCACACGGTGAGAACGGGGCCGATGCGGCTTGCCCCGTCGCCCGACCGGAGACTATACTTGCTGCGTCAATACCGGAGATTGCCATGAGGACTGTCCTTTGTATCGCGTTCGCCTGTTCATTCACTGCCGGGGGCGCGGCACAAGAGCGTCCCAAGACCATTCACGTCTTCGTTGCCCTGTGTGACAACGAGCACCAGGGAATCGTGCCCGTGCCAGCGGCGCTGGGCAATGGCGAGGACCCTGCCAACAACCTCTACTGGGGCGCCCTGTACGGCATGAAGACGTTCCTCAAGAAGAGCACGGACTGGACCCTGGTCAAAACTGTGAAGAGCCCGACCGAGACCGTCCTGGAGAGAATCGTTCTCGAACACAAGGCCGGAGCGGCATATCTCATCGCCGATGCGTATCGCGGCGCGCGGATCAAGGAGGCCGTGACACATTTCCTCGGAGCGGCGGCCGG
>ENA-UPTA01005323-UPTA01005323.1-activated-sludge-metagenome-genome-assembly--contig:-NODE-5323-length-11822-cov-5.245687_pt1 | contig 11822 bp, 9 predicted proteins | sample MGYA00238184_ERZ773361 | MGnify/ENA primary metagenome ERZ773361 (study PRJEB29100, sample SAMN05720205) | activated sludge metagenome | isolation source: anaerobic digester from wastewater...
GTTCATCAGAGGGTAAACCGTATGATCGATATGGAAGTAATCGTTGGCTCGGGGTACCACATTGACCCTAAGAAAGTTGATTATATGACTTGTACCTACATTGGTATTTACCTCGATAAAGGGGGTTTATACGAAACCGTTACCGATAATCTGAAAAAGATACCCGAGGTTGTTGAATGTCATTATACCACAGGTCGTTATGCAATATTCGCAAAGGTTTTTGCCCGCAATAACGAACATCTTAAGCAAATCTTAAGTGAGAAAATTCAGAAAATTTTGGGCATTACCAGTACCGAAACATTTATCTCACTGGAAGAAACATTTAACAGAGAAGTGCCTATTAATTAGTGCTTTTGTTTTCTTCTTTGCGTTTTCTTACCACTTCATACATTAATATTCCTGACGCTACTGCAACGTTCAGCGATTCGATTTTACCGAATACGGGTATTCTTACGTATTCGTCGGCAATTCGTAATATTTCAGGAGAGATGCCTTGATCTTCAGCTCCCATAACTAGCAAGCAAGGGCCATCCATTTGAGCCTCGGTATAATCGATGTCGGCTTTTTCGGTTGCTGCGATTATTTTCACCCCGTTCTTTTTGATAGTTTCCAAGGCTTTTACCGGGTTTTTAATTTTGCAAACGGGTACAATGTGCAGCGCACCTGCTGAGGTTTTCACGGCATCGGCACCAATCTGGGCTGACCCCTTTTCTGGAACCAGTATGGCATGAACACCTGCACATTCGGCATTGCGAACAATGGCTCCAAAATTGCGCACGTCAGATACTTGGTCGAGATAAACAAAAAACGGAGTTTCCCCATTTTCGTAGGTGCGGGTTATTATTTCTTCGGCATCGTAGAACGGAACTGGCGAGATGAATGCCACAACCCCTTGATGGTTTTTCCGGGTTAGCCGGTTTAGTTTTTCTTCGGGAACAAGTTGGTAATGAAGGTTATTTTCCTGGATGAGCTCGTTGAGTTCGATGAAAAGCTCTCCTTTTAATCCCTTCTTTATCAATATTTTCTCTATCTCTTTGCCCGATCGGATGGCCTCAATAATGGGGCGTATGCCGAATATAAAATCATTGTTATTCATTTGATAAAATTACCAGATTTTTTTCGATGTCCAAGTGTCGAGGGTTGTTTGTGCCTCTTCCCATTGGCTCATTGCTGTTTCGTGTTGTTTTTTAAGCTGTTCATACTCGCCGAACAACAAGAAATCGCTTCCTCCCGTAGCCGAAAGTTTTTGATTGAGTGCTTCAATTTTATTTTCCAGCGAATGTATTGTTTTCTCGATGGTTTCGATAAGTTTCTCCTGCTTGTTTATTTGCCGGTTTATTTCCTTTTTCTCTTCAAAAGATATTTCAGCATCCTTTTCTTCAATAACAGATGTTCTGCTGGCTTGTTCCGAAGGGCTTTTTTTGTTCAGTTCTTGCAGGGTTTCTATTTTCTTCTTATTTATAAAATCGTAAATACCCCCAAGGTGCTGTTTTATTTTTTTGTCTTTGAATTCGAACACGCAATCTACCAGCCCGTCGAGAAATTCCCTGTCGTGCGATACCACTAGTACAGTACCTGTAAAGTCTCGAAGGGCATCTTTCAGTATTTCTTTCGAAAGCATATCGAGGTGGTTGGTGGGCTCGTCGAGAACGAGGAAATTTACCGGTTCCAGCATTAAGCGCACCATGGCCAGCCTTGTTCGTTCGCCACCCGAGAGAACTTTTACTTTCTTCTCTACATCGTCGCCCGAGAACATGAATGCCCCCAGTATGTCGCGGATTTTTGTGCGTATTTCGCCAACAGCAACTTTATCAATAGTTTCCAACACGGTGAGCTCGCCATCGAGCAGGTCGGCTTGGTTCTGGGCAAAATAGCCAATTTTCACATTGTGCCCAATTTTACATGTTCCGGTGTAATCCAGTTCGCTGAGTATTATTCGGGCCAGGGTGGTTTTTCCTTCCCCGTTTTTCCCCACAAAGGCTATTTTCTCTCCCTGTTCAATATAAAGGTCGATGTTTTCGAGCACTTTAAGTGTCCCGTATGCTTTGCTGAGACCTTTAATTTCGGCAACGATTTTACCCGATCTAACGGCGGGCTGAAACTTAATGTTTAGCTGCCTTACATCTTCTTCATCAACTTCGAGGACCTCAATTTTTTCGAGTTGCTTAATCCTGGATTGAACCTGTACGGCCTTTGTGGCTTTGTACCTGAAGCGCTCTATGAAATCTTCAGTGTCCTGAATCATTTTCTGTTGATTTCGGAACGCGGCAAGTTGTTGCTCACGCCGCTCTTTTCGGAGAACAACATATTGAGAATAATTCGCTTTGTAGTCGTATATTTTGCCAAGTACAATTTCAATAGTACGGTTCGTTACATTGTCGAGGAAAGCTTTGTCGTGCGAAACGAGCACGATGGCGCCGTTATAATTTTTCAAAAACTCTTCAAGCCACTGAATTGATTCAATGTCGAGGTGGTTGGTAGGCTCATCGAGAAGGAAGACATCGGGCTTGCGCAAAATGAGTTTTGCCAATTCGATACGCATGCGCCACCCACCACTGAATTCTGATGTTGAGCGGTGGAAATCGTTTCTCGAAAACCCCAGGCCAAGTAGGGTTTGTTCAATATCGGCATGCACAGAATGGCCGCCCTGCATGTTGAACCGCTCGGTTAAGTCGGTGAGTTTTTGTATAAGTGATTGATATTCTGTAGATTCATAGTTGGTTCTCTCGGTGAGTTCCAGGTTTATTTGGCCAATTTTCTTGTCAATCTCGAGCAATTCACTGAAAGCTGTTTCTGCTTCGTCGAACACTGTGCGTAAATCTGAGAGTATCATTGTTTGAGGCAGATAGCCAATAGTTGTTCCTTTTGGGGTTACCACGTTCCCTTCGGTAGGCTGTTGAATGCCTGCCATAATTTTTAAAAGAGTGGTTTTCCCGGCACCATTTCGTCCTGTTAAACCTACCCTGTCGCGCGGGTTGATAAAGAAGGAAATTCCTTTAAATAATTCAAAACCACCAAAGTTTAATACTACTTGTTCTACAGAAACCATTGAAAATTATTTTGGCGGCAAAGATACAAGTTTCGTTTGAACTATTCTGGCAGATTGTGGGTTTTGGAGTTAACGAGAATAAAAAACGCAACCCCGGAGTGGAATTGCGTTTATACGAGTATAGAAAAATCTGCTTACTTCTTTTTTATGGCTGTTGGGCGCGAAGCTTTTTGTGCCTGTTTGAATCCCTGCCATTTGGTTTGTTGCTCGGGAGTGAGAACTTGTTTCAACGAGCTTTGAAACTGTTGGTTTTCGGTTTTTCGGGCGGCGGCTAATGCTTGCTTGTTGCCTTTTTGAAGCTGTTTGTTATCCTTGCCCTCTTTTTGCATGAAAAGTTGTTTTACCTCGGCTTGTTGTTGCGGGGTGAGGTTACAAACTTCGTTTATTTTCTGCATGCGCAATTCTGCCCTTTTTTCGGCATTTTCTTTTTGGCCTTTGTTGCCGGCAAACGATGCTACGCTGAACAGCATAACAACGATAAGGGCGGCTATTTTTATGAAATTTTTATTCATTGTTGTTTGATTTAAACGTTATACTGTTTGTTTTTTACGGCGGGCACGCAACGCACCAAATAAACCGACTAAGCCTAAACCGGCTGCTGATGCAATAGGTAACAAAGGAACTGTAACACCACTACCGGCTAAAACGGCAGTATCAGGAAGATTACCAAATGACCAGCCTAAAACTTGACCTACGCTGCTTTGGTTGTAAAGAGGGTTTGCTGGTGAAAAGTTATTAACCTGAATAGCCATCCATCCATAGTACCATGTGGTGCCGCCATCTTTGGAGTAACGGATACCCATATAGCGGGTTTGCCCGGCATAGTAGTTAAAGTTGCCATCATAGTCATTGTATCCAGATTCAGTGCCAACAATTGTTTCAGAAGCACCTGCCCAATATCCGCCTCCAGAAACAGTAGGGCCTATTTCAAAGTTGAGTGGCAATGCTCCTGGGTCACCTGAATGGCCGGGAGTATAAATGCCATCTAATACTTCTACTTCCATATCGGCTGAGCTAAGTTGTCTAATACTTGCCCAGACTTCGGACGAACTAGATGTGTAAACCGTAAAACGCACATCGTTATTTCCATCTCCATCTAAATCGATGTAATGATTTCCGAAGGTTAGGTTAATGGTGGATGACGTTGCTAATGCTTCGGCATTGGCAACATTTCCGGTGAGTAAAGCTGCCCCGGCAGCTACTGAATACTTCCCAACTTTTTTGAGAAGTTCGTTCTTTTCGTGAAGAGTTTCTTTTTTGTCCATTGAGCAGGATATTTTGATTGTTTATTGCTTGCTTACAAACTTTCCCAAAAGTAAAAAAAAAGTTAGAATTAATTGACTTATGGTTTAAAAAAAGTGAATAAATTAATCTTTTTAAACGCGTTAAACTTTTGTGCGGTAAAGATCCTTGTCGACAACCTGTGCCATTTTTAAAATATCTAACTGTTTTCCTAAGAAACCGGCAATTTTTTCAGCAACTTCAATTGGCTTGGTCAGCACATCGGCATGGTTTACGTGTAACACCTGTACGTTCTGGTGTATTTTTTCCCATGCCTTTACCTTTTTTAGGTTTTGGGCAAATTGTGTTTCAATGTTCATCGGGTAAGCATCTTCTTTTGCCCCTTTCTTCCCGTTGCGAACGAGCATGGCATGTTGCGACATCACCACCTCCTTCAGGTCCCGGTCGATAAAAATGATTTTGTAAGTATAACGGGCCGGCAAGTAAAACAGCAAATGGGAAATGACTTTAACAACCTTACCCGGTGTATCTTTTACCCACGAAGCGTCGTGCATCAGCGATTTTACAGCTTTGTGTTCGTAATATCCCTTGGGGTTGCTCTCATCGGCCGTGCGTTCGTTGTCGGTATAGATGGTCAAGCCAGCGGCATCGAGCATCTGCATCATCATGGAGGTTCCGGAACGGGGCAGTCCCGATACGATTATAACCGGTTCGTCGGTTATGGTTTTATGCCTTTTAACAATCAACGGTGTCTCGTCTTTATCTTCTGTTTCGGGTTCACTTTCTGCTTTGATCGGATTGTTCTTAAAATCACCTGTAACTGTTTCTTCAGTTCTGATTTGGTTTTCGTCGTCTTCAAAATCTTCGGCATCGGGCGATTTTACCTTTAGCCCGCGCTCTTCAAAATAACTCCGGTGAATAGCTGATTTCTCTGGAGTTTTCAGAATTACGTCATAAAGGTAGATCAGGTAATTACGGGCTTGTCCAAGATGAGGAGCCATGGTTATGGCCAACCGGAAAGCATTTTCAGCCGCATCGTATTGTTTATATAACAACAAGGCTTCGCCCAGATAGTAGTGGGCAAGCGGCGTATGGTAGGCAAGGCCTATAGCGGTTATGCCGTAGTCAATAGCTGCTTCGTATTCTTTAAGTTTTGTGCACGAATGGCATAATCCAATGAGGGCATTTACGGCATTTTCATCGTATTCCAATGCCTTGAGAAAATTTTCTTTTGCGGCTTTCCAGCGTTTCAGCTTCATCAGGGCATTTCCAACCTTCATGTTTATCTGCTTGCTTTGGCTAAGCTGGGCTATTTTGGTGTAGATGGTGAGCGCTTCTTTTGGCTTACGTTGTTTTAGCAACAAATCGCCTTTGTATATCTGTAGCAACAGTACGTCTGATTGTGCCTGATGATATCGGTTAACCTGTCGGCGTTTGTTCTTAGCCCACTGTTCTTGCTCTTTTTTTGTGCCCTCTTTTTCCAATTTTTCGGGCATCTTTTCCTTTGCGATTATTTTGATATCATGCTCCTTAACAAAGTTTACCTCGTGTTGGTAAAATTCGTCAATTAATTTTTCGGCTTTATCCAGTTTGTTGAGCGACATATAACAACTAATTAACCGCAGGGCAAACCGTGGCTGGTCGGGCGATTCGGTGTAAAGTTCATCAAATATCTTTTCGGCTTCCATTAAATGGGATGCGCCCAGATGAACACGCCCGAGGTTGTATTTTAATTCCGTAACGGTTTTTTTGATCGCTGTTTCAATGTTTTCATCGGGCTCGTCAATATAGCCGAGTTCCACTAATTGTTTTAAGGCCTCTTGTGCGGCTATGGGGTCGGTCTGGTCTTCAGATGGGAGCATTCCTGCATATCCGGAAACCTCTTCCCACGAAGGGATGGTTTCTATTTCGGGTGCATTTTCGTAAATCTGAACCAGAGGAACGCCATCCATATCTTTCCCGATGGGTAATCCCAAAAGTGAAAGCAGGGTAGGGGTTACATCGAGCAGACATGCCCCATAAATGCGTTCATCTTTTCGAATGCCAGGGCCTTTAACGACAAATATTCCGTGGTCGCGGTGCTGCTCAGCCGGGCCGGCCGGTTCGTCAGAAAGAAAAGAAGGCCGCAGGTGGTCGGGGTGGAAACCGTGGTCGGAAATGACCATAACGGTGGCATCTTCTCCGGCCATTTCAATGAGCCGTTTGAGCATCATATCGTGGTAACGGTATCCGGCTTCAACAACACCTTTATATAATTCAAATTGATCTTCCGGGATATTGGGCATCCGTGGTGGGTTGTAGTTCATGAACCCGTGGGAATAGTGATCGAGCGAGTCGTAGTAAACGGCCATTAAATCCCATTCTTCCATTTCCATAATTACTGTGGCGGCAGCATGTATGGAGGAACATTCTGCTGTAATCTTCGCAATAGATTCGAGCCGGTGATCTTGATCCTGGTCAATTTTTTCGTAATCGGGAACAAAAGGTTGGATGTGCTGAACCGTTAATTCACGCGGACTTATGCGGAAATGAGCAAAAAAGTCGGACAATTCTGCCGGGTGAACAGTGCCAGGTGCCATTGTCCATTGTCTGTTTTTGTCTAAAGCTTCGCGCTGATAATGGTTGGAAATCATTACGCCATTGATGGGTTCAACGGGGTGAGATGGCCACCAGCCTACCACGTGGCACTTCATCTCTTTTTGAGTGAGGATGTTCCAAATAGCTTTTACCTTTCGGGAAGTTGATGAAACCGGACGAATGGCGTGCATGTTTGGATCAGGTTCAGAGAACCCCAATATTCCATGCTTGTCGGGGCGCATGCCTGTAGCAATACTTGTCCATAGCATAGGTGAAAAAGGTGGGTCGAGGGTTGCCATATTTCCCATTGTACCATTTTCTACAAGGTATTTCATGGTTGGCATTTTACCCTCATCAATCAATCGGTTAATCATTTTCCAGTCGGCGCTATCCCAGCCAACTAAGAGTATTTTTTTTGCTGTGCGTTGCATTTTTATTTAAATAAGTGATAGGAAGAATTTTACTCTTCTGTTTTTTCTTTGGCGGTTTTAGCTCTCTCTTGCATATATTTTTTACGGCTTTTCCGCCATTCGATTAAGCCAATGTGCCCCATGGCAAGTAACCCGAGTGAGCCTTCGTGTGGTACATCAAACTTTCTGCCGTTTTCATCGGTGAAATCTAATTCCCGACAGTACATCATGTTGATCATTTCGTGACATATCGATGAGTTTTCTCCAATATGTTGATTTTTTTCAGATATGTTTTCTTCCATTTTGTGACGGATTTTCAATTTTACTTGGCTTGCAAAGTAGTAATTTTTGATGGACTATGGTGGAATGATGTCGATAAATCTTTTTGATATGCTGTTTACCGGTAGTTTTCTCAAGTTTGCCTTTCTGTACATTTTTCTTAAAAAAAATCGAAGGATGTTTGTAACTAATTTATGATTCGATAGTCAAAGAGAAAAATGAATTTAAAAATAGCCATTAGAAAATTTAAAAATTAGTTAGTCATGAAAACACAAATTTTAACCATTTTATTGATCGCCACTTTTTCATTATTTTATGGAAACGGAATGGCAAATGAACCAAAAAGTACCGAGCTTGCAATGAATGAAATTGCTGCTGACAATTTATCGGAAGATCTTATGATTGAAGATTGGATGGTAGATGATCAAGTTTGGCATGTGGCTGAGAATATCCTGCCCGACGATACGTTGGCATCGAACGATGTTAATATTGATATTGAAGATTGGATGACCAACGATGCTGTTTGGAAGATTGACGGTACGGAAGTGAATTAATGCAGAAGTTTTTCTGCAACTTTTTTCAACATTATTCTGAATTGTATGACAGGCCGATGAATTTCATCAACCTGTCATTTTATTTTTCAAGATGTTGCTGTACGTGAAATCTATTTATTTATAATTCATTAGAAGAAAAGAGGTTATTCTTCTGTATCTTCTTCCGAATCAATATCTTCATTCTGGTCTTCTTCGTCGTCTTCTCCAGGCCATACTTCTTCTGTTTCCTCAAATTCTTCCTCAATTTCTTCGGGTTCAGGCATTGAGGGCTTAACTGCTTGAGTGTATTGTGGCTCAGGCTTAACATGTTCACCGGGAATGTATGGAAAAACATCGGCTATGGTGCTGAGTTGTATGGCGGTGGTGGCATAGGGTACAAGCATGTACGAAAGGCCTTCGTCGAGTTGCTTTAGTGCATCATGTATGTCGTTTGCCATAACCAGTATGTAGTTGGTTATTTTTCGCTCTTTCCCTTTTTCTTCATCGATGGTAACTAAATTGATCTTTGCTTTGTACCACCATTCTCCATCGTTCTTCGATACCACTTCAGTGATGTTCGATTTACGGATGTTCACGACCTGAAAATCGCCCCGGGTGATTTCTTTCATGATTTCAAAGATTCTTGTTTCGGCATCAGTAAACGACACAGCATCAATTAAGTAGTTGTCGTTAACGTTTTGTTCCATCCCGCTCTGATCGAGCTTCATGTATTTTACTTTACATTCGTACCAAGTTTGCATAGTTGTATTGTTTTAGGATGGCAAAAATAAGAGAATAAGCCTAATTGAGGCCAAAATTATTCAGCGAAGTTTTTTTATCTAAACGATCTTAGAAGGATGCGGAGACGAATTGTAGCTTTTTAAAAGTATTTACCAAACACTATTTTTTCTTTTCTGCCTTAAGCGGGTGTGTGAAATAGAACGTTGTTCCTTGGTTTGTTTTTCTTTCGATCCAAATTGTTCCTCCAAGCATTTCGATAAGCGATTTGCTTATACTCAACCCTAATCCAAGGCCTCTGTTGGCATCGGTGTAACTCTCTGCGGCTTGCCTGAATGGCTCGAAAATAAGGTCGTCGTACCCTTGTTTTATTCCTTTGCCGGTGTCACTAATGTGAAACAATACATAGGGAGGCGATAATTTAATTCGATTTTTTGGATGCTGAGACAATTCTTTTGTCGTAGTAATCAGTTTGAATCCAACATGTATCTCACCTTCTTGTGTGAATTTGAATGCGTTGTCTATCAGGTGTCTCAATACTTGGAATAGCTTTTTTTCATCGCTTTCGATAAACGTTTCGTTATTTTGTATATCGGGTTCACGGTACAATTTAACTGGCTTGCCGGCATAGCGTTTTTCTTCGTCGAGGGTTTCAAAAGCCCTGTCTAACAATTGGTTTAGATTAACCACTGAGAGGTTAAAATCGATATTATGTGTTTTTATGAGGGAGAAATCGAAAATGTGGTTTATTGTATAATTTAAGGTAATGGCATTCTCAGAGATAATTTTCACATAATCATTAAGTGTAGGGTCAGTATTCATTTCGAGCAGAACATCTGAAAAACCCACTATACTATTTAATGGGGTTCGCATCTCATGGGAAAAATTCTCGAGGAAAGTGGTTTTTAGCTGGTCCGATTCATTTGCTTTTTCCATAGCTGCCAATAGCTGTGTTTTGTGTTTTTTTTGAGTAAACACTGTTTTTGTAAGAAGGAGTATAATGATCAGTAGATTGATGATGATTGCCAGCGAAATCAGGATTACTTTCTTGCTTCTTTCCCAAATGGTAACTGGTTTGTTTAGAACGATGGCATCGGCGGGTAACAAGTACTCTGGGATATTAAGTTTTTCAAGGCTTCTGAAATCAAAGACGGCCTCCGATTGGGGTATGATTAGCTTTTCAATGGGTTGATCATCATTCGTTAGCATTTTCAGGGCAGTTTCGGCCGTGAGTTTTCCCATTTGTTCGCCGGTTGTTATGTTTCCGCCAATATATCCGTCGGTTCGTGTGGCATAATAACCCGAGAAAAGTGGAGCTTCTGCATGTTCCCCAATAATTTTTGCAATTTCAAGTTCATCAACGGGTTGCCCGTTGCAGTCGATGCTAACTGATGAGCAAAAAATACAGCTTGGATAATGGATGCGCGACACCGTTTCACCAATGGTTTTTTTGTCGATACAGTCAATAAATTTTATTGTAATTCCCTTAAAATTAGTCAACACAATATCTTCGGCTTCATTCATAAGGAGTGTGCCACTTTTTAAATTGTCGGAAATGAAAAAGATAGTATCAAGGTTAGGAACAAAGCTTTTCATAATATCGAAGGTCTCTTTTATTGTGGTTACTTCTTTTATTATGCATAGCTTGCCATTGGCTTCGTAGTTTTCCGGGTCACTAATGCCTGTGGCTAGAATGGGTTTATTTACAAAGATTGGTGAATTTTGGTATAGGGTGACAAAATCGAGTGCATCGTTATCGGAAACAATCACAAGGTTAAAATCTGACGGAGAATATTTTCGCTCGAAATACGAGAGGCAAATTGGGTCTTTGTAGAAGGAACTATCTTTTTTTGCGTCAAGGTACTCAATATGGAGAGACATCTCAGGATGGTTTTTTATACATTTTTTCAATCCTTCGGTAATGCCGTCTGACCAATGGAAACCGTTGTGATACGAATTGATATAAAGCACTGATCGGGGGTGGTTGGCAGCTGATGTCAACAACTGAAGCATTGTTAAAAAAACAAATAGAACAGTATATTTTATTTTCCCCTCGGCCATCGATCCTAATTAAAATTTCCCTTTATAAATATAAGAAACAAATTTTAAATAGCTCGTGTTCGCTTCTGTTTTCTGGGGCAGGAATTGGCTGTAATTTATTTTCTTACCGATGAATCTCTAATTAAAAGGTCAGCTTTCATGATGATCCGGTTGGTCATATTAAGGTCGGAAATTCCCTTGAGGTGGTTAATCATCAGTTTTGCCACCATTTCTCCCATATCGTAACCGGGGTAATTCACTGTGGTTAGGGGTGGTTCAACCAGACGAGAGATTGGGTCATTATTGAATCCGGCAATGGCAATATCTTCAGGAATTTTAATTCCTTTAGCTTTTAAAACCGACATTACTCCTGCAGCACAGGCATCGTTTGCAATAAATAGCCCATCAGGCATAATGTCCATTTCCAATATCTTATTTGCAATATCAGAGCCATCATCAATTTTAAGCCCGGTTTCAATAACCAGTGAAGGATCATATTGAAAATTATTCTCCAATAAGGCAGTTTTGTAACCATTGTGGCGCTCAGTATAAACGTTGCAATTCTGATTTCCAGTGACATGCAGAATTCGGGTACACCCCTGAGCAATGAGGTGCATCGTGGTTTCGTAACCAAGTTTTGTATTGTCGATAACAACGTTGGCGCAATCGAATCGGGTGCAAACACGGTCGAAAAACAGTAAGGGTATGTGTTTGTCGATATAACGTTTAAAATGTGAGATATCTGTAGAATCTGAAGATAGCGAAACAATTAACCCGTCGACACGACTATTGAAAAGGGTAACCGAATTTGAAACTTCCTTTTTTTGTGATTCGAATGATTGAGTGATAATTAAGTTATATCCATTTTCGTTGGCAACCTTTTCAATTCCAGCCAGAACGGTTGACATAAAATTGCTGTCCAGACGAGGTACAATTATTCCGAGTGTGTCGGTG
>ENA-UPTA01005325-UPTA01005325.1-activated-sludge-metagenome-genome-assembly--contig:-NODE-5325-length-11821-cov-5.743158_pt1 | contig 11821 bp, 11 predicted proteins | sample MGYA00238184_ERZ773361 | MGnify/ENA primary metagenome ERZ773361 (study PRJEB29100, sample SAMN05720205) | activated sludge metagenome | isolation source: anaerobic digester from wastewater...
TTTCCACGCTCGTATCCACACGTGTATACATTGAACAGCCTTATTTTATTATGATTTTCGTTGTTTTTTGCGCTTTGCTGGAAGGCATCTTACTCTTGACTATCAACCGGTATGTGCTGGGTGTTTCATCCATTTATCCGACCCTGCTGGCGGTTTCTCCGCAGGTGATCATTCTGGGGGTGGTCAGTCCCTTTTTCTTCATTTTATTCCGTAAATTTGAGGTGTTGGTGCATGCAAAAACGGCCCAGCCGAATTAACGGACATGATTCCGGCGCATACCGGCAAAGATTTAATCAGATCTTTGTCATCGTCTGCATCGCCCTTTCGATTCTGATCTTGAGAATGTGGCATCTTCAAGTCATCAAGGGCGAGGAATTGACCCAGCGATCGGAAACCAATAGCATCCGGATCTGTAAAATCAGGCCCCTGCGGGGATTGATTATGGATCGCCATGGCAATGTTCTTGTTGACAATCAGCCTTCTTTCGACATCGTGTTTATCCCGGACAAAAACCGGGACCTGAAAGTGGTTGCGGGAAAATTGAAATCGCTCTATCAGGAACAATCTCTCCCGCTTGCCGAGGATTTCAATCGTCTGTACGAAAATAAATCCTTTGCACCCGTACGCCTCGACAAAAATGTAGATGTCAAAAAGCTTGCCCTGATCGAAACGAGGTCCCTCGATCTTCCAGGTGTCAGCATTGATGTTGTGCCGACCCGTCAATATCTGTACGGCGAAATGATGGCCCACCTGATTGGGTATGTCGGTGAAATCAGCAGCGCGGAACTTGAAAAGCACGGTCCGAAGGACTATGAAGCGGGGGATATCATCGGGAAGTACGGCATAGAGAGATTCTTTGATGCCTATCTGAAGGGCCAGAGCGGCGCGGACGAGGTGGAAGTCAATGCCCATGGCAAGAAAATCAGGAGTTTAAGAAAGATCGAACCGACTCAGGGGTACAGCCTCCATTTGACCATCGACGCCGCCCTTCAGCAAACGGCCTGGGATGCTTTCGAGGGGAGACCGGGGGCCGCCGTTGTCATGGACACCCGAACGGGAGAGATCCTGGCTCTGGTCAGTTCACCCTCCTTCGATCCGAACCTGTTTAACGGCGGTATTTCCCACCAGGAGTGGAAAAAAATTTCGTCCAATCCGTTTCACCCCATGGAAGATCGTGCCATTTCGGGTCAATATCCGCCGGGATCGACCTACAAGCTTGTCGTCGCGGCGGCGGCGTTGGAGGAAGAGATCATTACGCCGGAGACATCCGTTTATTGTGACGGTACCTTCCATCTTGGCAACCGGATGTTTCGCTGCTGGCAGAAAAAAGGGCATGGGCGCGTTAATCTGCACCGTGCCATTGTCGAATCCTGCGATGTCTATTTTTATAATCTGGGAAAACAGTTGGGCGTCGATAAGATCGCCTACTATGCCAAGGCCTTCGGTTTCGGTAGCCTGACGGGGTTGCCCCTGGCTCGCGAAAAAGGGGGGATTGTCCCGACGCGGGAATGGAAGCTGGCCAGAAAAAGACAAACCTGGCAGGCCGGGGAAACCATATCCGTTTCCATTGGTCAGGGTTTTAATCTTGTCACACCGTTGCAACTGGTAAGCTTTTATTCGGCCCTGGCCAACGGCGGGGTTCTTTATCGTCCGCGTCTCGTGAGCCGGATCGAAAATCCCGACGGTCAGGTGGTTTGGAAATCGGCTCCTGAAAGAAAAGGTCGCATTCCCATCAGTCCGAAAAACTTGAAGATCCTGGATTACGCCCTTTGGGGTGTGGTCAACGAAAGCGGTGGCACAGGCTATGCTTTGCGTAGAGCAGAGAAAGACGTTTGTGGCAAAACCGGGACATCTCAGGTCGTGGGTTTACCTATGGATGAACGCGCCCGCCGGGCGAAAATCTTGTCGGGCGCCCACCGGGATCATGCCCTGTTTGTCTGTTTCGCACCTTACAACAGTCCGGAAATTGCCGTTTCCGTCATCGCGGAGAATGCCGGGCACGGCGGCTCCGCTGCCGCGCCCATTGCCCGCAAAATCATCGATGCTTATTTCGCGAACCAAAAGGCCCTGTTGAAAAACCCATCACACCGGATTCAACCGCGACCGCTGCGGTTGCCTTGTCCCACGCCTGTCCATCCGGAAAAGAATGCGCCGACCCTGACCTTGAACGGCAATCAGGATTATAATCCCAACCAGAGTGCCACGCGGTAGGCAATGATCCCGCCTGAGTAAGACAGGGCCAGTGTCATACCCAATGCGGAGAGAAACCACTTCCAGTTGCCCATCTCCTGTTTCATCACACCGATTGTAGCCACGCAGGGCAGAAAAAGCATCTGAACCACCAAAAACGAGAGCGTTGAGGCAGGCGGCATGAATTGGCTGAGCAGGGGGCGGATCCCTTCTTCGCCTAAACCATAGAGGACACCCAGGGTGGCAATGGAATTCTCCTTGGCCACGAGGCTGGAGAAAAGGGCGGTAATCATTTTCCAATCCAGCCCTAAAGGGATGCCCAGCGGTTCGATCCAGCGTCCGGCCATGGCCAGCAGACTGGTTTCCACATTGCCGGATGGTAGATAAGAAAAGACCCAGACGACCATGGACATGGCTAAAATGATTGTGCCCGCTTTTTTGATGAAAGCGACCATGCTTGACCACACCGCCATGGCGATCGTCTTGAAATCGGGTTTATGGTAGAGGGGGAGTTCCATGATGAACAGCATGGATTCCTCTTTAAAAATGGTCGCTTTGATGAAAATTCCCGTCAGGCCCAAAACGATCATATTCATGGCCATCAGAGACCAGGAGACCAGGGGGGCTTTATCCGCGAAGATCGCCGATGCCATGAAAATAAGCACGGCGATTCTGCCTGTGCAGGGGATGAAGGGGGCGAGAAATATCGTCAGCAGGCGCGCTTTTTTGGATTCAATAATGCGGCTCCCGAGGACGGCGGGCACATTGCAACCGAAGCCGAGGCACATGGGGATGAAACTTTTCCCGTGCAGGCCGATCAGATGCATGAACCGGTCCATGACAAAAGCGGCCCGGGCCATGTAACCGACATGCTCCAGAAAAGCCATGACGGCGAAAAAGATCAGGAGAATGGGTAAGAACGTGACCACATATCCGGCGCCGCCGATCATGCCGTCGAGAATCAGACGACGGCTCCACTCGGGAAAGGATGTCATCAGCGGTTCAAGAAAACCGCTTAAAACGTGTATGCCTTTTTCCATGAGGGCCTGAAGCGGTGAACCGACCGTATAGGTGAGAAAAAACACCAGTCCGAGGATAGCCAGAAGAATGGGAATGCCGAAGATGGGCCGGGTCAGGATATGGTCGATGCGATCGGTCATGACGACCTCTCCCATTTTGAAACGTGATACGGCAGCCCGTGTGATATTTTCGATCCAGTCATACCGCCCCCCCACGACGGCCCGGAGAGAATCTTCATGCGCGGAAAGTTCAAGTTGAACATTGCTCCATACTGTCGGGGGGATCTGCTTGCTCATCATCTCCAGAATTTCCGGATCTCCCTCCATGATTTTAGTCGCAGTCCATGTGACCGGATAGGGGAGTGGGACGTAGGGTGTAACCAGATCGGTCAGTTTGGTAAAAACATCCTGGTGGTCCTCAGAAACCTGGGGTACGCGGGGACGGTATGCGGTTTTCCCCTTTACAAGATCGATGGCACGGGAAAAAAGTTTGTCGATGCCCTTGTTTTTCGTTGCGATCATGGGAACGACGGGAATACCCAGTTCTTTTTCCAATGTATCAATATCAATCTGGATTCCCTGGTTTTCGGCGACGTCGATCATATTGACGGCCGCAATGATCGGCGGGCCCAGAAGCAGCAGTTCTGATAGCAGATAGAGGCTTCTTTCCATTGCCGCGGCGTTCATCAGCAGGATGATCGCGTCCGGATGTTCCTGCAGGACGTAATCACGAGAAACCCTCTCTTCATCCGAAAACGAAGTCAGGCTGTAGGTGCCGGGGAGATCAACGATGCGGGCTTTGGTTTCACCTGATATGTGGACGCCTTCCTTCTTTTCCACGGTTTTGCCCGGCCAGTTGCCCACATGTTGTGAAAGTCCTGTCAGGATGTTAAACACGGTAGATTTGCCGACATTGGGTTGTCCGGCCAGCGCCAGCAGCAACAGGTCGCTTTCCGGTGGGATTTCTCGGGATTGCGGAGCAACCTTCTGTACGATGATCTGGGCCGCTTCGCCTTTGCCCAGAGCAATGCGCGTTTCTGCAACTTGAATGATAAATAGATTCGAGCTGTTGCGCAGAATCTTGATCCGGACCGCCGGCGCGATGCCCATGCCTGCGAGCCTGCTCACGAGAGAGCCGCCGCCGCTGATCGCATGGATGATGCCTTCCTCTCCTTCTTCCAGAGACGTGACGGGATGAGTTTTTTCTGCTGTCATTGAAACAAGAAATCCTTTTATAAAATATAATCAGGGATGGACAGATGCGCGTATATGCGTTCCCAATAAACATGTTGACCGCTGAAGAAAAAACCTCCGGAAGGTGTCGATTGCAGTCGGACCAACGTACCGGCCGCGGAGGGTCATATCCAGTCCCGATTTTCCGCATGGGTTATAGCATGAAGTGCGAGAAAAAGGAGCAAAAAAATTCAGGAAAACGACCTTGACGATCCGGAGGTTAGGTGTTAGAAGCTCGACGGTTAAGTTTTGAGAATAACAGAAGATGCATCAGGCAAAGCGCCTTCGGCATGCGGCGGTTTAGCCGTCTGTGACGAGATTACACCTTTGACGCCCGCATGGGCTTTTGAATAATAAGGATAAGATGATGAATTTTAACTTGCTGTTGGAAAGATCCGTAAAAATACATGGTCACCTTTGTCCGGGCCAGGTCCTGGGCGTGAAAATGGCCATGCTGGGTATGGAGCTGATCGGGCTGGGCGCTCAGGAAGAAGGGCATGCCAGGGACCTGATCGTTTATGTAGAGATGGACCGCTGCGCCACCGATGCCATTCAGTCTGTAACCGGCTGCAGCCTGGGGCACCGGACGATGAAGTTTCTGGACTACGGGAAGATGGCGGCGACTTTTGTGAATATCGAAACCGGTCTTGCAGTCCGTGTTATTGCCCGGGAAGATACGCGGGATAAGGCAAAGGAGTTGTTCCCGGATATAGAAGACCGCTATGAGGCCCAGATCCAGACCTATATGATCATGCCCCAGGAAGAGCTTTTTGATGTCATGAGGGTCCATGTCGTCATTCCTCCTGAAGATATGCCGGGCAGACCGCTCCGCAGAATTCAGTGCGCCCGATGCGGGGAACAGGTTCAAGATATGCGCGAAGTACATCGGGAAGGCGAGGTGCTCTGCAAAGCCTGCGCGGAGGGAACCTATTACCGTCCTTGTGACTGATGTGAATTATTGCAGGGTTGAGAAAAGGAATTTATTGAACTTTTTCAAGAAGGGGGCGGATGATGAGTATCGCTGGAGCATGGGTGGTGGGATTTGTCGGCGCCATAATAGGCAGCTTTCTTAACGTTTGCATCTGGCGAATCCCCCGGGAAGAGTCCATCGTTTTTCCCGCTTCCCATTGCCCCGTTTGTTCACATCCTATCCGCTTCTTCGATAACATTCCCATCATCAGTTGGCTGATTCTGCGGGGGCGTTGCCGGGACTGCGGTGCGTCCATCTCCCCTCGCTATCCGCTGGTGGAGGCCTTGACGGCTGTCCTGGCTGTCCTTCTTTACTGGAAGTACGGATTTTCGCTGCAGTTTCTCTGTGCCTTTCTCTTTACGGCGGCCCTGATTGTCATCACGTTTATTGACATCGACTATCAGATTATCCCGGATGTGATCAGCCTTCCGGGAATTCCCCTCTGCTTTCTGGCCGCCGTTTTCGTCATGGGGGTGCCCTTTCTTGAATCACTCATCGGCATTTTGGTGGGAGGGGGGATCCTCTATGTGATTGCGGTCGGGTATGAATGGATAACGAAACGCGAAGGGATGGGAGGAGGCGATATAAAGCTGTTGGCCATGCTGGGCGCTTTCTTCGGATGGAAATCGCTCCTCTTTATCGTCCTTTGCAGCTCTTTAACGGGGGCTGTGGTCGGCATGACCGCAATGGTCATCCAAGGTCAGGATATGAAATATGCCGTTCCCTTCGGCCCTTTTCTGGCGCTCGGGGCGGTAGCCTACTTTTTCTTTGGTGACGCCTTTTTACGATATCTCTTTCTGATTGCCTGAGGAAAGATCTCTTTCATTGCGGCCGAAATCTTCGTTTCTGCTCTAAAGGGAGCGATTCCCTCCGCAAACCCAAAAATAGGAAAAATCTTGACTTTTCAGCATGTCTGGTTATAGATACGCGACAGTCTATTTATAAGAGGTGAACCATGGGTACGGAAAAGCGATATTGCTCAATCTGTGCATGGAGAGAGAACTGTCAGAAGAAATACAGTGTTTCAACCGATGCGGTAGGCTGCGTACATTGTCCCGATTATACAAGGGATTTGTCCATCAAGGACAGGGATATTGACGAGGTCGAGCGCAAATACAAGGGGCAGGGATAGCCCATACCGGAAGACGCGCTGACAAAGGATCAACTAAGTTCTGCGGAGCGTTTTTATCTTTGAATCGAAGTAAATACCGTGACAAGTAATGTCAGGACGTTACTTGTCACTTTTTTTTATCAGAGGTTGCGCATTGATCGTTTCATTGCGAAAAAAAATTGCCCAAGCGATCGGCGGTGCGTTGAAAAAAAGCGCCGCAGCCGGATTGTCGGATTGTGATGTGCCCTTCATTGAAGTAGAGGCGACGAAGGACAAACAACATGGGGATTACGCCACCAACGTGGCCATGGTGCTTGCATCGAAGCTGAGGATGAACCCCCGGAAGATCGCGGAACTGATCCGAGAAAACTTTAGCTTGGACGAAGTGATTGAGAAAATCGAAATAGCAGGCCCCGGATTTATTAATTTTTACATCAGGAAAAGCATCTGGCCGAGCCTTCTGGAAGCCGTTGACAAGGGCGGCAGCCATTACGGGAAAGTTGATCTGGGAAGGGGAAAGAAGGTCCAGGTTGAATTTGTGAGCGCCAACCCGACCGGTCCTCTCCATATCGGTCATGCCCGGGGCGCCGTGGTCGGGGATGTGCTGGCGAGGTTGCTCAACGCCTGCGGTTATGCCGTGTCCCGGGAGTATTACATCAACGACGCCGGAAACCAGATGAACAACCTCGGAAAATCCGTTTATCTGCGTCTTCGGGAGCTATCGGGCGAAACCGTTGATTTTCCTGAAGCCTGCTACAAAGGCGATTATATTAAAGATCTGGCAGGCGAGATTCTACAAAAGGAAGGAAAAGCGGCGCTCAAAAAAACGGAAGAAGAGTTGATACGCACATTTACAGATTTTGCCGGTCAGGCGATCCTGGAAGGGATTAAGGAAGATTTGCGGATATTCGGCGTATCGTTTGATCAATATTTCAGCGAGCGGGAACTCTACAAGAACGACGGGGTTATGGGGCTCCTGATGGAACTTGAAAAAAAAGGGTTCGTCTATCGGGAGGATAATACATCCTGGTTCAGAACCACCCAATTCGGGGATGAAAAAGACCGGGTGGTTATCCGTCAAAATGGAGACCCGACCTATTTTGCCGCCGATATCGCCTACCACAAGAACAAATTCGAGAGAGGATTTGACACCGTCATCGATATCTGGGGTGCGGATCATCATGGCTATATCCCGCGGATGCAGGCCTGCGTGCAAGCACTGGGTTATGATAAAGGGGCCCTGAAGGTTGTCCTTGTGCAATTGGTGAATCTCCTGAGGGACGGCAAGCCTATTGCCATGTCCACTCGTGCGGGTCAGTTCGATACCTTGCGGCAGGTCATCGACGAAGTGGGAACAGATGCGGCACGTTACAATTTCCTGATGCGGCGCTCCGATAGTCACCTGGATTTTGATCTTGAACTGGCCAAAAAGCAGTCCAATGAAAATCCGGTTTATTATGTACAGTATGCCCATGCGAGGATCTGCAGCATCCTGCGTATTGCCGAGGAGAGAGGTTATGTCGTTCCCGGATATGATGACGTGGATTTATCCTGCATCAAGCTGCCGGAAGAAATTGATCTGGTCAAGGCCATCTCCGCCTTTCCCGAAGTGGTAGAGGGTGCGACCACGACTCTGGAGCCGCATCGGCTCACATTTTACTTGAATGATCTGGCCGGACAGTTTCACAGCTACTATAACAAAAACAAGGTCATGACGGAGGATCGGGCTCAAAGCGCCGCCAGACTGTTTCTGGTAAAATCGGTCCGAACGGTGTTTGCCAACGCGCTTTATTTGCTGGGTGTATCGGCTCCTGAAAAGATGTGAAAATCTCTCCGGGCACTTTTTTTGGGGGGGTGACCATCGGTGTTTTCGGTATATGGTTCCGTATAAAAGGACATCATGGCTTCTGACAACGCACGCCATTTTGAGTTAAAATTGCGCAAACTCGGGCTTTTCATGTTGATCTGCAGTATGGCGGGTCTCCTGTTTGCGGCATTTCTGTTTGGCGTGGTTGTTGGGAATAACCTGGATACATACCCGGAAGTCATATCACGCCAGATGCCGGTTAAAGTTCTGCAATGGTTGGGTTTGTCGGATGTTGAGAAAACACCGCTGCCGTCTGTAGTCATAAAAACCGAAAAAGCGGTGCCCAAAGAGGATGCCGATGCGCCGGGGTTGATTTCCCGGGATGTTGTTCCTCTCCCGCCTCCCGCGATCGAGATGGATACAGCCAAGAATGATCCGCCGATGCCGGAACAGCCGAAGGTAAAAACACCCTTGCCGCCATCCCCGGTTATCGACAAGGCCGTGAACAAAGAAAAGGTGGTGGCGCCGTCCCTGCCAAAAGAAAAGGACAAGGCGTCCGCATCCCATAGGTATGTCGTGCAGATCACATCCTGCAAGAGTAAGAAAAGCGCGGAAGATGCGGTCAAGCAGCTCGGGAAAATCGGTTTTCACGCCAAGATAGTGACTGCGGAGATTAAGAACAAGGGAACGTGGTATCGTGTTTTACTGTCGGATATTGAGGGCAAGGATAAAGCAAAAGCGGCGGCCGAAAAGATTGATCGTGTTTTAAAGGGGAATAAGTCGATTGTACGTATCCAGAATAGGTAGAGGATTATGTTCGAAAACCTGACAGAAAAACTGGAGTCCGTTTTTAAGAAACTCAGGGGCAAGGGGCGCCTGGACGAAGAAAACATCAAGGAAGCCCTGAAGGAAATTCGTATGGCCCTTTTGGAAGCGGACGTCAATTTCAAGGTGGTGAAAGACTTTATTGAAGATGTGCGGATTCGGGCAGTCGGTCAGGATGTCGTTGACAGTATTACCCCGGGTCAACAGGTTGTAAAAATCGTTCACGACCGTCTTGTCGAACTGATGGGCGGCGGCAGCAGCCAGATCCGCTTTGGAAACCGTTTCCCGGCGCCGGTCATGCTGGTCGGGCTCCAGGGATGCGGAAAGACCACGACGGCGGTGAAGTTGGCCCGGTACCTGAAAAACCAGGGGAAACGGGTTTACCTTGTTTCCGCCGACGTTTACCGGCCGGCGGCGGTGACCCAGTTAAGACTGCTGGCTGAAAAAAACGGCATCGGCATATTTGATACGGGAGACTTGCGCGATCCGATTAAGATCTGCGTTCAGGCGGTGGAAGCGGCCAAGCGCGACGGTTATGAGGTGATCGTTGTCGATACGGCGGGCCGTTTGCACATCGATACGGAAATGATGGACGAACTGAAGAAGATCAAGGGAATGATTCTGCCTTCGGAAATCCTTTTCGTGGCCGATGCCATGACCGGTCAGGATGCGGTGAACGTCGCCGGGAAGTTCAACGAAATTCTAGGCATTGACGGGGTCATCATGACCAAGATGGACGGCGACGCCCGCGGCGGCGCAGCCCTGTCATTGAAAGCCGTGATGGGCAAACCCATTAAGTTCGTCGGTATGGGGGAAAAGGTTGATGCCCTGGAGGTGTTTTATCCGGACCGGATGGCTTCCCGAATCCTGGGGATGGGCGATATCCTGACCCTGGTCGAAAAAGCCCAGACGGCGGTTGACGAACGTTACGCCAAGGATCTGGAAAAAAAGATCCGGAAGAACGAATTTACGCTTGAAGATTTCCGCGATCAGTTGAAACAGATCTCGAAGATGGGTTCCCTGACGGATATTCTCGGCATGATTCCGGGTATGAAGAAATTCAAGGAAATGAAGGATATGAAACCCGACGAGAAGGAAATCGTCAAGATCATCGCCATCATCGACTCCATGACCACCAAGGAACGCATGAACTACTTGATTATAGACGGACAGCGACGGAAAAGGATCGCTCGGGGCAGTGGAACCACTGTTCAGGATGTGAACCGTTTGTTGAAAAACTATGTGGATATCAAAAAAGTGATGAAAAAGATGTCCGGCAAAGACGGTCTGAAAATGATGAAAAGAGGTCTTTTCCCCTTTTAATCATTGAAGTTTCGTGATAAGAATTAAAATCGCAATAATATTTTTAGGAGGTGTGTACGAAAAGGAATGGCAGTTAAAATCAGATTAGCCCGTATGGGAGGGAAGGGAAAGCCTTTCTACAGAGTGGTGGTTGCAGATTCCGAGTCCCCGAGGGACGGCGGATTTTTAGAGATTGTCGGTCATTATAACCCGCGGACCGAACCGGTAGAGATTGCCCTCAAGGGAGATCGTATTTCTGCCTGGATTGCCAAGGGTGCGAAACCGACCCTAACTGTGTCCCAACTCATCAGGAAGGCGGCCCAGAACGCCGGTTAAAAGATTTATCTGACGACGGATCCGATTTGTTAAAATTGTGCCGGTCATGCAATCGATGTCAATTATCCAGTGATGTTTAACCCGAGAGAGATGAGTGGAGGTTGTCGAGATGAAGGACTTGATTAAATACATGGCTCAATCTTTGGTGGATAATCCCGATAAAGTCGAAGTTTCCGAAGTGATTGGAGAGCAGACTTCCGTCATTGAACTGCGGGTTGCAAAGGAGGATCTGGGAAAGGTCATCGGCAAGCAGGGAAGAACCGCAAAAGCCATGCGGACGATCTTGAGTGCCGCATCGACGAAGCTTCACAAAAGGACGGTATTAGAGATCATAGAATAGCAATGGATCTTTTTGAAATGGGTACGGTCCTGAAGCCTCGCGGTTTGAAAGGACAAATGCGGTGTTTCTCCCATCTTGAATCAAACGAGCTTGGGAAGTTTCTGAAAGAAATCTGCATCAGGACCCCGGATGGAGTCAAACGCTTCCATCGACTCAGAGAAATCACATTTGCGGGGAAATTTTTTTTCCTTTCTTTGGATGGCATCGATAGTCCTGAAGCCGTAAGGGCCCTTGCCGGTTCCGATATTCTGGCCTCGGTGGATGTGCTTCCTCCCTTGGCGGATGGTGAATATTACTGGCGGGATATTATTGGCCTCGAGGTGATTACGGAAACGGGACAATCACTGGGAACGGTGAAAGAAATTTTTTCGACCGGCAGTCATGATGTTTATGTCTGCCGGAACGGAGAACAAGAACTTCTTCTTCCTGCCATTGGCGATGTCATTCGTCAAATTGATGTCGGAGCGAAACGGATGGTGGTTCGCCTCCTAGAAGGCATGTAGGGAGGATCATGATCCGCTTCGATATTCTTACCGTTTTCCCTGAAATGTTCGGATCCCCATTCCAGTGCAGCCTTTTGAAAAAGGCTCAGGAAAAAGGTCTCGTCGAAATCGGATTGCACAACATTCGCGATCATGCTCTGGACAAGCATCGTATGACCGACGACACGCCTTATGGGGGCGGATGC